>Ga0153915_10006586_pt1 | contig 10900 bp, 10 predicted proteins | sample Opewatmetagenome_2_FD_107003 | JGI IMG/M metagenome (GOLD analysis project Ga0153915, IMG submission 107003) | Freshwater wetland microbial communities from Ohio, USA - Open water 3 Core 3 Depth 3 metaG | ecosystem: Environmental > Aquatic > Freshwater > Wetlands | place: USA: Ohio, Lake Erie...
CGATGCCTGCATTTCTCAAGGCAACCTCAAATGATGATAATTTATCTCTATGTACACCCACACCCTTCGTAAAAAACATCTTTTTTGGCGTCATCTTTAGCCTCCTCCAATTGTATTTTATCCCATAGTACTAGAGCGGCAAATGCGGAGCCAATACCGTCAATCTTGCACGTCGTCGAAATGGATATGAGTTAACAAGAACTCGTTTTATGGGGATGAAGTATAGAAAAAAAAATCCTTATATGTCAAATAAAATTCGGCTGTCTCCCCCCAGATAATCCCTTTAGTAACATTTAGTTATAATAGATTGAGCGTAAAGAAAGTTGGACTGGATTGCTTGAGATATCATGGGTAAAAGAGTGCCCCCGGCGCGACTCGAACGCACGGCACCCAGATTAGGAATCTGGTGCTCTATCCACCTGAGCTACGGGGGCGTAAAAAGACCTTATTATCCAAGTTCGATTAAAAATCAAGGTTTTTGTTGTATGAGATAAAAAAACATGTGATTTTTGCATTTATGAAGGCAAGAATCTCCTTGATTATCATGATAAAAGACTTTATAATCTACACCTTTTTCATTTATTGGTAAATTCAGCTTTTCAAAATACATAGGCAAGTATATTTTTAAGGCGCCATACGATCTCTTTGGGTATATTTTCTTGAGATTTTATTAGATATTGTGTGGGGATGTAGCTCAGTTGGGAGAGCGGTACGTTCGCAACGTACAGGCCGTCGGTTCGATCCCGATCATCTCCACCACAGTTTGAATTTTTGCCCAATCAATTTAAATAACAACATAAAGATAGATTTAATCAGTCAAGCCGTTAAGGCTTTTTCTATTTTTTGACGATATTATTGCAGCATTTGATCAATTTCATATGGGTGGCTCCTCTTAACGAACATTTTATATTTCAGGCTAGGGATAAAAAATGGATAGAAAGACAAAGATTATCAGAAAGACAAAAGAGACCGATATACAGCTTAATCTTAACCTTGATGGAAAGGGCGTGTCGGAGATCAACACGGGCATCCCATTTATTGATCATATGTTGAACCTTATGGCCGCACATGGCTTTATGGACCTCAAGATAATAGCAAAAGGCGATACCGAGATTGATTATCACCATACTGTTGAAGACCTGGGTATTTGTTTTGGAGATGCAATCAGTAAGGCCCTGGGTGAGAAAAGGGGGATACGGAGATACGGTCATGCAATAGTGCCCATGGATGAGTCCCTTGCGTGCGTTGTCCTGGATATATGCAATCGCCCCTATCTGTCATATCGCGTTTCTTTGAAAAATAAGAAGACAGGCAATTTTGATACAGGCCTTATAAAGGAATTCTTCAGGGCATTGATAAACCATTCCGGCATAACCCTGCACGTTGACCTTTTATCAGGAAAAGACCCCCACCATGTCTCAGAGGCAATATTCAAGGCATTCGGGAGGGCGCTTGACGAAGCGACCTCAATAGAAAAAAGGCTTCAGGGTGAGGTCCCTTCCACAAAGGGGATGCTGTAGCAGTCATCCTGTAGAATAATTTCAAAAACATGGGTTGCAGATCCATCTTAAAAGGTAAAAAGGCAAATTGACGATAGCATTATTCCGGCCTGTTCAGGCAGGGTCTGTGCAAGATTATTTTTTCTTGGATAAAAGAATAGAGGCTGAAATTGATTGTAATACCGGCAATAGATATAAAAAATGGCCGATGTGTCCGGCTTAAACAGGGGAGGATGTCTGATGAAACCGTCTATTCGGACCATCCCGAAGAGATTGCAGCAAGGTGGCATAATAAGGGCGCAGAACGGATCCATATTGTTGATCTTGACGGGGCGGTGAAAGGCAGACCGGTCAACAGCGAGACAATAAAAAGAATTGTGGATGCCGTTCCAGTGCCGACCCAGTTGGGCGGCGGGATCAGGGACATGGAAACCATTGAATCATATCTGGAATTGGGCATCAGTCAGGTTATACTCGGGACTGTCGCATACAAGAACCCGGAATTCGTGACAGGGGCGTGTAAGAAGTTCCCGGGCAGGATAATCCTTGGCATTGATGCCAGCAAAGGGCTTGTGGCAGTTGAAGGCTGGGTTGAAAAGACCGACATGACCGTTATTGAGATGGTTAAAAGATTTGAATCTGTCGGTATCTGGGCGATTATCTATACGGATATCCAGAGGGACGGGATGTTCTCAGGGCCGAATATCGATGCCACAAGGGAGCTTGCCGAGGCAACATCTATACCCGTGATAGCATCCGGCGGCATTTCCGGGACAGATGACATAAGAAAGTTATTGTCACTGGAACAGTACGGGGTCATGGGAATGATAACAGGAAAGGCCCTTTATGAAGGGAACATGGATCTGGCGGAGGCAATAAAAATAACCCGGATGCCTTAATTTTTATCCTTGACAATTGAAATAATAGTTTTATCTTCTAACGTTTGCAAAAGTCTGACATTTCATCCCCGAGGCGGATTATGACCCTTGAAGAACAAATCAATGAAGACCTGAAAAATTCAATGAAGTCAAAAGATGAAACCCGCTTATCCTGTTTAAGGTTTTTAAAGGCAGCCCTGAAGAATAAACAGGTGGAAAAGATGGCCAAACTGGATGATAATGATGTATGCGCTGTTATCTCTTCATTGGTCCGGAGGGCAACGGATTCTGTCAAGGAATTCAGACAGGGTGGCAGGGAAGAACTGGCTGCTAAGGAAGAAAAGGAGATAGCGATCCTGTCGGGATATCTGCCCAAGCAATTAAGCCTTGAGGAGATAGAAGGGGTGATAAAAGAGACCATCTTCGAGTTGTCCGCCCAGGGGATAAAGGATTTAGGAAGGGTAATGAAAGCTGCCATGAACCGAATGGCGGGGAGGGTCCAGGGCAAGGAAGTAAATGAAATTGCAAAGAGGCTTTTAAGTTAATCATTAAGATCAATTACACTTACAATGTTCGGGGATCGGGAAAATCATTGGATTATTTATCAGCCCGCGATTATTTTTCATCAGGTGAAATTGGTTTTACTTCCTTTACTCTTTTAAAATATTTAAAAATTGACAGAATCAGATGCGGTCTTCATGGACAAAACTCCTTCTTTATTGAAGGGGTTTTTTGCTTTTAATGGCATGAAGGTCCGTGCAAGGGTAATAATATATCCTGGATGAGCGGATAATGGATTCATATCAATCAGCCAAGGAGGAGATAAAAAGGACAGCTGATATTGTCGAGGTCATCGGTCAGTATGTCCAGCTAAGAAAGGCCGGGCAGCACCATGTCGGTCTTTGTCCTTTTCATGGCGACAAGGATCCGTCTTTTACGGTCAATCAATCAAGGCAGATGTTTCACTGTTTTGGGTGCAAGAAGGGGGGGGACATATTTGCCTTCTGGATGGAATATCATAAGGTCTCTTTTCCCCAGGCAATGAGGGAACTTGCGGAGCGATATCATGTAACCCTTCCGCAAAAGGATCTGACCCCATCCGAGAAAAGAGAGAAGGATTTAGGGGAGTTAATATTTGAGATAAATGTACTTTCTGCGGGGTATTACAATAATATCCTCCTGAAGAGCAATAAAGGTGCGCCGGGCAGGGAATATCTGAAAAAGAGGTCCCTGAACAGGGAGATTGCCGAGGAGTTTCTGCTGGGTTTTGCCCCGGACGAATGGAATGGCCTAACAAATTATCTGAAAAACAGAAAGGTGGATTTAAACAAGGCAGCCCAGGCCGGCCTTCTGATAGCGAAGGAAAAGGGGTTTTATGACCGGTTCAGGGGAAGGGTAATATTCCCGATCCACAATTTAAGAAAAGAGATAGCCGGCTTCGGCGGCAGGGTGATGGATAAATCCCTTCCGAAGTATCTGAATACGCCCGAAACCCCGGTCTTTCATAAGGGGGAATTGTTATACGGCCTGCATGCAGCTTATCAGGCAATAAGGGAGAGCGGACGGGTGGTGATCGTGGAGGGTTATACCGATGTCCTTGCACTGAGAAAGCACGGTTTCAATCAGGCCGTAGCAACCCTTGGGACAGCACTGACAAAGGAGCATGTAAGGAAGCTTAAAGGCTACGCAAAAGAGGCGATGGTGGTATTTGATTCTGATGCGGCGGGGAAAGGCGCTACGTTGAAAAGCCTTCCGCTGTTTCTTAATGAAGGGATGACAGCAAAGGTAATAGCCCTGCCCGAAGGAGATGATCCTGATACATTCGTCAACAGCAAGGGTCTGGAGGGCTTTACTGATTGCCTTGAAAGATCGGTGCCTATTTTTGACTTTTATCTTGATCTCAAGTTGTCACAAAGCGATGAAAGCATAGAAAATCAGGTCGAGATCTTAAAGGATGTGCTTCCTGTATTATCCGAGGTCAACAACGACTCCCATCGTTCGTTATATATCAGGAAGCTCTCAGAAAAGAGCCGTATACCTGAATCTATTGTTTTAGGTGAATTGAAAAGACAAGACCCGGCTGATGACTTCGGCGAACAGGGGAAAAGGCTTAATAAAAGACTGGCCGATTCAAGGCTGAAGATTGATGATCTTGCCATCCTGAATCTCCTTGCACATTTTCCCGATACTGCAGGGAGGTTGATGGAAAGCGAATGTCGTCTTTTGTTATCTGATTCAACTGTAATTGATATCTTTGATTCCATATGTGCCATGTATAAGGCCGATAAAGGCACCGTGCCCGGGGCCATTGCGGAAGGCATCGCAGACAGTACCGCAAGGGAAAGATACAGGGAGGCCCTTTTGTCCCAGCCAAAATACAGTGATCGCAATGATGTGGAGAGGGCATTAAAAGATTTTGAATTGAAGGTGCAGGGTATAAAGATATCAAATTCATATAAGAATACAGGCAATGATCTTGAGAAACGGAATCTTATCCTGATGCAAAAACGGCAACACGCCCAGGCATTAGGTAAATCTTAAAAAATATTTTGGCGAAACCGGGATTTTCAGGCCAAGATAAGCAGTATGTTTTGGATGTTTTAAAACTAAACCGATAATACTGTCCGGAATTTCAATGAAGAAAAAAAAAGCAAAAGGCGAATTCAGGAGGGACGTAATGGCTAACAAGGCTGATATGACAAATCTTAAGAGATTGATAGATATCGGTAAAGATAAAGGGTATATAACCTATGAGGAATTAAATGATGACCTGCCCGATGATGTAATATCATCAGAAAACATTGATGATGTGATGATGATGTTTGAAGACCTCGACATTATGGTTATCGATGAGGCGTCAAGGAAGGATGTAGAGCACTCCAAGAAGATCACCAAGAAGAAAGAGAAGCAGGTTGAGGAGAAGGATGATTTCCATGCGGACATCCTGGACACGGGCACCAAGGTCGCTGACCCTGTAAAGATGTATCTCAAAGAAATGGGGGCAATCTCTCTTCTTACAAGGGAAGGGGAGGTCGATATAGCGAAGAGGATAGAAGAGGGTGAAAAGGATTCACTGGGCCTTCTGTTGAAATGCTGTGTCGGGATTGATTATGTTATTGAACTGGGTGAGGGTCTTAAAAAGGGCGAGGTGAAATTTAAAAATATCATCAATGACCCTGATTATGAGGAAGGGCATACCCAGCTTCTTGAAAAGAAAGAACACCTCTTAAAGGTGATAGATGAGATAAGCGTCCTGTACAAGGGATATTGCGATTACAGGGTAGAGGTGCTGAAAAAGAGCTGTCCCGCCCCTAAAAAGAAAATCCTATCAGGAAAGATGAAAAAAAATCATGAAAAGATAGCCGAACTGATAAGCTCCTTTAAGCTTGAAAAGGGACAACTGGACAATATGGTCGACAAGTTGAGGGGTGTCATCTTGAAGGTCGAAAAGACTGAAAAATCAATCCACACCTGTGTCTCAAAGTCGGGCGCTAAATCAATTAACCACCTGAAGGAATGCCTTGCCAAGATCCCTAAAAAGGCAAAGGACGATGATATCGTTACCTCTCTTAAGATAAAAAAGGCGGACCTGATCGCCCATAATACGGAGATCACCAGGGCGCAAAAATTTATCAAAGACATTAAAGATCATACAAATATGTCTCACGATGAATTGAAAGAGACCCTGACAAGGGTGTCGAGCAGTCTTGAGAAATCCAAGGCGGCCAAGCAGGAGCTTATACAGGCAAACCTGAGACTGGTCGTGAGCATTGCCAAAAAATATACAAACAGGGGCCTGCAATTCCTTGATCTGATCCAGGAGGGCAACATCGGTCTTATGAAGGCCGTTGAGAAATTCGAATATCAGAGGGGGTATAAATTCAGCACCTATGCGACATGGTGGATCAGGCAGGCCATAACAAGGGCCATCGCCGATCAGGCAAGGACTATCCGTATCCCCGTGCATATGATAGAGACCATAAATAAGCTCATACGCACTTCCAGGTACCTTGTCCAGGAGCATGGGCGTGAACCCACGCCTGAGGAGATTGCGGAGAAGATGGAATTCCCCCTGGAAAAGGTGCGGAAGGTGTTAAAGATCGCCAAGGAGCCCATCTCCCTGGAGACACCAATCGGAGAAGAGGAAGACAGCCATCTTGGAGACTTTATCGAGGATAAGAAGATTATCTCTCCCGGTGATGCAGTTATAAACTACAGCCTGGGAGAACAGACTCGAAAGGTCCTTACAACCCTTACCCCAAGAGAGGAAAAGGTCCTGAGGATGAGGTTCGGGATAGGGGAAAAATCCGACCACACCCTTGAGGAGGTTGGGCGTGACTTTAATGTCACGAGGGAGAGGATAAGGCAGATAGAGGCTAAGGCCCTTAGAAAACTGAGACATCCCAGCAGAAGCAGAAAATTGAAAAGTTTTCTTGAAAGATAGTAGTCAAAAGTTAGAATTTTTCTTGACAAATATTGATTCTGACTGCATTTTATACCCTTACAAAAACGGGCCTATAGCTCAGCTGGTAGAGCCACCGGCTCATAACCGGTCGGTCCCAGGTTCGAATCCTGGTGGGCCCATTAAAAAAGATTTTTATAATGAAAATAAAAACATTTTATAAACAGATGCCTATTTTTCATTTGAAATCCTGATCCAGGAAAAGGGCGCACCATTACAAGGTGCGCCCTTTTTTTATGAGGACTGCTGATGCATACGCTTAAAGACGTACTGAAGATACTGGATGAAATAGCCCCCTTTTCCGCGGCGGAAGAATGGGATAATCCCGGGTTACAGGTGGGGTATCTTTCAGACGAGGTTGGAAAGGTCCTTGTATCCCTGGACCCCACTGTCAGTGCGCTTAAAAAGGCGGTTAAGTCCGGGGCCCAGTTGCTCTTGACCCATCACCCCCTGATGTTTAAAGGGCTTGCCAAAATTAATCCGGAGGCCTATCCGGGTGATGTTATTGCTGAGGCATTAAGGTCAAGGATCTCCATAGTGGCCGTCCATACAAACCTTGATGTCGCAAAGGGCGGTATAAACGATATCCTTGCAGAATTGGTCGGACTCAGGGATCTTGAGGCCCTGATTAAAAAGGAAGGTTCAGCTGATGCGCTTGAAGGGTTGGGACGGGTAGGAAACCTCCCCCAGCCTATGTCCCTGACTGCAATTGCACGGATTGTAATGGATATTGTGGGATCAGATGGATTGATGGTTATGGGCGCACCTGACAGGGAGATCAGGAAGGTGGCCATATTAGGAGGGGCAGGCGGGTCGGAACTGAATTATGCCTCGCAAAAAAATGCAGATCTTTATATCACCGGGGATGTAAGGCATCATGAGGCCCTGATGGCAGAGACCCTTGGCCTTGCATTGATCGATGCGGGTCATTTCAATATGGAGAGGGCCGCCATGCATGTATTTGCGGATAGGTTAAAGGACAGGCTTAAGGGGCTTGGGCGGGGGCTTGTCATTGAGGTTTTCAAGGATGAAGAGACCCCAATGCGGTATCTGCACAGGTAGGGAAAGCGGTATAAGGTTCATGGTGTAAGGTTTAAGAAATAAGCAAAAAAGGAGAACAACGAATTGAAAGAAAAGATATTCGGATTAATACTGCTTCAGGATTGTGACAATAAGATAGCCAGGGTTGAGACCGTCAGAAATGATTTTCCAAGACAGGTCCAGAAACTGGAAGATGAGTTGAACGCACGCAGGGCGGCCTTTCAGGAGGATTCCGACAGGCTGGAGTCCCTTAAAAAGGAGAGGCGGAAATCTGAGCAGTCGGTTCAGGAACTGGAAGCCAAAAAGGAGAAGAGTCAGATCAAGCTCAGTAACATAAAATCCAACAAGGAATATACAGCTGCCCTGAAGGAGATCGAAGACCTGGATAAGGAAAAGACAAAGGTGGAAGACGGCATCCTTGTTTTTATGGAAGATCTGGACAGGTGCGAAAAAAAATGTCTTGAAAATAAAAAAGAGATAGAAAGACTTCAGGGGGAGTTCGACCTTGATAAGAAAAGGATCGAAAAGGAGCTGGAAGAGATTAACCGGGAATTCGAGGCCCTGGAAAAGGAAAGGCAGGGGCTGTCAAGCAAGATTGAAAAGGATCTCCTCGGCAGGTATGATTTTCTGAAATCCCGCAAGGGCGGGGTGGCGATGGCGTCCGTGATCGGGGGCGTCTGCCAGAGATGCCATATAAATATCCCGCCACAGCGTTTTTATGAGCTTATAAGGTGCAAAGAGCTTATGAGCTGTCCTAACTGCCACCGGCTGATGTACTGGGGGGAGGATGCATTTTATGCAAAGGCGTCGGGAGATGCCTCCGAGTCGCCGGCTGATGCAGGGTGAGATTATAAAGGGCCTCCAGGTTCCGTATCTTTCAAAAGTGTCTTGGCGGTTTTTGCGGCATTGTCATAGATCTTCAGCCCCTGATCAAGAAATTCCTCGTCTGCGTCATAATTCAGCTCGGTGAAGATCGCCTTAAGGATCAAAATCCTCTGATCAATGGCATCCGATGATGATTCAGTGTCTTTGTTGTCATCTGCCGGCACCCTGGGCACTCCCATGAGCAGGCATCTTATCATTTTTTCCTTGTCGGGCAGGATGCCGTTCATGGAGAAATCCACCGACTCTCTGAACTCGTAATAGGCATTAATAAAGGGGTCAAGGGCTTTCATGACAGGGGGCTTCCGTATGTCTCTATGTATCTGTCAAATGCGGCCTTTGTCTCTTTGTCAATGGGCCTGCGCTCCCCGTTGATAAGCACCGGTATCTTTACACTGTAAAGATATCCTATTATCTCTATTATTCCTGCAACGGGATAGACCGGTATGCCGGTTTTTGCCGTAAAGTCCTCTATGGCGTTTTCTCCTTTTTGGTCAAGCACCACATTTCCGTCCCTGTCGTAAACCGCACTTGTCTGCTGCCTGTCAACGGCAATCCCTATCCCGGTTACATTGACCGTGATCCTGTCTGTCTCCCCTTCAATCCTTAACCTCTCAAGGAGTTCATGCTTGGTACCCATGGATGTAGCTACGTCATCCACAATAAACACCCGGCAGCCGTCAAAGAGGGTCCTGTTGACCATCAGGCTGCTTTTCCTGCTCCCCTCGCCGTGGGTCTTTTCCTCCTTCCGGTCATACTCAAAGAAGAGGTCATAACCGTGGCGTGTATAAAGGGCGATGGATGTCGCAAGGGCAATGGCGCTCCCCTTGTATGACGGGCCGAGAATAATGTCCGTATTCCGGACAATCCCCTGTGACACCATCATGTCGGCAAAAAAGGAGCCGAGTTCCATACTCAGGCGGCCTGTCCTGAACATCCCGATGTTTACAAAATATGGGGAAGGCCGCCGATCCTTCAGGACAAGCCCCTTGTCAAAGAATAGCGCCCCTGTTTCAGCAAGTATTTCAGCAAGTCGTTTTTTATAATCTTCCATCTCTTATCCCTGTTAATAATGGATTTTTCGCCGCAAGCGACGTTGTTTGGATATCTATGGTTATGAGGTTGCCCCGTCTGTCAGGAAAGTATGGATTGGGAAGATCTGGACCCGTCCTCCCTCCTGCCCGCAAGGGCGGAAGTGCCTCAATCTAGGAGGCCATCATGGCACCCAGAGGCAGACCGCATTTTATGCATGTTTCCGCTTTCAGCTGCTTGTGCCCGCACTGGGGACACATGATAAAGTTATTCAGTGTGAGAATCCCGGGTGAAGTGTCATTTGTGCCGCCGTCTTTCCGGTATTCGTCCACATGTATTGTAGCCTTTCCCCCAGCCTGAAAGAGGGCCTCCGCATATGCCCTGGCGTCCTTGAGGGATAGATTCCTCTTCATCGTCACAGGCGCCTTTTTCAGTATCTCTTCGGATAAGGTTTCAGATACCCCCAGCCTGGACATCCGGTTCTTAAAGTAATCCTTTTCTTTTACAAGACTGGAAAAAATCACCTTATAACGTTTTTCCATCTTCCGATCTAATCCAGACAGGCCTTAATAAAGCCGTAAAACAGAGGTGACGGATATTCCATCCTGGATTTTAATTCAGGGTGGGCCTGCGTCGCTGCAAAGAATTTCAGTTGAGGAAGTTCAATAAACTCGACCAGCCTGCCGTCACGGGATGTCCCTGAAAAGATCATCCCGCTTTTACTTATGGTCTCATGATAAACGGGATTGACCTCATATCTATGGCGGTGTCTTTCCGATGCCTCGCCTGAGCCGTAAAGGGATTTGACGATGGACCCATCCTTTAATACGGCCGGATAGGCGCCGAGCCTCATGGTGCCGCCTTTCTCCGTTACGTTCACCTGTTCCGGGAGTATGTCTATAACAGGATAGGGTGTTCCCGCATCAAACTCGGTCGAGTTAGCACCATTGAGCCCGCAGATATTACGGGAGAATTCAATAACGGCGAGTTGCAGTCCCAGGCAAAGTCCAAGAAACGGTATGTTCCTTTCCCTGGCCTGTTTTATGATATCTATCTTGCCTTCCGTGCCCCTGGCCCCGAAACCGCCCGGGACGACTATGCCGTCC
>Ga0153915_10006587_pt1 | contig 10900 bp, 9 predicted proteins | sample Opewatmetagenome_2_FD_107003 | JGI IMG/M metagenome (GOLD analysis project Ga0153915, IMG submission 107003) | Freshwater wetland microbial communities from Ohio, USA - Open water 3 Core 3 Depth 3 metaG | ecosystem: Environmental > Aquatic > Freshwater > Wetlands | place: USA: Ohio, Lake Erie...
GAGCTTGGCATTGACCTGTTCCGGATCGACCTTGCCGGGGTCGTCTCGAAGTACATTGGCGAAACGGAGAAGAACCTCTCCAAAGTTTTTGAGGCGGCCGAGAACAGCGGGGCGATACTCTTCTTCGATGAGGCCGACGCCCTTTTCGGCAAACGCTCCGAGGTGAAGGACGCCCACGACCGCTATGCCAACATCGAGACCGCCTACCTGCTCCAGCGCATGGATGAGTACGAGGGAATGGTGGTGCTGGCCACCAACCTGCGCAAAAACATGGACGAGGCATTTGCCCGCCGGATGCACTTCACCGTGGAGTTCCCGATGCCGGAGGAGGCGGAGCGCGCTCGCATCTGGCGGGGCATGTTCCCGGCCGCCGCCCCGCGCGCGGCGGACCTGGACATCGGTTTTCTGGCCCGCCAGTTCAAGATCAGCGGCGGCAACATCAAGAACATCGTCGTCAGTGCGGCCTTTCTCGCCGCGCAGGACGGCGGCGTGATCACCATGGAGGACCTCATCCACGCTACCAAGCGCGAGCACCAGAAGATGGGCAAGCTCTGTACCGAGGGCGATTTCGCCCAGTATTTCGACCTAGTGAAAAGCTGACCGATAGGCAAGGCAGAGGACTAGCCGGGCGAAATGGAGGGCGTTATGACGCAGCATCAGCGGATTGGCAGAGAGAAGGCTGGGGACAGCCGGAAGGACCGGCCGACCCGCGCCAAGCGCGTCCCGCCGGGAGCACCCGGCACGGCGCCGGCGGGGCGGCTCGACGAGGACTCGGCGCGGCTCGCCGCGGCGCGCACCGAGCAGGAGCGGGCCGAGGTCACACTGGGGCTTCAGCAGGCTTACGGCAACGCCTACGTGCAGCGGCTCATCCAGGCCAAGCTCACCGTCAGCCAGCCGGGCGATGTTTACGAACAGGAGGCGGACCGCGTAGCGGCTGATGTCACGCGCGGTGCCAGCGAGCAGGCTCAGCGCATGACTCCGGAAGAGGAGGAACTGCTCCAGGGCAAGCCCGCTGACAGCGGGGGGCTCCAGATTCCCGAAGATACTGAGGAGCGCATCGAGGACGCCCGCTCCGGTGGGGCGCCGCTCGGCGAAGCGGAACGGGCTCAGATCGAGCCGAGGCTCGGGGCTGACTTCGCCGGGGTGCGCGTCCATACTGATGCCGCCGCGGACCAACTGGCGCGCGACCTGAGTGCGGAGGCTTTCACTACTGGCCAGGACGTGTTCTTCCGCTCCGGCGCCTATGAGCCCGGGACCGCGGCCGGCAACGGCCTGCTCGTCCATGAGCTCACGCACGTTGTGCAGCAGCAGGCGGCGCCGGCGGTGCAGCGGGACGTCGTCCCGGGAGCTGACGAGGACGAGCTTCTGGCCGAGATGGAGGAGATGGGGGCAGAAGAAGAGGCGGCCGGCCCGGCTCCCGCCGCGCCAGCCGCGGAAGCGGCGCCAGCGCCGGCCGGACCGAACGCGGCTGAGCAGCAAGTGACATCGGCGCCGACTAGCGCGCCACCGGCATCTCCGGCGCCAGCGCCCGCCGGACCGAACGCGGCCGAGCAGCAAGTCACATCGGCGCCGACGGCGCCGCCCGCCCCGGCCACCACCCAGGAAACGGCCGGGCCGAATACGGCGGAGTCCGTGACCGCGAGCGCCCCCACGGCGGCGACGGCAACCGAATCTGCCACGGCGGCGGCTCCGGAGGCCACCGGCACCGAGGCCGCCCGTCTTGAGGCGATGCGGGGGATGTGGGACGTTGCTGTGGTCGGTGCCATCCGTGATGCGTACAACGCCCTGGCCCAGGCGCGGCCCAATGCCGGCACAGCGTTGGAACGACTTAGTAGCACCCGCCCAGTCATCGATGCCGTCAAAGATGCCTACCGCGATCGGAACCCATCGGCCTACATGACAGTGAGCGCTTTCTACCAGTACCTCGCCCGAAGGTCGGGTGAGCTCCGTCCGCACACCGAATACGCGACGGTCAGTCTGGACGATATACGTGAAGGCATCAATCCCGATGGCGCGGCGATGAGACAGTGGCTGAGTGAGGTCTCCGCCGCGTTGTAGCCCACCCGCGCGAGGAGACATAGGAAGTGGAACGGCTAACAGTTCGCAAGGACAACCCAAGGTCAACCGGAGCGCAGAAGGCGGCGCGGGAGGGACGGCCCGCATCGAGGCCGGACGCCGGCCGTCCGGACGAGCATTCGGAGCTGCTGACCAGGGCGCGCGACGATAAGGAGCGGGCCAAGGTAGCGCTGGGCCTGCAGCAGACTTATGGCAATGCCTACGTCCAACGGTTGGTCAGTGGAGCCGTGGTGCAGCGGCAGGAGGCCGCGCCCGGGACGGAGGCCGCCGGCGAGATTGATTTCCGCCTCGAGTCACAGAAGCGGATGTGGCAGCGGCTGGTGATCAGGCCGCTGCAGGAGGCGCAGGAGGCGGCGCTCTCCGACCCGCCCGACTACGATGGGGCGGGCGTTGCGCTCTACGATGCCTACGGGGCGATCACTGACATGAGCACGACCGTGGAACTGCCTCCGGGTGTGGCTGACACCATGTCCGTTGCGCAGGAGAAGATCATCAATCTGATGACGTCCGTGGAGGCAGCTCGGCAGCCGGGCGAAACGTTCGGCTGGCTGTTCGAGGGCATTATCACCGGCTGGGCGTCGCCGGAGTTCGTCTGGGGATAGAGCTTGACGTGATCGCCGACACAACGGTGCGGGCCGGGAGGATGCCATGATAGCTGACCTTGATGAGTCACTCAAGCAGCTACTGGTCAAGAAGGGCAAGCTGGACTCCGCCGCGGTGGACCTGAGCTTCGATATGCCCGATCGCGAGTGGTCGTCTGCCCTCTCCAAGCCGACGTTGAACCTCTACCTGTATGACATCCGCGAGAACAGTCGCCTGCGTGGCACTGAGTGGCTGGTCGAGAAACAGCACAACGGCATGGCCACCAAGCGCAAGAACCCGAGCCGGATCGACCTCTCGTACCTGGTTACCGTGTGGACCAATGACGTGGCCGACGAGCACCGTCTGCTGTGGCAGGCGCTGACGACCTTCTTCCGCTTTCCGGTCCTGCCCGATGACGTGCTCTCCGGTGCGCTGCGCGATCAGCTTTACCCGATTCAGACCCTGGCCGCCCAGCCGGACGGGCTGTTCAGCAACCCGTCTGACTTCTGGGCGGCCCTGGACAATGAGATCAAGCCTTCACTGAACCTGGTGATCACGCTCGCGCTCGACCTCGACGTGGCCTTCACCGCGGCGCAGGTCAGCACGCGCACCTTTGGTTTCAAGCAGCCGGATGCGCCGGCCGAGCGCAGCGTCCGGATCACCGGCCGGCTGCGCGCCGCCGGGAAGGCGGACAAGGCCGTCGCCGGCGCGCGCATCATCGCCCGCGAGGTAGGCCGGAGCGCCGAGACGGACGCGGACGGCCAATACGCCCTCGACAATCTCCGTGAGGGCAAGCACACCCTGGACGTTTTCGTCGGCGGCAAGAAGGTGAAGGAGGTAGCCATCACCGTGCCGGCGAAAGACTACAACCTGGAGGTCTAGACCAGAATGTCCTGCAGCCTCCTGTCTGTCATTCTGAGGAGTCCCGCCCCCGTCGGGACGACGAAGAATCCGGTTCGGGGACTGCGGACTCATCCCGCATCGGGACTCAGAATGACAGGGCGCCAACAAGGGGGTGGGAAATGAGGTGAAGGGCCAACATCGCTAGTCACGCCGGTCCGGGGCAGCCCGGTCCGGTGCCGTAACGATATCAGAGGAGGTATGCATGTCACCAGAATATCTTTCACCTGGTGTCTACATGGAGGAGGTGGACCGGGGGTCCAAGCCCATCGAGGGCGTGGGCACCGCGGTGGCCGCCTTCGTCGGCTTTGCCCAGAAGGGACCGGTCAACCAGCCGACCTTCATCCCCAACTGGACGGAGTTCGTCAACAACTTCGGCGGCTTCGTCAAGGGCGTCTACCTGGCGCCCGCCGTCTACGGGTACTTCCAGAACGGCGGCGGCCGCTGCTACGTGACCCGCCTGCCGGGCGGCGAGGCGGCCGGACCGAAAGCCGCGGTGGCGTTGCCTAGCCGTGCCCAGCCCTCGATCGAGACGCTTTCCGTGAGCGCTCTGGAGGAAGGGCAGACCGGCGCGCAGATCTCCCTCGAGGTGGGCAAAGCCTCGGCCGAGGGCGCACCGGAAGACCAGTTCAACCTGACTGTCACCCGCGGGACCGCCAAAGAGGTCTTCGAGAACGTGACGCTGCGCAAGGGCCGCGGCGCGCGCAATGTGGTCGATGTCGTCAACAAGGAGTCCAAGCTCGTCAAGCTCGCTGAGAAGGAGTCCGAGCTGGGCGCCGCCGAGCGCACGCCGCAGGCGGGGACCTACGCCCTCACCCTGGCGACGACCACCGCGCTCGCTCTGCCCAAGATCGACGCCGGCGCCATCGTCGGCAGCGCCGCTGAGCGCTCCGGCGTTAACGGGTTCGAGGTCGCCGACGAGGTCACCATGCTGTGCTGCCCGGACCTCATGGCCCTCTACCAGGCGGGCAACATCACCCTCGAGGACGTCAAAGCGGTGCAGCTCGGTATGATCGCCCACTGCGAGAACATGAAGGACCGCTTCGCCATTCTGGACTGCCCGCCCGGCCTGTCGCCGCAGCAGGTCAAGGACTGGCGCATGAAGGAAGCCGGGTACGACTCGAAGTACGCCGCCGTCTACTATCCGTGGATCAAGGTCGCCAACCCGGCCGGCGGTGAAGCCATCATGATGCCGCCGAGCGGAGCCATGGCGGGCATCTATGCGCGTAACGACACCGAACGCGGCGTGCACAAGGCGCCGGCCAACGAGGTGATCCGGGGCGTGATGAGCGTCGAGACCCAGCTCACCAAGTCCGAGCAGGACATCCTCAACCCCATCGGCGTGAACTGCATCCGCGCCTTCCCCGGACGGGGCATCCGTGTCTGGGGCGCCCGCACCCTCTCCAGCGACCCGGCCTGGCGGTACGTCAACGTCCGGCGGCTGTTCAAATTCGTCGAGAAGTCCATCCAGAACGGCACGCAGTGGATCGTCTTCGAACCGAACGACGCTGCCCTGTGGGCCCGCATTCGCCGTGACATTTCTGCCTTCCTGACGATGACCTGGCGGACTGGCGCGCTCTTCGGCTCGACTGCGGCGGAATCCTTCTACGTCAAGTGCGACGCTGAGACGAACCCGCCGGAGGCCCGGGACCTCGGCCAGGTGGTCATCGAGATCGGCATCGCGCCGGTGAAGCCGGCCGAGTTCGTCATCTTCCGCATCAGTCAGTGGGCCGGCGGCGGCGCGGTCGCCGAGTAGACAAGCGCAATCGCACAAGGAGGTAATGCAAGGTGGCTGACGTAGTCGATCCATTGGTAGGTTTTAACTTCCGCCTGGAAGTTGAGAAGGTCCCCGCGGGGTTCTTCACCGAGGTGTCCGGCCTTGGCTCGGAGAATGACGTGGTCGAGCAGAAGACGCTCGACCCGGCCGGGCACGAAGTAGTCATCAAGGTGCCCGGCCGCCTCAAGTGGGGTGACATTGTCCTCAAGAGGGGCATCACCAACGACATGAAGATCTGGCTGTGGCGCCAGGAAGTCATTGACGGCAAGTTGGAAAAGGCGCGCGCCAACTGCTCGATCATCATGCAGGACCGCACCTACGCGGATGTCGCTCGGTGGGACTTCCAGAATGCCTGGCCCTCGAAGGTATCCGGGCCCACTCTGAAGTCAGACAGCTCGGAGTTCGGCATCGAGGAGCTCACCCTGGTCCACGAGGGCATTGCCCGCACTAGCTAGGAGGGTTAGGCCATGGGCCTGCAAACGGAGTTCGAGTTCACGCTGCCGCGCGGGTACGTTGACCGCGACGGGAATCTGCACCGCCAGGGGGTGATGCGTCTGGCCACGGCCATGGACGAGATCGCCCCCCAGCGGGACCCCCGAGTGGCGGCCAACCAGGCCTACCTGGCGGTGATACTGCTCGCCCGGGTGATCACCAAACTCGGTTCGCTGCCCGACGTCAACACGAGCATCATCGAAAAGCTGTTCTCGGCGGACTTCGCCTATCTCCAGGACTTCTACCGGCGGATCAACGAGGACGGGGCGGCGACCGTGCCAGCGACCTGCCCGGCGTGCAACCACAAGTTCGCGGTGGAGTTAGGCCAGCCGGGGGGATTGTAAGCTACCCCCTCGAACAGCTCCACGAGGAGGTAGCTTACATCGCCTACCACTTCCACTGGCCGCTCGACCAGATACTGAGCATGGAGCACCGTGACCGCCGCCTGTGGGCGGAGAAGATTGCGGACATCAACCGGAAGTTGACCGAGGTTGGCTGAGGAAGCGAGAGATGGCAAGAGAAGACGTGACTTCCTGGCCGCCCGTAGACATGGTGCTGCGGACCCCGGCTGGAACCGCGGGGGCGGCGTCATCACCAGCGGCCGCTCCCGGGCCTGACCTGGCCGGGCCCGGCCCGGCGGGCCAGGCAGTAGACCCGGCTGAGGTGGCCGAGCGCGTGTTCCGCATGATGCAGCGTGACCTGCGTCTCGAGCGTGAACGGACGCACGGCGCGGGAGGTGGACGATGGCGCAGTTCACGGTAGGGGGCAGAATCCGGGGCGCCACGGAAAACCGGACGGCTAGCCGCGTCGACCCGTTTGCCACCTTCAAGTTCCACGTTGAGGTCGGCGACATCAAGGAGGCCGCCTTCGCCGAGTGCAACGGGCTCGACATCAGCACCGACGTTTACGAGTACGGAGAGGGTGGCCTCAACGAGTACATGCACAAGTTCCCTGGCCGGACCAAGCTCGGCAACGTGACGCTGAAACGCGGCCTGGCCGTTTCCAACGAGCTTTTCAAATGGTTCCAGGAGATGGAAGAGGCTCTGCTGACCGGCAAACCGGTCGAGTTCAGAAAGGTGACGATCACGCTCAACGCTACCGCCGGCGAGCATTCCATGAGCTGGACGCTGGCGGACGCCTTCCCGGTGAAATGGAGCGCGCCCGGCTTCAATGCCGGTGAAGCAGCGGTGGCCGTTGAGACGGTGGAGTTTGCCCATCATGGCATCAAGGTCGAGACGGAGTAAGGGAAAGGAGCGATGACGCAAGGGCGGATGTTGCGGCTCGGCCTGCCGCCGCTCGTGCGCTACGTGCGAGAGCGGTCGCAGGGCCTGCGCCGGCGCGGGAGAGGACTGGCCGCGGGCGCGCTGCGGGCGGCCAACCGGCTGGCTGATGGGGTCCGCCGCCCGCCGTTGGTGCGCGGAGTGCTCGGCGCCGCCGCCAGCGGGCGGCGGGCCGTCGAGCTGGTATGGCCCGGCCGGTCGCGGAGCCGCGAGCCGGCTTGGCCGGTCGAGACGACATCGGCGCCTTCGCCGGCGCCCCCACCGCCGACTGCCGGACGCTTCACCGTTAACGCCCGGCCGAAGACATCTGAGCCGGCCCGGACGGAGACGGCGCTGCCGCGTCCGAGCGGTCCGCCGCCCACCCGGGAGTCACGCGAGGCGATCATGCGGAAGGGCATGCCGACGCGCTCCCCGACCGGTATACCTCCGGCAGCGGCCAGCCCGCAACCGGGGGCCGCGCCCGGCGCTCGGCAGGAGCCTGAATTGACGCCCGCGCCCAAGACCGGCGAGCCCGTTGGCGGCCAGACGCATGAGGCGCCGGGGCCGGCTCAGGTGGAACGCCCGCCGGCAGCAAAGCCGGTCGTGGCGACGCCGGCGGCGGAGCTCAAGACCCCCGAGGTCGCCCCGCTGCCATCGCCCGGCGCCAGGGAGTCGCCGACCGCGGCGGAGGCGGCGCGCCCCGGGCCTGCTCCGCGTGAGGCCACCGCACCGGCTGGACTGGTGCCGCGGGCCGAGACGCCGGGGGTGCGCATGGTTGAATCACCACGGGCTCCGGCTGAACCGACAGTGGTCAAGGCTGTATCCGCTCCTGCCGCGGCCGGGACGGCGCCCACTGGCCGGAGCGGGCCTGCGCCGGCCGTCTCCACGCCGGCCGCTGCCATCGGCCCGGGCGCCCCGGCGCCGGACGTGCATGTCGCGGCGGCGACGGACAACCGCGCCGCGGACCAGGCGAAGCCGGTTCGCGCCGAAGCTGCCCCGCCGAGGGCAGAAGCGGTTCAGTCGCACGCTGATCAAGCGGAGGAAACGGGGACTCCCGGGCAGCCCGCGGTGACGACTCCGGCGGCGGTCTCGAGCGGCCCCGCCGCGCCTCTCGCACCAGGCCCTGCCGCCCCGGCCGAACCAGGCCGGGCCGGGCCCAAGCCTGTGGCTGCCGCCAGGGCAAGCGAGCCAGCGCCCCCGAAGGCGGTTGGCCTTGGGTCGCGCCTGTCATCAGCCGGTACGCGGGTGGCCCGCTTTGTGCGCGGCCTGCTGCCGGCTCCCTCGCGTTCGAGACCGCCCGCCGCCGCGCCGCCGGCGTCGCCCTCTGCCCAGCCGGCTGCCGGACCGGCCGTGGAGGCCAAGGCTCCCGAGCCACCGGCAAGTGCCGCGAAGCCGGCTGAGGTCGCTGATCAGCCGTCCGCGTCGTCCGTGGAAGCAATGCCTCCTGAGCCTCCGGCGAGCGCCGGAACGCCGGTTGAGGTAGTTGCTCAGCCGTCCGCGTCGTCCGTGGAAGCCAAGGCTGCCGGGCCGCCGGCAAGCGCCGGGAGGCCGGCTGAGGTCGTTGTTCCGCCGTCCGCGGCGACCGCGGGCCGGGAAGCAGAGACTACCGCGGCTGCCGAAGAGGTACTTGAAGTGTCCCGGCGGCCGGAACCGCCCGCCTCAACACCTGACGCGCCCGTCGAGTTGGGTTTGCTGTCGCCAGACAACGTGGCGGCGACGTCCGCGCCCGCGTTCGGGCGAAGGCCGCCCCTGCCGGGCATTGTCGGGCGCCGGAGCCCGGTAGTGGCGCCCTTGGCTCGGAAGCCGGTCGAGCTTGTCGTCGCGCGCAAGGCCGCCCGGCTCGAGCCGCCCGGCGTGGTGGAAGGGAAGACAACCCAGAGTGCCGCCCCGCCGCTTGAGCTTCATTTCGCCGCGCCGTCGGTGCAGCGGGCACCGCCGTCGGAGACAAGGACTGGCGGCGCCGCGTCGACTGCCGCGAGCACGTCCGGCGGGCCAGAAACATCCGGCGGCACGCCCGCCGGGCCGGGCCTCGGCGAGATCGCCGATAGTGTGTACCGCATCATCCGGCGCCGGTTGGCCGCCGAGCGCGAGCGGACCGTGGGACGGCGCTAGGAGGACCATATGCCAAGTGCCAAGCCGGAAAAAGCCATCATCATGAACCTGGATGAGAAGGGCGCCATGCCAATCGAGTGCCTGTTCAACCCGACGGAGTACACGTTTAGCAAGACGAACACCTGGACCGAGAGCGAGATCAAAGGCGGCAATGTCCCTCTGGTCGAATTCGACGGCGGCGGCCCAATGACGCTGAAGATGACCCTCTTCTTTGACACGTATGCGACGGGCGGAGACGTGCGCACCATCACTGACCGCATCTGGAAGCTGATGAGCATCGATGAGTCCCTCACCGACACGGACAGCGGCAAGGGCCGGCCGCCGATGGTGGAGTTCCGCTGGGGTACCACGTGGTCATTCCAGGCGGTGATCACTACCATCAAGCAGACGTTCACCCTCTTCCGCTACGATGGCACTCCGGTGCGGGCCACCCTCGAGGTGGAGTTCCTCCAGGCCAGGGAGGAGGGGAAGTATCCCGGCCAGAACCCGACCACCGTGTCCTTGCCCGGCTACAGACAGCGCCTGGTGAAAGAGGGCGAGACGATTGACTGGATCGCTTTCGAAGAGTACGGAGACGCCAGCCGATGGCGGTACATCGCGGCCACCAATGGCCTCGATGACCCGCTGGCGATACGCCCCGGACAACTGCTGGCGATCGCGCCGCCCTAAGGAGGATAGGCTGAGTGCCCGGAACTGACCACCTTGCCGTGCCGAGACTCAAGGTAGACGGCCAGGCCGCGTCGCGGGAAATCTACGACGCGCTGATCGCCTTCGAGGTCGATGACAGCGTCCTCATGCCGAGCATGTTCACCCTGCGGCTGCTTGACCAGCGCTTCCAGTGGATCGATTCGGACTCGTTCGCGCTTGGCAAGTCGATCGAGATCGGTGTCGAGGCGCCGGGGGCGGACGGGCAGACCGTCTCCGGCACGCTGCTCAGTGGCGAGATTACTGCCGTCGAGCCCGAGTTTGAGGACGTTGGCAATCCGGTTACGGTCATCCGGGGTTACGTCAAGTCCCATCGAATGTACCGGGACCGCAAGACGAGGACCTTTACCCAGGTCACTGACAGCGGCCTGGCCAACCAGATCGCCGGCGCTTACTTCTCGACGGTCCAGGTGGACAACACGTCCGTGGAGCACGAGTATGTGTTCCAGGACAACCAGACGGACATGGAGTTCCTCGTCGAGCGGGCGCGCCGCGTCGGCTGCTACTGCTACGCTGACAGCACCAAGTTCTACTTCGTCAAGACGCCGGCGCCAGAGACGGAAGTCACCGTGGAGTGGGGAGCGGACCTCACCGAGTTCCATGCCCGCATGAGCACCTCGGGACAGTCCGACAAGGTGATCGTGCGCGGCTGGGACTGGCGCAAGAAGGACCGCATCCTCGGTCAGGAGACTACGCCGGCCGAAGCGCCGAAGTCCGACGGCCAGTACGGCGGCGACGCGACGAAGAGCGCCTTCGGCGCCAGCAACGAGGTTGTTGTCGGCACGCCATTGGTCAGTCAGGACGAGGCCAAACTGGTCGCCCAGTCCGTGTGCAACGACCTCGGCGGCGCGTTCATCCAGGCGGAAGGCACCTGCATCGGAACGCCCACGCTGAAGGCGGGCGTCTGGCTCAATCTGAATGGCATCGGCTCCCGTTTCTCCGGCAAGTACCGGGTCACCAGAGCGGTCCACCGTTACGCAGACGGACACTACGAGAC
>Ga0153915_10006588_pt1 | contig 10899 bp, 11 predicted proteins | sample Opewatmetagenome_2_FD_107003 | JGI IMG/M metagenome (GOLD analysis project Ga0153915, IMG submission 107003) | Freshwater wetland microbial communities from Ohio, USA - Open water 3 Core 3 Depth 3 metaG | ecosystem: Environmental > Aquatic > Freshwater > Wetlands | place: USA: Ohio, Lake Erie...
GCTCGGCGCGGCGCTGAGCGAGCCGATGCGCGCCGAAGCCGAAGGCTGGGCGCGGCACGAGCCCGCCTACCGCTGGCCCGGGGCGCGCAGCCACGGCCGCGCGCTGGCGTGGCTTGCGCGCAGCCACCTGCTGGTGGTGAGCTCGGTGATGGAGGGCGGCGCCAACGTGATTTCCGAGGCGGCGCGCATCGGGACCCCGGTGCTGGCCTCGCGCGTCGCGGGCAACATCGGCATGCTCGGACGCGGCTATCCCGGCTACTTCCCGCTCGGCGACGAGCGCGCGCTCGCGCGCCTGATCCGGCGCGCAGCGCGCGAGCGCGCCTTCTACGCGCGCCTCAAGCAGGCCCTGCGCGCGCGACGCAGCCTGTTCTCCCCCGCTGCCGAGCGGCGCGCTCTCGCGGCCCTGCTTGGCGAGCTGCTCGGCTGATCGGGTATCTTTGCACCGATGTCCACGGTCATTTCCGTAAGCGACCTGTCGAAGACCTACGCCGGCGGCTTCCGCGCGCTCAAGCACGTCAACCTCGAGATCCGCCGCGGTGAGATCTTTTCGCTGCTCGGGCCGAACGGCGCGGGCAAGACCACCCTGATCGGCATCATCTGCGGCATCGTCACGCCGAGCGCAGGCAGGATCCTGGTCGACGGCCACGACATCGCGCGCGAGTACCGCGCCGCGCGTTCGCTCATCGGCCTGGTGCCGCAGGAGCTGACCACCGATGCCTTCGAGTCGGTGTGGAACGCGGTGTCGTTCAGCCGCGGACTGTTCGGCAAGCCGCCCGACCCGGCGCACATCGAAAAGGTGCTCAGGGACCTGTCGCTGTGGGACAAGAAGGACAGCAAGATCATCACGCTCTCGGGCGGCATGAAGCGGCGGCTGCTGATCGCCAAGGCGCTGTCGCACGAGCCGAGGATTCTGTTCCTGGACGAGCCGACCGCGGGCGTCGACGTCGAGCTGCGGCGCGACATGTGGCAGCTCGTGCGCCGGCTGCGCGACGGCGGGGTGACGATCATCCTCACCACGCACTACATCGACGAGGCCGAGGAGATGGCCGACCGCATCGGCGTGATTCACAAGGGCGAGCTCATCCTGGTCGAGGACAAGGCCGAGCTGATGCGCAAGCTCGGCAGGAAGCAGCTCACGCTGCAGCTCGCCGCGCCGCTCGAGCGCGTCCCGCCGTCGCTCGCGGGCTACGGCCTGGAGCTCGCCGCCGGCGGCAGCGAGCTGATCTACACCTACGACGCGAGCGCCGGACGGGAAGGCATCGCCGCGCTGCTCGCGGCGCTCGCGGGCTCGGGCATCGCGTTCCGCGACCTGCACACCACGCAGAGCTCGCTCGAGGACATCTTCGTCGACCTGGTGAGCGCCCGGCCGTGAACCTGCACGCCATCCGCGCGATCTACAGGTTCGAGATGTCCCGCACGCGCAGGACGCTGATGCAGAGCATCGTCTCGCCGGTGATCTCGACCTCGCTCTACTTCGTCGTGTTCGGCGCGGCGATCGGCTCGCGCATCCAGCACGTGGAGGGCGTGAGCTACGGCGCTTTCCTCGTGCCCGGCCTGATCATGCTCTCGCTGCTCACGCAGAGCATCTCGAACGCCTCGTTCGGCATCTACTTTCCGCGCTTCACGGGCACGATCTACGAGCTGCTGTCCGCGCCGGTGTCCACCGTCGAGATCGTGCTCAGCTACGTCGGCGCGGCGGCCACCAAGTCGATCATGCTGGGCCTCATCATCCTCGCCACCGCGGCGCTGTTCGTGCCGCTGCGCATCGAGCACCCGGTCTGGATGGTCCTGTTCCTCGTGCTCACCGCGGTGACCTTCAGCCTGTTCGGCTTCATCATCGGCATCTGGGCCGACGGCTTCGAGAAGCTGCAGCTCGTGCCGCTGCTCATCGTCACGCCGCTCACCTTCCTCGGCGGCAGCTTCTACTCGATCCACATGCTGCCGCCGTTCTGGCAAACCGTGACGCTGTTCAACCCGGTCGTGTACCTGGTGAGCGGCTTTCGCTGGAGCTTCTACGGCCTCGCCGACGTGAGCGTCGCCGTGAGCCTCGGCATGACGCTCGCTTTCCTCGCCGCCTCGCTCGCGGTGGTGGCGTGGATCTTCAGGACCGGTTACCGCCTGAAGACCTGAGCGCGGACTGACGCGCGAGTCAGCGCTGTCGGCGAAGATGGGTCAGCCCGAGACATCGGTCACGTTCGCATGCGCGCGCGCGCGCCGCGGAAACGTTTTGTTACTTATTGCCACAGCTGCCTTCGATCGATGCAGGCACGATGTGCCGTGAAAGGAGACGACACATGCGAATCCACACGAAACTGATCGCCGGCGGCGCGCTGCTCGCGCTGATGAGCGGAACGGCGCTGGCCCATAGCGACATCCGCTTCGGCCTGTCGTTCGGCATACCCGCTCCGGTCTATGTCGCCCCGGCGCCGTCGTACTACCCGCCTCCGCGCTATTACGCGGCCCCTCCGGCGAGCTACGCTCCGCCCCCGCCGCCGGCTTACTACAGCGCCCCCGCCCCTGCGTATTACGGCTCCGCGCCCGGCTTTTCGGTCTACTACGGGCCGTCGTACCGCCAATATCGCGAAAGACGGGACTGGCACCACTATCGCGACCGCGATCACGAGGACGACGACGACGATTGACGAGCGCCGGCGTCGCGGGTGTCAGCGCCAATCCCGCTCAGCGGGCGGCCGGACGGCCACCGAGGACGCGAGCGCGGCGGACAGGTCCGACACCAGCTCGCCGGCCGCGTCCGCGGTCGCTCGATCCAGCTGGCGGTCCGTTTCTCGCGGCCCTACCCGCCTCGTCAGGCGCGACAGCTCCACGTCGGATAGGCCGGTGCGGCTGTCTTCCCAGATCGTGGCCACCGGGTCCAGTCGTACCAGTTCGGCCGTCATCCTGACGGGGCGCGACACGACGTTCAGGCCCCAGAACCCTGCGTACGCCTCGGCCGTTTCCTCGACCGTTTCCTGCGCCAGATACGCGCCCGCCGCCGTGCCCGCCACCGCGGAGCCGGAGTAGGCGATGGCCCCCGCGATGGCCAGCGTGGAGGTCACCTCGAACGCAATGTAGGCGTCGCGCCAGGCCCGCGGCGTCAAGCCGTAGTCCGTCATGCAGAACCTCAGCACCGCATCGGCGCCGGTGTCGGCAGCGATGCGATTTGCCTCGTCTCGAGACAGAGGCTCTCCCAGCGACCGGGCCGCAAGATTCGCGACGAACGCCTCGTCTCGCTCGGGCGTCGCGACGAGCGCCAGTCCGGACCGGCCGCCGAGCGCAGACTGCATGGCGGCCTGGGCATGCCGCTCGGCGCGCTCGACCCCTTGCGCGATCGCTTCGTCCGAGACGGCCGGCTTGCGCTTGCTGTCCGGCGCCAGCACCGCCTGCAGCGTGCGCGCATCGACCGTCATCGGCGATTGCATCACGAGCAGCCTGAGCGGCGCATCCTGCTCCATCTGAGCGAGCGCCGCGCCGTTGTTGGTGGTCGCACATCCGTTCAGCGCCAGCGACACAACGCAAAGGAGCGCGACCGGACCGGGCTGCGCGGCGCTCAGGCGTTCAGCCCGGCGAGCACGCGCAGGTGCTGCACGACGCTGCGCCCGAGCGCCGAGAGCGCGTAGCCGCCTTCAAGCACCGAGACGATGCGCCCGCCGGCGCTGCGCTCGGAGACCGCCTTCACCTGCGCGGTAGCCCAGCCGTAGTCCGCGTCGGCGAGCCTGAGCATCGCCATGTCGTCCTCGGCGTGCGCGTCGAAGCCCGCCGAGAAGATGACCAGCTGCGGCTGGAAAGCCTCGAGCGCCGGGACCCAGGCCTCGCTCACCGCCTCGCGGAACTCCTTCGATCCCGCGCCCGCGGAGAGCGGCACGTTCACCATGTTCGGCGCCGGGTCCTCGGTGCCCGAGTACGGATAGAACGGGTGCTGGAAGGTCGAGGCCATGAGCACGTTCTCGTCGTGCGCGAAAATGTCCTCGGTGCCGTTGCCGTGGTGCACGTCGAAGTCGACGATCGCCACGCGCTCCAGCCCGTGCACGCGCACCGCGTGGCGCGCCGCGACCGCGACGTTGTTGAAGATGCAGAAGCCCATCGGCCGCGCGCGGCAGGCATGGTGCCCGGGCGGGCGCACCGCGCAGAAGGCGTTCTCCGCCTCGCCCGAGATCACCAGGTCGGTGGCGAGCACCGCCGCGCCCGCGGCGCGCAGCGCCGCCGCGAGGCTGTGGGGGTTCATCGCGGTGTCCGGGTCGAGGTGCACGGTGCCGTGCGCGGGCGCCACCTCGCGGATCGCGCGCACGTACTCGATCGGGTGCACGCGCGCGAGCGCTTCGTCGCTCGCGAGCGGTGCCTCGTAGCGCGCAAGGTACTGCGCGACCCCGGAGGCGATCAACTGATCCTCGATCGCACTGAGCCGATCGGGGCACTCGGGATGGTGCGCGCCCATGTCGTGCTTGAGGCAATCGGGATGCGTGATGAATGCGGTCGTCATGCGCGTGCAATCCGTCACGGAATCTTAGCCGAAAGCGCGCCGCCGCTGCGAAGGAACGCGAAGGCTTTCGAGTACAATCTTCGCATGTTGCTGCAACGCCAGCTCAAGACCGCGGCGCACGCGCCCGCCGAGCGCGTGCTCGAAGCCGCGGGCCGCGTGATCCTCGGCAAGCCCGTGCAACTGCGCCTGGCGCTCGCCTGTCTGGTCGCGCGCGGCCACCTGCTGATCGAGGACCTGCCCGGCGTCGGCAAGACCACGCTCGCGCAGGTGCTGGCCAAGCTCCTCGGCCTGCACTTCCAGCGCATCCAGTTCACCAGCGACATGCTGCCGGCCGACATCATCGGCGTGTCCGTGTACGAGCGCGAGTCGGGCGGCTTCAAGTTCCATCCCGGACCGATCTTCGCGCAGCTCATTCTCGCCGACGAGGTGAACCGCGCGACGCCCAAGACGCAGAGCGCGCTGCTCGAGGCGATGGAGGAGCACCAGGTGACCGCCGAGGGCGAGACGCGCAAGCTGCCCGAGCCGTTCTTCGTCATCGCCACGCAGAATCCTTCCGAGCAGGTCGGCACCTTTCCGCTGCCCGAGTCGCAGCTCGACCGCTTCCTGATGCGGATCGAGCTCGGTTATCCGGGGCGCGACGCCGAGCGCGCGCTGCTTGCGGGAACCGACCGGCGCGACCTGCTCGCTGCGCTCGAGCCCTGCATGACGCCGGCCGAGCTGGCCGCCCTGCAGGCGAAGGCGCGCGCGGTGCACGTTGCCCCCGCGCTGCTCGATTACGTGCAGGCGATCGTCGCGCATACGCGCCGCTCGCCGGACTACGCCGCCGGGCTGTCGCCGCGCGCGGCGCTCGGGCTGCTGCACGCGGCGCGCGCCTGGGCGCTGCTCGAGGGGCGCGACAGCGTGATCCCCGAGGACGTGCAGGCGGTGCTGCCGGGCGTCGCCGCGCACCGGCTGCGGCCGGCGCACGACGAAGCGCGCCGCATCGACGTCGGCGCGCAGCTGCTCGCCGCAGTACCCGTTCCCTAGCCCTCGTCGGGCAGCTTCTGCTGCAGGAACTGCAGCACCGCGACCTCGTCGCGGCGCAGCGCAGGCACGGCGCGGCGCGCGCGGGGCTCCCTTCGCGCGGGCGGCTGCGGCACCGTCAGGCCGAGCAGGTAGGCGCGCACCAGCACCGGATGCACGTAATACTTGCGGCACACCGCGCGCGTATTGCCCAGGCGCTCGGCGACCGAGTCGATCGCACGCACCACGTTGCGGTCGGCCTCGCGGCGGCTCGCCGCCGGGCCCGCCGCGCGCAGCTCGATCGCCGCGAGCATCGTTCCGCCCCAGGTGCGGAAGTCCTTGGCCGTCACCTCGCGCCCGGTGATCTCGCGCAGGTAGGCGTTCACGTCGTCGGACGACACCGTCTGGCGCTTGCCCGCCTCGTCCAGGTACTGGAACAGCTCCTGCCCGGGCAGGTCCTGGCAGCGCTGGACGATGCGCGCCAGGCGCGGATCGGAGAGCGAAATCGAATGCTCGACGCCGCTCTTGCCGCGGAAGCCGAAGCGCAGCAGCGCGCCCTCGACGCGCACGTGCTTGCGGCGCAGCGTGGTCAGGCCGAAGGAGCGGTTCTCGCGCGCGTACTCGTCGTTGCCGACGCGGATGAGCGTCCTGTCGAGCAGGCGCACGACCGTCGCGAGCAGCTGGCGCCGCGACAGATCCTCCTGCCGCAGGTCGCGCTCGACGCGCTCGCGCACGAGCGGCAGAACCTCGCTGAACTCGAGCATGCGGCGGAACTTCGAGCGGTCGCGCGCCTCGCGGTAGGACGGATGGTAGCGGTACTGCTTGCGCCCGCGCGCGTCGCGCGCCGTGGCCTGGATGTGGCCGTCGGGATCGGGACAGATCCACACGTCGGTCCACGCAGGCGGGATGGCGAGCGCGTTCAGGCGCCGCCTGAGCTTCGGGTCGGCGATGCGCGCGCCATCGGGCGCGTAATAGGCCCAGCCCTTGCCGGAGCGCTTGCGCCGGATGCCCGCGACCCCGTCGGTGACGTAGCGCAGCCCGGCGCGCGCGGCCGCCTTGCGGTGCTCGCGCGCCCACTGCGACGCCATCGCGCCGGGCCCCGAGGGTCAGTCCGGGCGTGCCGCGAACTTGCCGCTGCCGCCGAACAGCACCGCCAGGCCGCAGACGAGCAGCAGCACCTCGGTCTCGATCTGCCAGCCGCCGAACTTGTTGATCTGCAGCAGCGCCGCGCGATCCACGAGCACGATCGCGAAGGTCATGTTGATCACGATCAGCAGGCCGCCGATGCGCGAGAACATGCCGACGATCACGAGCAGGGGCCCGAGCACCTCGCCCAGGTACACGGCGAAGGAAAGCTCCATCGGCAGGCCGAGCTTCGTCAGCATGCCGCCGATCCAGTCGAGCGCGGCCGGGTGAAACACCTTGTACACGCCGTGGAACAGAACCACGACGCCGAGCATCAGACGCAGCAGCAGCTTGCCGATGTCGTCCGCGAGAATGGGATTGAAGAACATCGAGGTGCCTCCTCCTGCACATTGCGATGCCGCGAAGGATAGCCGAACTTGACCCGTTCCCGCAGGCCGTACGCCGCAGGTTTACAATCGCGTGACCCCGCCGAGGAAATATTTTGTCCTGGATGCGCCGTCCTTGGCCGTGGCTGTGCGCCGCGCTGGCGACGCTCGCCGCGGGATGCGTCAGCCTGCCGCCCCTCGCGGGCCGCGAGGCGAGCACCGCCTTCGCCGACACTGGCGCGACCCCGCTCGGGCGCGCGCTCGCCCCGCGCCTCGCCGGGCATCCCGGCAAGACCGGGATCTACCCGCTCAAGCTGCCGGCCGACGCCTTCGCGGCGCGCGCGCTGCTCGCTGCCCGGGCGCAGCGCTCGCTCGACGTGCAGTACTACATCTGGCGCGGGGACGAGACCGGCATGCTGCTCGCCGAGGCGCTGTGGCGCGCGGCCGAGCGCGGCGTGCGCGTACGGCTGCTGCTCGACGACCACGGCACCACCGGCCTGGACCCGGTTCTCGCCGCGCTCGACGCCCACGCGAACATCGAGGTGCGGCTGTACAACCCGCTCATGCACCGCGGGTTGCGCGCGCTGAATTTCCTCACGGACTTCTCGCGCGCCAACCGCCGCATGCACAATAAGTCCTTCATCGCCGACAACCAGGCGGCGATCGTCGGCGGGCGCAACGTCGGCAACGAGTACTTCGGCGCGGGCGGGGGCGTGGTCTTCGAGGACCTGGACGTGCTCGCTGTCGGGCCGGCGGTGCGCGCGGCCTCGCGCGCCTTCGACCTCTACTGGAACAGCGATTCCGCTTATCCCGCGGCGAGCATCATCGAGCCCGCCGGGGCCGGGGCGCGCGCGCTGCTCGAGGAGCAGTTCGCCGCCGTACACGCGAGCCCCGCCGCCACGGACTACCTGAAGGCGCTGCGCGAAACGCCGCTCGTGACGCAGCTCGTCGACGGGGCGCTGCCGCTCGAGTGGGCGCAGGCGCAATTGGTGTGCGACGACCCGGCCAAGACGCTCGCCGGCGGCGAGCACGGCGAGCTCCTGCTGCTGCCGCAGCTGCTGCGCCTCGCGGGGTCGGCGGAGAAGCGTTTCGACCTGGTGTCGCCCTACTTCGTGCCGGGCGACCAGGGTACGGCCAACCTTGCCGCTCTGGCGCGGCGCGGCGTGCAGGTGCGCATCCTGACCAACTCGCTCGCGGCGAGCGACGTGGCCGCGGTGCACGCGGGCTACGCCAAGCGGCGCGCAGACCTGCTGCGCGCGGGCGTGCGCCTGTACGAGCTCAAGCCGACGGCGGTCGCGGAGAAGACGAAGGACAAGGAGTCCCGCGGCGGCAGCTCGTCGGCCAGCCTGCACGCCAAGACCTTCGCCGTCGACGGCGAGCGCGTCTTCGTCGGCTCGTTCAACTTCGACCCGCGCTCGGCGCGGCTGAATACCGAGATGGGCCTGGTGATCGCCAGCCCGGAGCTCGCGCGGCAAGTCGCGGCCGCGTTCGACGCCGTCATTCCGCGTGAATCCTGGGAAGTGCGCCTCGCCGAGGACGGGGGCCTGTACTGGATCGAGCGCACTCCATCCGGCGAGAAGCGCTACGACAGCGAGCCGGGGGTCGGCCTGCTCAAGCGCCTCGGCGTCGGCATCCTGTCGCTGCTGCCGATCGAAGGGCTGCTGTAGCGGCGCGCGCCGCTAGCGCGCGAACAGCGACGCGATCGTCGCCTGGATCGACTCGGCGGCGGCGCGCGGGTCGGGCGCGTCGCGCACCGGCCGGCCGACGACGATGTAGTCGGCGCCGCCGGCGAAGGCCTGCGCCACGTCGACGGTACGCTTCTGGTCGTCCTTGGGCTTCTCGCCCGCCGGGCGGATGCCGGGGGTGATCACCAGCAGCCGGCCGCCGAGCTCGGCCTTGATGCGCGGCGCCTCGAGCCCCGAGGCGATGACGCCGTCGCAGCCCGCTTCGGCGGCGAGGCGCGCGCGCGACAGCACGAGCGAGGTCACGTCGCCGGCCGCGCCCATCTCCGCCAGGTCGCTCGCGTCGAAGCTGGTGAGCACCGTCACCGCGAGGATCTTCATCGGCCCCTTCTCGCGCGCCGCCGCCTGCATGATCGAGCGGTGCCCGTGCACGGTCAGGAACGTCGCGCCGCTCGCGCTCAGGTTGGCGGTCGCGCGGCGCACGGTCTCGGGGATGTCGTACAGCTTGAGGTCGGCGAACACCTTGTTGCCGCGCGCCACCAGCCATTCGAGCAGCTCGAAGTAGCCGCCCGAGGTGAACAGCTCGAGGCCGATCTTGTAGAACCGCACCGCGCCGCCGAGCCGCTCGACGAGCGCGCGCGCCTCGGCCGCGGTCGGCACGTCGAGCGCCACGATGAGGCGCTCCTCGCGCGGCGGCCCGGCGCTCATGCGGGCCTCCCCTCGCGCGCCAGCTGGCGCAGCGTCAGGCCGAGGTCGGCGTCGACGTGCTTCCAGTGCTGGTCGTAGGGCGCGGCGCCGTCGACGACCTGAGGGTCGAGGACGAAGGCGCGGTACAGGTCGGCGAGCTTGATCGCGTCCGCCTCGCGCGCGAGCAGCCAGCCGTCCTTCTCGGTGCGCGCGGTCCAGCCGAGCGCCGCGCAGCGCTCGAGCACGCGCTCGCAGCGGTAGGGCAGCAGCCCGAGCTGCGCGCCGAGCCGGCCGATGCCAGGCACCTCGCCGTCGCGCTGCGCGCGCGCCAGCGCCCCGAGCACTGCCACCGCGTCGCGCAGGTCCTGGCCGGGCGGGCGCTCGCGCTCGCCGCGCGCCGCGCGGTAGCCGGGCAGCATCGCGGTGATGGTGGCGCCGAGCAGCACCACGAGCCACGAGATGTACAGCCACAGCAGGAAGATCGGCAGCGTGGCGAAGGCGCCGTAGATCATCGAATAGGTCGGGAACCTTGCGACATACAGCCCGAAGCCGCGCTTGGCGAGCTCGAACATGACGCTCGCCACCAGTCCGCCGGTCACCGCGTGCACGAGCTCGATCCTGCGGTAGGGCACGACGACGTACAGCCAGGTGAACGCCACCAGCGTGAACAGGAACGGCAGCAGGCGCAGCGCCGCCTCGGTGAACTCCCCGAGCGCGAGCACGCCGAGCGAGGCGCCGACCAGGAACGAGGTCATCGAGATGCTGGCGCCGACGAGGATCGGACCGAGCGTGAGCACGCTCCAGTACATCAGCAGGCGCTGCGCGAGCGGCCGGCGGCGATGGACGCGGAACACGCGGTTCAGCACCTCGTCGATGGTGAGCATCAGCATGACGGCGGTGATGGCGAGAAAGGCGAGGCCGATGGCCGTCAGGCGGCCGGCCTTCTGGGTGAACGCGTTGATCTGGTCTGCGATCATGTCCACGCCGCGCGCGTCGGGCAGGAAGTGCTCGACCACGTAGCCCTGCAGCGCGCCGATCGCCTCGTCGAACGCGGGAAAGGCAGTGCTCAATGCGAGCGCCACGGTGATTAGCGGCACCAGCGCGAGCAGCGTGGTGAAGGTCAGGCTGCCCGCCGTCTGCAGGCTGCGGCTGTCGACGAAGTGGCGCGCGGTGGCGGCGAGGAACTCGCGCGCCTCGTGCAGGACGTTCAGCCGCGGCGCGCGCGCGGGATCGGTCGAGGGCTCTGCCATGGTGTGCCGGTATGATACCCGCCCGTGGCCGAGATCCTGGTCCTCTACTACAGCGTCGGCGGTTCCGTGCGGCGCATGGCCGAGCTGATCGCCGACGGCGTCGAGCGCGTGCCGGGCGCGCAGGCGCGGCTGCGCACCGTGCCGCGCGTCGCGCCGGCGACCGAGGTGGCGGCGCCGCCGGTGCCGCCCGCGGGCGCGCCCTACGCCGAGCTTGGCGATCTGGAGCGCTGCGCGGGGCTCGCGCTCGGCAGCCCGGCGCGCTTCGGCAACATCGCCGCGCCGCTCAAGCA
>Ga0153915_10006590_pt1 | contig 10895 bp, 10 predicted proteins | sample Opewatmetagenome_2_FD_107003 | JGI IMG/M metagenome (GOLD analysis project Ga0153915, IMG submission 107003) | Freshwater wetland microbial communities from Ohio, USA - Open water 3 Core 3 Depth 3 metaG | ecosystem: Environmental > Aquatic > Freshwater > Wetlands | place: USA: Ohio, Lake Erie...
AAAATAGGGTTGTATCGTATAGTTTACAAAATGGGTCGCGTACTCGACCCTTAAAAGATACTCCTCGGTCCAGATTGACACCGAGGAGGTCGTTGTCGTCACCGTCAGGTTGGCTGACTTGGCGTTCAATGAAAAGTCGTCATAGACGACTGTGCCTGATGGTGAATTTGAATATGAAGTAATCACGGGTGCGTCAGTGCCGGGCGGCTCCCCGTTTTGCGCATTGGCTAACGGGATTAGAGCCCCCAAGAGCATCGCGAACGCCAATATGATTGAGACAGACTTCCCAATAACCGCTCCCGATCTGCTTCTGAGGATCTTCGCCCCATACAAGAATAGATTTGCCTTCCCAGGATCTCTCTCGCGGACGAAACGAGCACCTTTCCTGAGAGTCTCGCACAGATCTGCGATCCGGTCAAGTCCATGTCTTCCAGACCGGTCCTTCGTTTGGTCGATCTCCTTCTCGTACGTTTCCTCTGCTGGACCCCATCCCCTTTCACAATTGCCAGCGGTATCGAGCGACGGACCTGATTGCAAGCAGACTGTCGTTCCAGAATCCTCTGAAGCGAGTGTATCAGAACTCGATTCTATCGGCCATTCAGCAAGTCCTGTAGATTCTGCTTCCGTACGGTCCGTCTTCTTCATGTCTGAGTGCCTTCCACATCGAGATGGAATTCCTCCAGCCCGACATCAAGAGAGCAAGCACACAGCTAGTTTCCTCGAAGTATTTGACCTAGATGTGGTAATCTATATGGATACTACCTCACTCTCTGAATCTATTCCGCAAGCTCTTGATATATAACTTGGTCATCAGTTATCAGTCCTGATTCCCTGATTTGAGAGCGAACGACCCAATTCCCGGTCTCAGGTGAATGATGGGTCCTTGTTCAAGCATTGGCAATTTCTCATGTTTGGATCTCTGATGATGGAAGCACATAGTCCCGATGCCAGAAGCTCGATTGGATTGTTCAGTCTGAGGTACTATCTCACATTTTGAGCGGAAACCAACTCCTCAGCAAGACTTCTATAGCATTTGAGGAACCTATCAAGCGAGAAGCGATTGGCAACGAGTTCCCTGGTCTCATAACTGTCATTTGAGAGTACCGAATCGATAGCATCCGAGAAATCCTCCGTCTTGAAGGTTGGGACTATCCGTCCCACTTTCTCTTCTTCGATGTCTTCGAAGATTCCTGTTCTGCTGACGACAACGGGCAAGTTGCATGCCATTGCTTCCAGAGCGGAGTAGCTCGATGATTCATATTTGGACGGGAACAAGAAGAAGTCAGCGGCGGAGTAGTAGAGGGGCATGTCTTCATTTCGAACATTCTTCCTTATGATCACATTATCGTCCTTGACGTCCGATGGAGTGACACACAGAACCTTCATGTCCGATCTCATTCTCGAGATTTTTTGCACGATTTCGAATCCTTTAGTATAATCCGCTCTTCCTACGAATATTCCGATCGGTCCATCCCAGTCGAGATCAAGGATCTCCCTCGCATCATCTCGCGGACTCGGTGTGAAGACGTCGAGGGGAATCCCGTTCTCAATGACTCGGGATTCTTGTCTGTAGTACTCTCTCAGCTCTCTCTGTGTCTTGTGGCTGACCGCAACATTCTCCTTCCCGATAGCGCTCACGCCCTCGAAGAAGGGGATGAAGTATCTGGAAGCGTTGTAGCCAGCGGTCCCTCTTAGGACCTTGTCAGCCATTCCTGCGAAAGTGAAATGATGAACGTTTATCATAGGTATGCTCGGCTTCAGGACAGATAAAAACCATCCTGAGATACTGTTCGTGAGGACGAGATCGTATGGGTTCTCCCTATTTTTCTCATGGAATCTCCTGCCAACCGCGAAGCCCATTTTCACCTCTTCCAGATTCAACCTCCTCAGATCGGTTCTATACTTGATTCTCTTCGCTGAGGAATATGTGATGATGTCAGAATTCGGAAACGCTTTTTTGAGATATCGAACGAAGATTTCTGTCCCGCCCGCGACCTCTTCAAAACTGTAGAAAGTGATAATTGCTACTCTCATGACACTCTTACCTCAGCACTCCAGAGCTTCAGCCAAGCATTAATAGAGAGGGTTTCTTATTATTGTTTGTGGAAAGGGAAGCGGTGAGGCTCGAACTCCGATATATTCTGGAGCGGGTCAAGAAGCGGGTTTCGATTGCAGCAGGGTTGTCGGGTTCTTCTTGGTGGCCGAAGGAGGTCGAGATTCCTCCTGGTGAGAGGTTTCTGGTCGTGGCACCGCATCCGGATGACGACGCGATCGGATGTGGGGGAACCATCAATAAGCTGGTCCATGCCGGGAAGACTGTAAGGATTGTCTATCTGTCTATCCAATCCTCGACCACCTTCACGAAGATGGAGAGACTCGACGAGATCGCCAGGTCGTTGGAGATCATGGACGCGAAGGACTACGCATTCCTAGCTGAGGTATTCCCTCCCAAGGTCGAGATCTCAGAGTTGTTGAAGAAGGAGTTGTCAATATTCAGACCCGATTCGACTTTCATTCCTTCTCCTCTTGAGAATCACGACCAGCATCTGGAGACATTTGAGGCATATGTTGAACTGAGAAAGAGACTTCCCGGTGATGACTACACTGTGTTGTATGAGGTCTGGACACCGCTCGTTCCCAACATGATAGTTGACATCACTCAGTTCATGGACGCGAAGATCAACGCTATTAATGCTCATAAGACCCAGACGACGAACTTGGACTTCTCTCGGGCCGTTGAGGGTCTTAATGCATATAGAGCCGCGATTTCTGCTAGAAAGGGGTACTTCGAAGCATTCTTAACCATGAATCGTACCGACATCCTCAGAACCTTCCCATCCTGATTCTTGTCACCGCAGTCTATCTTTGCGAGGCCTACCCGCAATTCTGCCGAGGATACCTTTCCTTGATTCTGCTCTAGATGTGCTGAAGTGGATTAGCCTGCGGTCGACCGCATCAAAGCGGTACTTGTAGGCCTCGGCCCCCCTCAAGAAATCGATCTCCTCCAGCCCATTCCGATGACACAATTCCAGAAGTTTCAGATCCAGCAGAGACCCAGGCGAGTATTCGGAGAACTCCGGGTCGAATCCCGACAGGTAGCAGAGATATCTGTTCAGATACTCGAATCCCAGTCCCACGGCGATCGTCCGGTCTCCTTCTTTCAAGTAGTGAAGAGTTGGAATCCCCTCTCTCGCCAGGCTAATCACGGCGAGTTCCATCAACTTGGCCATATTCGGGTAACTAAGTACGCTCTCGATGCCGGAGCCTTCCCATCTCGTTTTGCCAAGCCTCATGAATTCTTGGAATTCATCGTCCTTCGCGTCCATCGGCTTCCTTGACCCGAACGTCACCGTGTGCTTTTCGGAGAGCCTGCGCCAGTACCTTTCAAAGTTGTGTCTGTTTTTCTTCTTGAGTCGTTTGAAATACTCCTCATAAGTGCCGGTTATCGCAACATATGGCGAGACTTCCGATCCATATTCTGCATCTGGATAGATTCTTCTGATGTTAGATGAAGTGGGTCCGTCCTCTCTCATATCACGGAGGTCGATTGAATCCCATCCTTCCCTCCCCATCACGTATTCCCACACTGCGGCGTGCACGTCGTTTCGCTCGTCCTCGGCCAGGATCGCACACCTATCGGAAGGTCCCGAGCCCAAGAATCCAAGCGTCTTGCAGGATTGGAGCCTTCTGCTCGTTATTGTAAATGGGGCGAACCCTACGACTCTGTCGGAATCGGATATTCTGAGGACAAGCATTCTTTTGCCCTTACCGAAGGTGTCCCACCATGCACTGAGCCATTCCATTCTGAGAAAGACCTCGTCCTCACCGCTAGTATGTAGAATTCGGTTCCAGTCCTTCTCAAAGAGGCGTAACTCGTCTGGTGACTGAATCTCCGTGATCTTAAGGACCATGCGTTGCCTCGTAGGTCGTATCAGGAATAATAACCCTCGCCACTCTCCATGTCATGTCATACCCTAGTCTGGTATGGAGGGATTGAACCAAAAACAATATGAAGACCTATCCGATTACAATAGCCGGGGTGCGCATGAAGTTGTTTCGTGTGGGCAAGGTGAAACAGGTCTACGAGGTGGACGAGAGGACTCTCGAGTTCGTTTTCACTGACAACATCTCGGTCTTTGATAAGGTCATTCCTACACGGATACCGAACAAGGGGGAGACCCTCTGCAGGACTTCCGCATTCTGGTTCCAGCTCTTGAGAAACAACGGCATACGGACCCACTTCAAGGAATTGGTGCCCCCGAACCGCATGAGGGTAAAGAAGGTCAATGTCATAAGCGACTATGGTAAGCTGAGCTGCAGCACGTCGAATTACCTTCTTCCTCTGGAATTCATCAGCAGGCAGTATGTCGCTGGATCGCTACATGATCGGATCAAGAGCGGGGAGATCGCGATCGAAGATCTTGGCTTCGGGATCGGACACAAAGTGGAATATGGGGAGAAGTTGCCCAAGACCTTCTTTGAGACGACGACAAAACTAGAGAAGGTCGACAGGGAGCTCTCTAGGGACGAAGCCATCAAGATCGCTGGGCTTAACGAGGAGGAATACGAGCGGGTCGTCGAGACCGTTATGAAGATCGACGGTTTGATCGCGTCCGAAGCAGAAGAGAGGATGCTAATCCACGTCGATGGCAAGAAGGAGTTCGCCTTCGACGAGAACCGCAGATTGATGGTCGTCGACACGTTCGGCACAACTGATGAGGACAGATGGTGGGACCAGGATTCTTACGCTCTGGGCAAGTTCGTGGAACTTAGCAAGGAGGCCGTGAGGCAGTATTACAGAGATACGGGCTACCACGAGAAGCTCATGGACGCGAGGCGGAACGGGAGTCCGGAGCCAGACATACCCCCGCTCCCGGATAAGAAGGTCAAGGAGATAAGCGATCTCTACATCGAGATGTTCGAGAGGATAACTGGAGAGAGCTTCCGTTAGTTCGATCAATCTCTTTGGTCCGGTCGCCGGTTTATTGATATGGACTGGATCGGATTCTTTCTCTCATTTGTCAACTGGCGGAAAGGATATTAAGACCGAAAGACTCAATGTGGCCTAGTGCCTGACGAGATTGAGAGAATATGACATGAACAAAGGAACTCGAGCTCTGACACACGACCAGGAGAAATCATGAAGTCTCTGGTGATCATGATTCCTGTCGGCATCAAAGGAGAGGATTGAATTAGAATCGTCCACGTCATGAACTGGTACGTTCCTGGAATGGGCTACCAGGAGAATTTTCTGCCAGCCGAGCAGAAGAGGCTCGGTCATGATGTCAAGATCATTGCGTCGACTCAACTTCCTTCGGATTTGTGGCCTCAGTTCCTACCACCCGAGATGTCTCGCAATAGCCTGTTGAAAGAAAAGACCAGTGGAGAGAACGGTGTCATGATCTATCGAACTCGCGGCTACAGGTTCAGGGATAGTGCCCTGATACTCAACCTGGGAGTGGTGAAGAAGCTCAGGGAGCTGAAACCCGATGTCGTTCAGGCTCATGACGCATTCACGATTTCAACGCTGATAGCCATCCTTTACGCTCGCAGGTTGAATTACTCGGTGTTTGTGGATGATCACAGTCACGAACGCTATACGAATACATCGACCCCCTTGATGAGGATCTATCTGAACTCTGTTAGGATGTTCCTCAAGTTCTTTGGAGGTAGGGTCGGGAGATTCATGCCAATCAACGAGTCCTCGAAGGCGATATTGCAGAAAGTCCTGAAGATACCTGAGAACCAGATCCAGATTGTTCCGTTGGGTGTCGAGACCGACCGCTTTACCAAGTCAGCGGAGATGAAAACACAAGGCAGGAAGATCGTCGGCGTAGGAGAAGGAGAGTCACTAGTCATCTTCGCTGGAAAGCTGGATATGCACAAGAAGGTGGAACTGCTGATGAAAGCTTTTAGCGAGGTCGCTGCAAAAGACCCGAACATGAGGCTGTTGATCCTCGGCAGCGGTCCCAGCTTAACTGCACTAGAACGCACGGCGGGCAGTCTAGGAATTGCTGATCGCACGAAGTTCATTGATTTGGTACCGAACTCTGAGCTCCCATTGTACTACAACGCAGCCGACATTGGAGTCTGGCCGTCTAGCCCCACGATCACAGTCCTAGAGGCCGTGTGTAGCGGTTTGCCTGTCATCGTTCCCGATGATGAACCTGCATACGAAATCCTCTACAGGAACAATGCCGTCATGACGTTCGGCAGAGGGGATACGAAGGCTCTGGCAGAGGCATTGGGTCTGCTGGTTCAGAATCCCAGCCTCAGATCATCTCTGTCATCTGCAGGTTTGTCGCTTGGGGTAGAAGTCCTTTCATGGACCAAAATTGCCGAAACGACTATCGAAATCTATTCGTCCGCGTCTTGCGCAAAGGGTGATCAGAGGCAGAGGTAGGCAACATGGAGGGAATGGACGAACCCAGTCGACCAACGACAGTCTGGAAGTAGAGACGCGTCTTCAGTCGTAGATGAACGTCTTATTCTTGGGGCAATACGTCAGTGTCTATTCTTCGTTTCTCCTCCAAATGCTTGGTAGTCGCTTTCGTATCTCTCAAGAATTCTCCCGGCTGCATTCGGCATGCTGGTCGATCTTATCGATGATGTTGGCATTCGGGATCGCGGGTCGTTTGTGAATTTCGTCTCAAATTCCGAGCTGCCGACATTCTATGACGCAGCCAATGTAGGAATGCGGCCCGGCAATCACCCGATCACAATGGTCGAGGCAGTAGCTACTGGACTGCCAGTAATTATTCCTCGCAACATCCTGGAGTATGAGGTGCTTTCGGATGCATCTGCCTCTCTCTATTTTGAACGCGGGGACTACACTTCCCTTTCAGAGGCGATGTCGAGGCTGGCGAATGAATACCGGTTGAGAGACTCAATGCGAGGCAACGCGCTGAACCTGGCCATAGGCAAGTTGTCCTGGGAAAAGATTGCCAAAGATTCGATATCGACATACTCAAGGCATATGAGTCCCAGCCGTTCCTGAATCAATAGTGTCCATTGACAGATGATTTGATGCATCTCCGTCAAATCTGTCCATAGGTCATTTCTTACCGTCAAGTGGTTCCGGGCAGGCTCTCAGTGGTTCTCCTCTATCAACTCCCACTTCGCCGGTATGTTGACAACCCCTGGTCTCCAACGAAGTGCGTCCTTGGAGTCCAAGTTCGGAGTGATGTTGAAATTGTATGCATCGTCGATCACGTCATATTCCGAGAAATTGGTACCGTAGCATCCCAGTCCGATGTTCAAATTACCCCGCAGGAAGGGATTCGGTTCTATGTGGACACTGAAGATGTAGCTGCCGCGGTCAAGTTGCTCCAGGTCCAAAGAATCATAGTGCACGGTCGTCAGAATGTTCCTACCAACCTTGTCTCTGAAGGTCACTCCGATTATCTTCATCTCTATGGGTTTTTCGACCCTCAGATTGAGACGCAATCTGAATGGCTCTCCCTCCGTTATTGACTCCACCGGGGCGCCGTGTTGGTTCATCAACTGAAGCCATGTGAATCTGGCCTGACCGCTGCCCTTCCGACTTATTGTTGGGGAATCCAGATTGTTCTCCTTCGAGAAACTGGCCATTCTCAGATATTCCGCGACGACATCGTGGGAATCTGCGTACATCTTCATGCTACCTTGCTCAAGCCATATGGTCTTCTCGCACAATCCTTCAATTGCAGCCATGTTGTGGCTGACGAAAAGGACTGTCCTTCCTCCTTCGCTGACGTCCTTTATCTTGCCCAAGCATTTCTTCTGAAACTGCGCGTCCCCGACCGCAAGTACCTCATCCACAAGGAGTATCTCTGGCTCCAGGTGGGCCGCCACTGCGAATGCGAGTCTGACGTACATGCCGCTCGAATATCTTTTGACAGGCGTGTCGAGGAACTTCTCGACCTCGGCGAATTTGACAATGTCTTCAAAGTTCCTCTCGATTTCGACTTTCCTCATGCCGAGGATGGCCCCGCTCATATAGATGTTCTCTCTGCCGGTGAGTTCCGGATGGAAACCAGTCCCCACCTCCAACAGACTTCCGACCCTACCTCGCAGAATGATTTCGCCTGCCGTCGGATAGGTTATCTTTGACATGATCTTGAGCACTGTCGTCTTGCCCGCTCCGTTTCTTCCGATGAGACCAATGACCTCCCCTTTGTCAACGTTGAAGGAAACATCTTTGAGAGCCCATATCTCCTCCTTCTTCGATCTAGCACCTCTGATCGATTCTACTGGATGTCTAGCATAATCGACTATGATTTCGGAGAGTCTCTTGTATGATCCCCACGCCCCCTTGTGTCCAATGAAATAGTGTTTCGAGAGATTCCTTACCTCGATGATCGGCACACCCATCAGATCACATCCGCGATTTCTCTCTCGTAGTGAGAGAAATAGATCATACCGCCAACGAATATCAGAATGACAAGCAATGCGGATATTCCCAGCGGAGCCCAATCAGTCACTCCAGTTCCGAGCACGATTGCTCTCTGGAAGTTGATTATGCCTGCCAGAGGGTTGATTGTCAAGATCCAAGACCAGCTTCCTCCAACCAAGCTGGGCGGGTATATCACTGGACTGGCGAATAGAAGGAGCTGTATCGAGAACGGGACAATGTAATGCACATCCCTGTATTTCGCCGAGACAGCCGATAGCCAGAATCCCAACCCTGCCCCCAAAAGCATAGAAAGCAGAAGGGGGAGGAGAATCAATAGCAGCCAAAGGGTCGGGGCTATGTTGAAGTAGAACATCATGACGATTAGTATCATTGAGGCAAGTGCAAAATCCAGCAGACCAACCAGACAAGCACTGAGTGGAAGAAGCATGCGTGGGAAGTACACTTTCGACAGCAACTGGGCGTTGGAGACGATGCTGCTCGATGCATTGTTGACTGAAGTCGAAAAGTAAATCCAAAGAAGAAGCCCTGAATACACGAATATTGGATAGGGGACATCCCCTGTCTTGATCCCTAGTCCAATTCCAAAGACGGCGGTGAAAATAACCATCGTCAGGAGGGGCTGTAGGATTGCCCAGGTCGCACCGATTGCGGTCTGCTTGTACCTTATCTTGATTTCCTTCCATACGAAAAAGTAGAGCAATTCCCTGTTCGCCCATATCTCGGATAAGGTGTTCCTCAATGACCTTGTACTGCGTTGACTTATTACTCGCACCTTGACATCAGTCACCAAGACCCCAGACCCTCGGTTTATTGCATGCTTCGAGCAATCGAACGGATTGCTTTGGGGCATGATATAGGGAAGGGTGTAATATAATCCTAACTCATGGCCCGGCGCAACTTGAGGAGTCGAATCTCGAACAAGGTGGGGCATCATATTCGGAACCTTGAAAAGGTATGAGACCTGTCGCCCACGAAGGAGTCCAATGCATGGAACGAGATGTGACCGTTCGCGGATATGAGCCGGGCGATGAAGCGTCCATTCTCCTACTTCTTGAGCGCGCTTTCCGATGGCCAGCATTCGACATAGAGGTGCCCAAGATCGATCATTGGCGATGGAAGTACTTGGACAATCCGCTCGGTTTTCAGCTGATTGGCCTGGTCGAAGATGAGAAAGGTATCATCTGCCATTCCGGAGGACTTCCTTTGATGATCATGGTTGGAAGTGAGCTTTTCAGAGGTCTTGAAGGATCTGATATATGCCGAGACCCGGACCGGGCAAGCGAGTCAATGCTAATAGATGCAATTAGGTCCAAGAATGAGCAGGCTGGAAAGAAAGGAATCGAATTCGCCTTCTCGTTTCCTGCAGAGGGCATGTACGGCCACCTGGTCGGAGAGTTTGGCTACAGGGACACCGGACTCAGGATGCTACGTCACATCTTCGTCCTTCAACCCGAGAGGTTCTTCAAAGAGGTCAGAATGGGACCGTTCAAAAGAATCGTCTACTGGTTGTCGACGATGGGGAAAGGTAGGGCTCATCAATCGGCTGCAAGGGACTCCAATGGATACGACCTAGAGGACCTGGACCGATTTGACTCGGAATTCGATGAACTCACTCTCATAGCGGCAAAGTCGTTCGGCATAATTCCTCTCAGGAGTCAAGAAAGGATGAACTGGAGATATGCCGACAAGCGAGCGGGGGATTTCTATATCAGGACGGCTAGGCATGCTGGTAGAATGGTCGGCTATGTCATTCTAAAGGCGTCTGGATCCAAGGGGTCGAGATATTGTGTCGTGGCAGACTTGTTAATCGACCCCGAATTTCCAACAGCAGTCGACGTTCTCCTCCTTGAATCCCTGAGGTACGCCCGGACGATGGATGCCATATCCCTCTCGTGTAATTTGCTCGACAATCATCCATACATTAAGCCGCTAAGGAGGATGGGGTTTGTCATGCTGAGGGACCCCCCAGATGCCGATTGGACCAGGCTAACTGTCAGCAACAGACAGGGAAACGCCCACATCGAGAATACACTGAACGCGAAGAATCTCAAGGTTCACATCATGGTGGGTGACACTGACGGGATTTGATGCTTCCAGGTGATGCACAGTCACCTTGGAACGAAGTCCAGGAATGGGATACTTCAAGAATCGAAGCGGATGCTGGGATTTGTTAACTATCCAAATTGTCGAAAGACCGACTTCAATAGCATGCAAGCACCACAGCAATCGATGGAGAAGATCATCCTATAGGAGTGCCACTTACCGCGTCATGGATCCCGACAGCTTTGTGTAACGGCCAGATTGAACTTCGACCGAAAGCATTATTTCGTGATTCATGGATTGTGTAGACTTGCCTTTGGAGGCTGGTTGTTGAAGGTAAGAGTGAAGCTATTCGCCTCGTACCGCGAAATCGTAGGTCAATCCGATATGGTCCTCGAACTCAGGGACGGTGCCACGGTGCAGATGCTGGTCGACTGTCTCAAGAACAGGTACGAGAGGC
>Ga0153915_10006591_pt1 | contig 10895 bp, 8 predicted proteins | sample Opewatmetagenome_2_FD_107003 | JGI IMG/M metagenome (GOLD analysis project Ga0153915, IMG submission 107003) | Freshwater wetland microbial communities from Ohio, USA - Open water 3 Core 3 Depth 3 metaG | ecosystem: Environmental > Aquatic > Freshwater > Wetlands | place: USA: Ohio, Lake Erie...
CGTCACCTCAGTCCACTCGCAGACGCACTTGCATCGCTGGCTGCAAACCACATGGGGTTCGTGACAGGATCGCTGCGCTTCTTACTGAACGTCCTCCATGCAAAGCACCGCATTCTCGGGACCGGAATTATGGCAGGCGGCGCACGATTCCTGCGCTGGCTCACCAGAAACAACATACCTCTATGGAACCCCTCCATGCCGAAAGGTGCTGGACGTCTTCCTGAGCCATCGCGCATTGATCCATCGGCCCCGGCCGTCGTCTACTTCCCGACCTGCATTAACCGCACCATGGGACCCGCAAAGGGTGAAACGGGGGAGCCATCGCTCAACGCTCTTACTGTGAGACTTCTTGGAAAGTGTGGATATCGTGTGATTTTCCCCGAATTTCTAGACAACCTCTGCTGCGGAATGGCCTTTGCGAGCAAGGGCTTCAAGGCACAGGGAGACCGCAAGGCCAGAGAACTTCAGGCCGCCCTTGTCAAGGCCTCTGAGAATGGAACCTATCCAGTACTCGTAGACATGAGTCCCTGCCTCTACAGGATGAAGGAAGTGTTTACAGCCGATCTCAAGTTGTATGAACCGGTGAGGTTCGTCCTCGATCATCTGGCGGACAAGCTGGAATTCAGGACGGTTCCGGAGACGGTAGCTGTCCACACAACATGCAGCGCCGAGAAGATGGGACTTGCAGGGGAGCTAAGGAAAGTGGCAGAATTATGTGCCAAGAAAGTGGTCGTGCCTCCCGCGGTCGGATGCTGCGGATGGGCAGGTGACCGAGGTTTCACCTATCCGGAGCTCAACGCTTCGGCTCTGCGGGAACTCCGCGCATCGCTGCCGCCCGATTGCACTTCGGGATATTCGACGAGCCGGACGTGCGAAATTGGACTGTCGGTCCACGGCGGGATCCCTTACCGGTCCATTCTTTACCTTGTGGACCGATGCACAGTGCCCAAGTCGAGGTAAAGGGAATTCCGCTCATCACCCAGGAAGTTTAGCAAGAAACTCTTCAACAAGAGGCAGCAATTTCTCCGGCGCATCGGCATGCACCCAGTGCCCTGCACCCGATATTGTGCTAACGGTGGCGGAGGGAAAGAGTTCCAGGAGAGAGGTAGCGTCCTCGGGGCGGATGTAATTCGAATTTCCTCCCCTGATGAAGAGGGTAGGTCCACGGAAGGGGGTTTCAGAATTCTGTGCCTTGACGACCTCGGCGTAATTCGATCGCAGACCAGAGAGATTTATCTTCCAGTTGTACCGACCTTCCTCTACGCGTCTGAGATTGGTGAGGACAAACTGACGAACCCGCAGATCTGAAATCAGAGGCTCCAGTGCTTTCTCAATTGCGCTACGGCTCGCGTACGCCCACAAATCCAGAGAGGCCATAGCATCAAGGATTTCATCGTGGCCCGGCAGGTAGGCACGTGGGGCGATATCAATGACGACTAGCCCTTCCACTGCGCTCGGATAACGGAGCGCAAACTCCATCGCTGTTTTTCCCCCCATCGAATGGCCAAGGAGCGACGCCCTTGTGAGTCCACGGTCATCCATGAACTCTCGCAGGTCTTCTGCCATTGCCTTGAAGGAGAATTCTTCACTGTGGGGTGAGTCACCGTGGTTCCGCAGATCGACAGACAGGACGAGGCGGCCCTCCGCCAACCTCCCCGCCAGCGTGTGCCAGTTGTTCAGTGAGCCGAACAGTCCGTGGAGAATGATCAACGGTCTGCCGGAACCGTACGACCGGAAATGTAGCTTCATCGAAGCGGCCGAAGGGTCTTTGACCAGTCTTTCACGTTCCTAGCGCAGCCCTACACTGCACCGCCCGGGTTCATAGCCCGATCCAGCACCCGCTGGTTTCTGAGCCCGTTCAGGCCGGAAAGAGCCGGCTCGCGATTGTTCAAGATACAGTCAGAGAAGTGCGAAACTTCTTCGACGTAAAGATTCGGAACTCTGATCTTCTCCACACGGATGTCTGCTGGCTCGGCTTTCCATCCACGCGTGATGGTCAACGGCGTTTTGCGTTCTCCCACCGTGAAATCCGAAGCACCGATGAGGCCATCGGTTCCTACAATTTCGATCCAGGTCCTTCGGATGGGAGCAACAAAGGAACAGAATATCGCTCCGATTGTTCCGTGCGAGAATCTGAGCTGAAGGTGTGCGATCGATTCGGTGGTTTCGTCCGTAGGCATCGGCTCAAGCTGACTCTCGACTCCGGTGACTTCGTCATCAAGCACATACCGAAGCGTGTCGAGACAGTGCACGCCGATATCATAGGTTGGGCCGCCGCCGGCAACTCGCCGGTCCAACAACCACGTCCGGTGGCTCAATCGAGCATCATACATGAATTCCGCCCTGGCTACCACAACTCTGCCAATCTCGCCTTCGCTGATGAGCGAGCGGATTCTGTCGATAAGCGGGGAGAATCGGAGCATATGGCCGACCATCAGCTTCACCTGGTGAGCGGCGCAAACGTTTATCATCTCTTCTCCCTCACGCGAATTCATCGCCATGGGTTTTTCAACAAGGACATGCTTGCCCGCCTTCGCTGCGGCGAGAGTTTCGGGATGGTGCGCCGAGTTTGCCGACACTATGAACACTGCATCGACGGCAGAATGATGGACGAGGTCGTCAACCGTATCGAAGGCGAAGGGAACGCCGAGCTCTCTCGCTTTATCCTCGGCGGCGGGGCGGGAGCGCTTCTGGATCGCGGTGAGTTCAGAATTCTTTGAGGCACGGATTGCCCCGACGATTGTCTTCTCGGCGAAGCGGCCGCATCCAATAATGCCGTATCGAACCTTCTCCATACTTACCCAGGCTCAGAATTGGGCTTGATGAATTCGACACACCCAGAAAAGCGTGTGCGGTGGGGCTAACCGATTTCCGACAACGGCGGTCGGCTCCTCACTGGCAGCAGACCCGAGGCTGAGGTCTCTTACTCGAAATCAACATTTGGCGTGGAGCCAGGGGGGAATGCGCTCTCACGCAGGAGCACACGTTCCATCAGTGCGGTCATCCGTTCAACGTGGGTCCCACGCCAGTAGATCCGCCTACAGGCCGGGCAACGCCGGTATGCCGTTTGGGATTCCCGCACGCGCTCAGGAACCTGTCCACGAACCTCGTCAAGGCTGACAGCGATCAGGGATTCATTACAGCGCAAACATCGCGTAAAAGGTCGGAGACTCCGATGAAGCTGAAAACGCTCGAGTACTTCGGCAAGCTGGTCCTCCGGATTTTCCGAGCGTACACGAAACGCCCGATCCAGTTTCGAATCGTCGACCAACCGGCGGTCTCTGCTGAGGAGCACGCGCTGTTCGCGCCGTGCTATCTCCGCCAGTTCGGGATCCTCGTAATCGTTTCGGTAGACCGCATCGAATCCGGCCATCCGCAGATGGCATGCGAGCTTACCAAGGTGAACATCCAGGACGAACTTCGGAACCCGCAGCGCGTCGTCTCTGACCCGTTGGTCAACGCCGACATCGAAGGACTCGAACACGGGGTAGACGCTTATGCGATCCCCCTGGTGGACGCGTTCCTCAAACGAGACGGAGGCACCGTTGAGAAGCACAAGGTCGACCTCTCTGCGTGGTATGCCGTTTGAGTCAACTAGGCAGCCAATGGTGGGACTTCCGTCCAGCAATAATCTTGAGTCGGTGAAGCGCCGTTCCGGCGGAAGGTAGTCGTTCAACTCTGCGTACACGCGGATCCATGCCTCTGACATGGAGCTCTCCTGAGTTTCATCCCTTGCAGCTCCGCGAAGAGGTTATTCCTAAAGCTCGCCCGCCAACTTGACAAACTTGCTATATGGGAGCGCCGTCCAAGTCTCCGCCTTCACAGCCCCATGCGCCATGGTGATCATGGACACCTTAGCTGCTACCTCTTCATTGGGTGCTTGATAGATGTCCATGAAATCAAATGGCCCCAGCAGCGCATAGTGATCAACCCACTTTACCTCGGGGCACTTCTTCTTCACGGTGGCGAACCACTTTCGACCTATATTCTCTCGCCTGTGAGGATTCCCCAGCCCTTCGGACGACAGCTTCGTTAGAAGAATGTACGTTGCCATGACACCCTCCAGTGTTTATGGCACGATGAGGGATCATCCCTTCACACGGGCACCGAGCTGACGGTCGAGCATGAGGAGCGATGGCCCGCTGGTTCCGGCCAGCTTCATCAGCTGCACTATCTCGCCTGCGTGTCTCTCTTCTTCCACCTGTTCCTTGATGAACCACTGAAGCTCAACCTGTGTGGGATAGTTCTTCTCCTTGATTGCCACCTCCTAGGCCTTGTTGATCGAGGCCGTTCCTTTCTGCTCGTGGGCAAGGACGCTTTCGAAGACATCCAGCGGCGACTTCCACTTGCTTTGCGGCTTGTCGATCGCCTGAAGTGTTAATTGTCCGCCGCGCTCATTGACAAAGTCAAAGAGTTTCATTGCATGGGCCAGCTCTTCTTCCCACTGGACCCGGAGCCACTTTGCGAGACCAGGGAGATTCTCCGATTCGCAGAATGACGACATCGAAAGATAGAGGTATGCAGAACTGATCTCGCTCCTGACTTGATCGTTGAGCGCTTCGTGCACAGCTTTGGTAAACATGAGATGAGATTCCTTTCGTTGCGTGATTGATCATTAAACTACCAACATGAGCTGAGAAAATCAATTCAATTTGCAGGTCCCCCCTCTTCTCTGTATCTTAGGCGTGTCATGCGCAGCATGCTTCTTCACATCCTGATCAGTGCAATAGCCGCTTCCTCTCTCCATGGTCAGCTGTGGAAACCCGAGACCCCGTCCCAAGGCGAACCTACCTGTGCGCGGAAAGTGGAGGGCATGGACCTGTCAAAACCCGCGATCGGTTTGAGCGCTGGCAGCAGCACCATCGATGTTCATTGGTACGGTCTTACCCTCGCAATCTCTACAACTCCTTCCTTTCTCACGGGACGGGTCACAGTTCGCGCCACCAGCCTTGTCGATACACTCACGACATTCGTGCTCGACCTCTCGGGCGCTATGACGGTCGATTCTGTCCTTGTCGGCGTCCGCCGAATTCCCCCAATCCGTTATCCAGCGGCAGTAGAGATTGTTCTAGACAGGACCTACCAGCGAGGAGAAACGGTTACGGCAGATATCTACTACCGCGGGATCCCCCAAATAACCGGATTTGGCAGCTTCATCTTTAGCACTACTTCCGCGGGGACGCCCTGGGTATGGTCACTCAGTGAACCCTATGGAGCGAGAGATTGGTGGCCCTGCAAGGATCACCCGGTCGACAAAGCCGACTCTGTTGACATTAATGTAACCGTCAATGCCGCATTCAAGGTTGGCTCAAACGGCCGTCTCGTATCGATTACAGACAACGGCGATGGGACCAGAACTCATCATTGGATTGAGCGCTACCCGATCGCGACATATCTTGTCTCAGTGACAGTCACGAATTTCGCAGAGTTCTCCAACTGGTTTCGCTATTCCCCTCTCGACTCGATGCAGATTCTGAATTATGTTCTCCCAGAGCATCTGTCGGCGGCGCTTGCAAGTCTCCCGAAAACGCCGGACATGCTCCGCATCTTCACAAGTGCGTATGGCGAATATCCCTTTATTCGTGAGAAGTATGGCCACACAGAATTCGGTGCCGGCGGAGCAATGGAACACCAGACGATGACATCCACAACGACGTTTGAGGAAAACACTATAGCACATGAGTTAGCTCATCAATGGTTCGGAGACCTGATAACTTGCGCCAGTTGGTCCGATCTCTGGTTGAATGAAGGGTTTGCTACGTACAGCGAGGCCGTGTTCAACGAAGCCACGTACGGATCGCCCCAGTATCACGCCTATATGGCAGTACGAATGGAATCCGCACAGAATGCAGTTGGATCTCTATACGTTCGGGATACGACAACTGTTGGCAATCTCTTTGCCGTCAGGCGAGTCTATTCAAAAGGAGCGAGCGTACTACACATGTTGCGCCACGTCCTGGGCGATACACTGTTCTTCCACTCCCTTCGGGCATATATTGCCGATCCCCGGTTCCGATACGGAACGGCTACAACGAGAGATTTCCAGAGTGTTTGTGAGCAGACCTCAGGAGTTTCTCTCGGCTATTTCTTCGACGAGTGGGTGTTCGGTGAGGGGTATCCCACCTATCGACCAACCTTGGTGGCCCGCCGCGACAGCACCGGCTACTCTGTTGATCTGACACTCGAACAGTTCACGAGGACCTCCAACCCCAGATTCTTCACCATGCCGGTAGATCTTCGATTCTCCGGGCTTGGACTCGACACCACGGTCAGGGTGTTTCATGTGGCAACCGGTCAGGTTTTCCCGTTCCATTTTCTTATCAAGCCAGACCACGTGGAGGTCGATCCCCAAAACTGGATCCTGAAGGACATCACCCCACCCGATGCGCTGATTCCAACCGTCGCTGAGTTACGCCAAAACTATCCCAATCCATTCAATGCAGGGACCAGAATCGAATTCTCACTCCCAAAACGAGAGGACGTAAAGCTCAGCGTTTTCTCGGTTCTCGGCCAACTGATTGCAACGCTTATCGATGGCCAGATGGAACCTGGACCCCATTCTCTTCTCTGGAACGGGATCCGCGCTGACGGCTACGCGGCTCCATCTGGAGCATATTTTTACCGTCTCGCCACAGGGTCCTCCAGTGTGACCCGCAAAATGATCGTCTTGCGTTAGGATTCGCATGCCAACAAAGAGTGGAACCGCGCTCATCACTGGCGCCTCTTCGGGGATCGGTGCCGCGTTCGCGCGAAGGTTGGCACGCGAGGGCTACGATCTTATCCTCCACGGGAGACGCGCAGAGTTGCTCCAACGCCTTCGTGACGAGCTTGTGCGAGACCACGGAATTCGCGCTGAGGTGGTCTGTGCAGAACTGTCCCGTTCAGAAGATCTTCATATTCTCGAAGCTAAGGTGCGCGACACTCCTGACCTCTCTCTCCTCGTCAACAACGCGGGCTATTCAACGCTGAAGTTTTTTCAGGAGGAGGACGTCGAGGGACAGGATGCCCTCATCCGGGTGCACGTCATCGCCCCGGTCAGGCTGACACATGCCGCAATCCCTATCATGCGCGCGCACAACGACGGGATCATCATCAACGTATCGTCTATCGCGGGGTTCCTGATCGGTTCGGGGAGCGCCACCTATTGCGCGACAAAAGCTTACCTCATTAATTTCACAGAAACGCTCAACCTGGAACTCAAGGGAACGGGCATCCGGGTGCAGGTCCTGTGCCCGGGTTTCACAGTGAGCGACTTTCATCGGAGGTTGGGATACGACACGAAGAGCGAGTTCTTCAGAAGCTTCATGCGAGCTGAAGATGTCGTCGATGTTTCTCTTCGGGACTTGAGGCGAGGGAAGGTAGTATCCGTACCCGGATTACGCTACAAACTCGTAGCAGTGGCCTCACGCTTGATACCGAGACCATGGTTCTATGCCCTGGTGCATAGCGTGCAGGAGTCACGGCGAAAGCGCAATGGAGAGCCGGGGAGTGCACCGATGCGGTAGGTGAGCGGGATCTCTGCCAATCAACGTCGGCTCGCTGGTTATCCGCACCGGAATCTTGCGCGAACTGGGTGCCGACAATCTACCGAAGCGTCGGCGTTTGGTCGAGATCCATTCCCGTCAGTGCATCATGCACAAGAGAAGCGGTTAATTCTTCTGAACCAGGAACCGTTTTACTTTCTGGGTTGTGGTCTTCTCAAATTCCCGGTCACGAATGTGGAACCGGACGATAGTTTTATAGGGGGGAACTTGGCTGTTCACTTTCGCGATTTCCTTCGACACCACATCGAGCATGAGATCGTTCGTAATTGGAACGTTTTTCGTTTCAGATAGCTCGATGAAGGCTTCAGCATCCGGCACAATCTGCGCTGCAATCACCTCTCCATGTTTCTGATCTTTCTCGCCGTATACCATTGATTCCATGATGAAGGGGCTTCGGTTGATCAGGTCTTCGAGCTCCTCCGGGTACACGTTTTCACCGCGTTTGGAAATGATAACGTTCTTCTTTCTTCCCGCAATGTGTAAGAACCCGTCTTCGTCACGGTAGCCCAGATCTCCGGTTTTGAACCACTCATCTTCGAACGTGTCTCGGGTCGCCTGTTCGTTCTTGTAGTATCCGAGCATGGTATTGGCCCCTTTTGCCCAGATTTCACCCACACCTTTCTCGTCCGGGTTATGGATCCTAAGGGTCACACCTGGAAGCGGCATGCCAGCTGCATCGTCTTTGAAGTGTTTGAGATGATTGAGCGTGAGAATCGGTGCGGTTTCCGTCAACCCATATCCCTGAATGAAATTGAACCCGAAATCCCGGAGCCCCTTCGCAACCAAGGGATCTGGGGCGGCGCCCCCGGCAATGAAAAGACGGATATGGCCGCCAAACCGTTCATGGATTTCTTTGAAGACTACCCGTTTGGAGTCTTTCCAGCCGAAGGTCTGCAGGAGATCAGTGGCTTTGATAAGCGGGCCGATCGCGAGAGCCGTCAGGCGCTTTTCCTGGATCGCCTTGTAGATCCGTTTGAACATCTTGTCGTAGAGAAGTGGAACGGCCAGAAGCATGGTGGCGCGTGAAGCTTGAAGATCCTCCACGACGGTCTTAAGTGAGCGGGCATAGTGGACCGAGGCACCGGTGTACAGCGGGCATAGCATTCCACAGGTGCACTCATACGAATGGTGCATCGGGAGTACGGAGAGAAACCGATCGGAAGAATGGACCATGACCATTCTTACCATCCCCATAAGGTTCGCGGCCAGATTTCCCTGGCTCAGCATTACACCTTTGGCGCGGCCAAGGGAACCCGAAGTAAAGATGATCTCCGCAAGCGCCGCGGGATTTATCCGGGGGAGGGCATTGATGTCGCACCCCGGGCTCTTTTCAATCAATTCCAGCATCGAATGTGACCTGGCCCTCTTAGCCGGATTGTCCATATTGATGTAGTGTTTCAATTTCTTCATTGCTGACCGGCTTTCGGCAAGAACCGGTTCAAAAGTATCTGAGTAGATGATCGCCACGGAATCCGACTCATGAAGTATGTTGAGAACATCATTCGTTGGCAAGTTCTTGTCAATCGGGCAGACCACATAATTGAAGATCATGCAGGTAATGTAGGACAGCCCCCACTGGACACGATTTTCCCCGATGACTGCGATATGCGCACCTTCCTTCAAACCCAGTCTCCTAAGCGCAGTGCCGAATTTCAGCGCATTACGGAGCAGGCCCGAATAGGTGAGTTTGGGAATTGGTGTTTCTTTGAGATCCTCGAGCGCGATCTTTTCGCCGTATACGCGAGCCGAGCGGAGGACCATGTCCTGGATAGAGGATATCTCCGGGACGGGGTTGAGTGCTATGTCGCTTCTCATAGACGCAAGCTCCAAGCTTAAGAAAGTCGTTCGACAACGATCAAGTTGGCGTCACGGGCCCCGCAAGCTGCGCCAGCTTCTGAGCAGAGGCTTTCTCCACCTCTGCATGGAGGCTGTTCCCGTGTGCATCCATAGTTACAATTGCCGGGAAATCCTTGATCGAGATGTGCCACATGGCTTCCGGAACTCCAAACTCGAGGAAGTCAACACCTTCGACGGCAGTAATGCACCTGGCGTAATACTGGGCTGCACCTCCTATAGCGTTGAAATAGACTGCGCCCGATTCTTTCAGCGCAGCCAGGGTTTTGGGCCCCATCCCTCCCTTCCCGATAACACCGCGGAGGCCGAACTTCTTAATGATGTCAGCCTGGTAGGGCTCTTCCCGCGAACTCGTCGTTGGCCCTGCAGCATTAATGAACCACTTCTCCCCCTTCTTTAAGGAGACCGGACCGCAGTGATACATCACCGATCCGCGAAGGTCTACCGGCGCATCGTGTGTCGTTAGGTAGTGATGGAGCGTATCGCGACCGGTGTGGATGGAGCCGTTCAGGAGAACAACATCGCCCACCTTGAGGGCACGTATTTGCTCTTCCGAGATCGGAACTGTGAGAACAACTTCACGGCCTGTAAGCGGGAGGCCCTCGGTCCGGGCCATCCGAATGGCAGGTGTATCGTCCCGGTAGAGCCATCGCTTGATTCTGCCACTCTTCGCGTCCAAGACAACTCCCAGACGGCGGAATGCCCAGCAATCGTAGGCAACGGACACGAAAAAGCATGCCGGCAGACGGTGATATACACCGATCTTACAGCCGATCAGAGTGGCCTGCCCTCCGAAACCCATTGTTCCGATCCCAAGCTTGTTGGCATTCTCCACAACGTACTGTTCGAGCTTTGCCAGTTCGGGATTCGGATTGATGTCATCGAGGGCTCGAAAGAGTTGCTGCTTTGCCATTGCATAACCGTTCGCGCGGTCCGCTCCCACCGCGACGCCGATCGCTCCAATGCTACACCCATGTCCCTGCGCCTGCCACACGGCGTGCAGAAGGCACTTCCGGACTCCATCGATCGTCCGGTCCGCACGTCCGAGACCCTCAAGGGTCACGGGAAGCGAGTACTGGATGTTCTTGTTTTCGCACCCGCCACCTTTGAGGAGGAGACGCACCTCGATTTCATCCGATTTTTCCCACTGGTCAAAGTGCATGACCGGTGTTCCTTCACCTATATTGTCGCCGCTGTTTTTCCCGGTGAGAGAATCGACAGCATTGGGGCGGAGTCGCCCGAGTTTGGTGGCCTCCGCGATCGCCTCCCGGATCAGCTTCTTCATAACTAGCTGGTTTGTGCCGATGGGGGTTTTGATTTCAAATGTCGGCATGCCGGTGTCCTGGCAGATCGGCGCCTCAGTGTCGCACGCCATATCGGTATTCACTGCAATCATGTCAAGCGCGAGCATCGCCTGGCTACCCGGGGTCTCATGCTGCATTGCATCCTTGATTGCTCTGCGCACATCCGGCGGGAGATTTGTTGACGTCTGGCTAA
>Ga0153915_10006592_pt1 | contig 10894 bp, 10 predicted proteins | sample Opewatmetagenome_2_FD_107003 | JGI IMG/M metagenome (GOLD analysis project Ga0153915, IMG submission 107003) | Freshwater wetland microbial communities from Ohio, USA - Open water 3 Core 3 Depth 3 metaG | ecosystem: Environmental > Aquatic > Freshwater > Wetlands | place: USA: Ohio, Lake Erie...
ATCGGCCTTTCCTGCCTTAAATTCCATGGTTTTATTACTTTTGTTTTGCATCTGTTGGGTGAGTGTTAGTTTTTTTTGTAACAATCTAAAGATAAACATTTTACCTAACAGATGCAACTTTTATTTTAGAATTTTAGGATAAAACAAAACATATGAAACGAGCATGCCTGTACCAGGCACCCAAGCAGATGATAATCGGCATGCGGTGTTCCATCTGGCCTTAAACGAAAAATATATTATCAGATGAATAAGAAACTTGCTCTCTTCCTACTAGTATTACTGTTTGATCTTGTATTTTTTTCTGTTTGTTCACAAACAACTTCTGAACCAACCATAGAACAGACTATGGAGTGGTTAATAACAAAGTGTAGTAGTAATTATGATTATAGAGATAAATACGACATACAGAGACGTGAATTTACTCCCGGTAAACCATATGATTACAAATATGATTTTACGGAACAACAATATGGGGTTACATTATCTTACGATCCTGTAGCTAAAGAAATAAATTATAGAATTTCGATTTATCCTTATAAAGTCTGTGATGAATCTGAGTGTTTACATAGATATACAAGATATATTAAATTTAATATATCAGGTTTATCAAACTGTCAAATAACTGATAATAAGCCAAAATACAATGATGGATTAGGCAGGGTCGTAATAAAACTTAATAGTAATGAGCGTTGTCAATTATTTACCGTGGAAAAGGGTGTAGATTATAGATTAAATATCAATCCCAGATATTGGCAATTAATAAATAATGGAGATAAAAATTATATGGGACCAAAGGAGTGTGAGTTAGTAGAGAAAAAATATCAGACAGCCATTTGTAAGGGGAATGAGCTTACTTTTTGCTACAAAGCAGAAGATATGGCAAATGGAGATCGTATTATAAAAGCCATTCAACATTTGATTAAACTAACGGGTGGAACACTGGAACCATTTTAATCAGGGGGCTTGCCCCGGGGGCAAGGAGGAAAGTTTGAAAACCCAAGGCTTTCAATACGCTTAAAAAGCGTAAATTTGTTTTATGGATGGACACAAATTCAAAAGGCACAATAAAACGCTTCTTCTTTATCACTTGGTTTTTCCTGTGAAGTACCGGCGTAAGGTGATCAATAATGGATCGATAAGCGAGTCGATCAAGGAAATATGCTTGGAAATAGGGGATCGTTTTGATTACGGATGGATTTCTTCTGCAAAATAGCGGCCCGAAAGCATGGTCGAATATTCATTTCGCAAAAAGGAGAAATTAGATCCTGTGACAAATATTTTGGTGAATAATGAACAAATATCACGAATAGTATTTCGTTAAATGATACTTTTTAGCGAAATTATTTTCGGGATTTTGTCAAAGGCAATGAACTGGAAATGGCTTTTTGAGGTTAGCGGTTTTGTTGTTTGTACGTGATTCATCTGCCACCGATGGCATAATGAGCTTTTAATTCTTCGGTCAGGATTCGTATCCCTTTTACTGCGTTTTCCCGTATAATCCGGCAGTCCCGCCCGAGATCCCTGGATACTTCGTTGGGATCAATCAGGAATAACGGGCAATTTGCCGGAGCGAAGTCCAGCAGTCCGGCAGCCGGATAGACGTTTAAAGAAGTTCCGATAACCAAAAAGATATCAGCCAGTGACGCGAGCCTGATCGCTTTATCCATCGCAGGGACGGCTTCGCCAAACCAGACAATGAAGGGGCGGAGTTGCGAACCGTCACCGGCTTTATCACCCATCTGGATTTTGTCATAACCAATATCAACGATGTGGCTTTTGTCGCGGCTGCTGCACGCTTTGGTCAGTTCACCATGCAGGTGTAACACGTAGTGACTACCCGCCCGTTCGTGGAGGTTATCGACGTTTTGGGTAATGATAAACACATCAAAAAACTGTTCAAGTGCTGCCAATCCACTATGGGCATCATTGGGCCGGACATCTTTCAGTTGTCGCCTGCGGTCATTGTAAAAGTCCAGCATCAGCTCCGGATCATGGTACCAGCCTTCTATGCTGGCTACTTCCTGCACATCGTGTTCTTCCCAGAGACCCCCGGACTCACGGAAGGTCTTCAGACCACTTTCAGCACTGATGCCGGAACCAGTAAGTACTACCAGCTTTTTTCTGGAAACAGGGGGGATGGAATCATTCATTGTTGACATTCGTTTGGTCTAAAACAACAGTTTGTTTCGTTCCGTCGTATTGGATCGTGGTTACCATTTCAGCGGTTTTGTCTATACCTGAAGGCTTATCCGGTCTGACAAGAATGATGTTCAGCCTGCGTTCCAGTACCATACCCTGAAAAGAACCTTTCCTGTCAGCAATGGTTAATGTACCAGTCCGATCATCCCAGTCGAATAAAATAAAGGTGTTGGCTCCTTTTTCGTAATTATAATTGACCGCTTCGTCTTCATATAAGGTAAATTGACCGTCTTTACCTCCAAAAATGTAAATGGTCAGCTCTTTTTGTATCTGAGACGTGTTTTGGATTAACGCTCCGGTTGGAAGAATGCTCCCGGCTGCAACAAAAACCGGAATTCGTCCGAGGGGAGCATCGACGTTTTTTCCGGAACCTCCGGCGACAAACGTTCCGTCGTACAGATTGTACCAACCAGCACCTTTCGGAAAATAGACCTCACGATGGCGGGCCTTGTAGGTATAAACCGGACAGATCATCATGTCAGGACCGAACATATACTGGTCACTGATATTGAGGACGTTTTTATCCGTTCCAAAATCCATCATCAGAGGGCGCATAATGGTATAGTCGTTAAAATGACACATCCCCGATAGTGTATAAATGTACGGCATCAACCGATAACGTAGTTGGGTATAATACAGCATGGCCTGGTAGGCTGGATGATCTTCAGGAGCAATGTTCCAAAGTTCCCGGTACGGGTATTGTCCGTGGCTGCGGAATAAAGGTACAAACGAACCGAACTGATGCCAGCGGACGTTCAGTTCACGCCATTCTTCCTTGTCTTCTGACCCTTCTTTTGCTTTTTCATACCTTTTTTCCACGCAGAATCCTCCATTATCCATGGTCCAGTATGGATTACCGGAGATGGAGTAGTTCAGCCCTGCTGAAATCTGTGCTTTCATATCTTCCCACCGGGTGCCGATATCGCCACTCCAGATGGCCGCCGCGTAACGCTGAGAACCTGCATAACCGGATCGGGTGAGCAGGAAAACCCGATCGGTGTTGTTATTGTTTCGTTGTCCTTCATAAATGCCTTGTGCATTCAAAAGCCCGTATGCATTGAAGAATTCGGTGGAAGAACCGAGAGCCGTCGGATTCATCAGTTTTTTCCGGTAATCCATGCTGGCATTCGACAAGATATCAGGTTCGGACGCATCCATCCACCAGGCATCAATACCCTTTGAATAAAGGTGCTCCTTCATCTGATCCCAGTAAAGTTTGCGGGCTCCCGGGCTGAAGGCATCGTAAAACGATCCGGTATAGCCTTTTCCAATCCAGTCCCGGATGCTGTCATTAATGGCTTGCAGGTAAATCCAGCCTTTGTCGGCGAATTCCTGGTAATGGGCTGTATTTACGTAAAATTTTGGCCAGACCGAAATCATGATGTGTGCCGCGGAATCGTGCACTTCCCTGACCATGGCCTCGGGATCCGGAAAACGGCTGGCATCAAACTCATGACTACCCCAGGCATTTTCTTTCCAGTAAGACCAGTCCAATACAATGTTGTCGATCGGTATCTGCCGCTGCCTGAATTCACGTAGTGTCGTTAAAAGCTCACGCTGTGTTTTATACCGTTCCCGACTTTGCCAGAACCCCATGGCCCATTTAGGCATAACCTGGGCTTTGCCAGTTAAGGTGCGGTACCCACTTACGATTTGATCGGCCGAATTTCCGTGGATAAAGTAATAGTCAAGTTGCTTTCCCATTTCCGACCATAAGGAAAGCTTGTTTTGCCAGGATTCAGGAACCGGGCTCAGTGCTTTAAGACTGATGTAGGAAATCCCGCCATCAGGTATCCATTCCAGACGAAGCTTGTGCTTTTTGTCGGCAAGCAGACTGGCCGTGAATGTGTACTGGTTCGGATTCCAGGCGGTACGCCATCGTTCTGCAACAATAAGCGAATCGTCCAGGTATACCTTGATATATCCCGCGTAATAAAGATTGAAATGATAGATGCCCGTTTCTGAAGGTTGAATGTAGCCTTCCCAAGTGATGGTTGCATTGTCGAATGGAAAACTCTCCGGAAAATTCCGGATGGTTTCCAGGTTTTCATAGTCGATGATTGATTCCTGACGTTCAACCGTTGTATTTTCAGGTTTGGTATTCATCGTATAAGTGGCAGTCAGCCCACCCTCATGGCCTTTTTTATCAAATAATCGAAACTGATCAAGGTTGGCATAGGGCCGTGGATCACCGAAACGAGTCAGGGAATAGTTATCCCATAAAAGACCATAGTGCTTATTGGAAACAAGGAAAGGCACCGACACTTTTGTATTGTATTGATACAGCGTCTCGTTTTTTCCTTTGTAATTGAATTTGTCTGACTGATGCTGCCCGAGTCCGTAAAAAGCTTCATCTTCGGGTGATTCGAACACCTGACGGAAGGAGTAGCCTTTGTGACCATCTGCTTCAATGGGGCTGAAGGTTTTACCGCCGCCTTTCTGCTCCTGCAGTAACAGGTTGCCTTTCAGATCGGTAAAGGCAACTTCACCGGTAATGGTCGAAACGAAAGCTCTCAGAGAGGCGGTTTCCAGTATTACGGTATCACCTTTCATTTCGGATTTCCAACCTGTTTTGCTGGTTTCCGTGTAGGAACACATCATGCCAGGTTTGAGGAAAATGGTGTTTGAAGGAGACGCTGTTACACGGATAATAGCATCGTTGATAACCTGCAAGCGCAATGTCCTGATGTCGTTGTGACCGGTTTGTCTGAAGGAAACCTGAATGCCGTCCGTTGTTTTTCGATACAAGGTCTGGTTGCATCCGGTCAATACCACGAATGCCAACAGTATGGCACCTGTTTGAATGTTTTTCATTCCTGATTGATTTTGCAGTTCAAAAATACATCGGATAATCCATTCAGGCAAGGATACGGGCTAATATGCTTAAAAGGCATCAAATGGATGTTTTTTACAGGAGAGATACTGTTTTTATGAAGTATACTTGTAAACATTTAATATATTTGAACCGATTTTTAAGACCGGAAAAACAGGCCTTTAATGAGCGTGCTTGTACCAGGTATCCAAGCAGATTATAACCGGCATGCGGCGTGCATAGGACCTTGAACAAAAAAAATAGTAGAAGATGAAATTCAGAAATCAGGCCGGATGCTTTTTGGCCGGCTTATTGTTTATTGCTGGTCCCGTTCTTGCTCGGCCCGTTTATACCGATGTCACGAAACCCATCGAAGAAAGGGTGGAAGATGCTCTTTCACGCATGACCCTGGAAGAAAAAGTAGCGTTGTGTCATGCTCAGTCTAAGTTTAGTTCGGCTGGTGTGCCCAGGCTTGGCATCCCAGAGGTCTGGATGAGCGATGGTCCTCACGGAGTCCGCGAGGAAATTGCATGGGATTCCTGGAACAATGCCGGGTGGTCCAATGATTTCTGTACAGCCTATCCGGCACTGACCTGCCTGGCTGCTACCTTTAATCCGTCTCTTTCTTATCTCTATGGAAAATCGATTGGTGAGGAAGCCCGTTACCGTAAAAAAGATATCCTGCTTGGTCCAGGTGTCAATATTTACCGTACCCCTATGAATGGCCGTAATTTCGAGTACATGGGCGAAGACCCCTGGCTCGCTTCCCGCATGGTGGTACCCTATGTCGTAGGTGTACAGGAAAATGGTGTGGCTGCCTGTGTCAAGCATTTCGCCCTGAACAATCAGGAAACCTGGAGGGACCACATCAATGTCAACCTGAGCGACAGAGCATTGCAGGAAATATACCTGCCTGCCTTCAAGGCCGCTGTCCGGGAAGCCGGCGCCTGGTCCATCATGGGTTCCTACAATCAATTAAGGGGGCAGCACTGTTGCCATAACGAGTTGTTATTGAATAAGATTCTAAAAAACGAATGGGGTTTTGACGGTGTGGTGGTGTCTGACTGGGGGGGTGCCCATGATATCAGACAAGCTGCGTTCAATGGCCTCGACATTGAGATGGGCAGTTATACCAATGGTCTGAGCTCCGGCCGGAGTTTTGCTTATGATGATTATTGCCTGGCTCAACCATTCCTGGCGTTGCTGAAAAAAGGAGAGGTGCCCGTTTCAGTTGTTGATGACAAAGCCAGGCGTGTATTGAGGCTTATCTTCCGTACCAGTATGTCGGCTGATCGTCCGTATGGCCGTTTTGTTTGCCCGGAACACAGTCTGGTTGCTCGAAAAGTGGCGTCCGAAGGAATGGTACTGCTGAAAAACGACAAGGCTTTTTTTCCCATACCAGCCGGTAGATACGCTAAGATTGCTGTCATCGGTGAAAATGCCGTACGCAGTTTGACTAAGGGCGGAGGATCTTCCGAACTGAAAGTACGTTATGAAGTCTCACCGCTGGAAGCATTAAAGGCTGTGTATGGAGCTGATCATATTGTGTATAGTCAGGGCTATTCTACAGGCAGATCGTTGTGGGGTCGTGACGAAGAAGGACCGCTTGATGCCGATTCGTTGTTGAAAGCAGCTGTTGAAACAGCTCGTCAGGCTGATGTGGTGATTTATATCGGCGGTCTCAATAAAAACCATTTCCAGGATTGTGAGGGTGGTGATCGCAACATGTTCGGCCTGCCTTTTGGTCAGGAAAAACTGATTGCTGAACTGGCTAAAGCTAACAAAAACATAGGGGTGGTGCTGATGAGCGGAAACGCGGTGGGCATGCCGTGGCTCAGTCAGGTTCTATCTGTCATGCAAGCTTGGTATATGGGGTCTGAAGCCGGTAACGCGTTGGCTGATGTGCTTTCGGGAGCTGTCAATCCATCGGGTAAACTGCCGTTTACTTTCCCGAAACGGCTGGAAGACAATGCCGCCCATTCGTTTGGGACTGAGTCGTACCCGGGTGACAGCATGAACGAATATTACAAAGAGGATATTCTGGTAGGGTATCGTTGGCATGACACCAAACAGATTGCGCCCTTGTTCCCATTTGGCCATGGTCTTTCATACACGACGTTTGAATTTGGCAAACTGATGACTTCCGGTAAAACATATCATGCTGGTGATACCATCAGACTGTCCTTGTCGCTGAAAAATACCGGAAAGGTGGATGGTGCTGAAGTCGTTCAGATTTACGCCACTCAAGAGAAACCGTCTGTAATGCGTCCGGAAAAGGAATTGAGGGCCTTCCGGAAAGTATTTCTGAAGGCCGGTGAAACTCAAACCGTCACGTTGGAAATCAAAACAAGCGAGCTGGCATTCTATGACGAGACGTTGCACGACTGGAGGCTGGAACCGGGCAACTACGTGTTGCAAAGTGCGGCTTCGGCTTCGGATATACATGGACGAATGGAAATAAAGGTGGTTGAGTAATATAAGGAAAGTCTGGATGTGATTCATCGTCATAACAAACATCGACGATGTGGTTTTTGTCACGGCCGCTGCACGGCTTTGGCCGGTTCGCCATGCAGATTAACACATAGTAAACCCGCCCGTTCGTGTCGGTTATCAGCATCCGGATAGCTCGGCAAGTTTTTGCTTCTCGCCATGCTTAACAATAATCCTGTTTCGTTTCTTAATCTTACCCATTTGAATTGTAAGCTGAAAAATTACTATATTTATAGCCGATTCAATTTGAACCACCCGTTAAAAATGGTTGATAATTTTCAACTACATGAACGACACGGAAACAAATTTCAACTAAATGGGCACAATTTTATTAAGAATAAAGGAACTAACAGTAAATGAGGGAATTACGATTGGCTATCTTGAAAAAAAGATAGGTGCCAGCAAGGGCGTTTTGTCACGGGCAATACAAAACGGCTCGGATATTCAAGCAAAATGGCTGCGGATAATCGTTGAAAATTATCCCAGGTATTCTTCGACCTGGTTGCTTACGGGTAAGGGTGAGATGATTAACAATGAACAGCTATCTGACCCCAGAAGTCATAGGAATTGGAAAGAAGATCATCCTGATAACTGTTTATACGATTACGGTTACAAAGGCTTAAGAGCCTGTTCTGAATGCAAGCAAAAAGAACAACGAATCGCTGATTTACTCGAAACAATCACGTCACTTAAAGAGACAAATGCTGTACAAAAAGAATTGATTTCAGAACTAAAAAAAAATAGAATATAGATTTAGAGCCCCCCCATATATTTACAACTTTCTATAAATCCGGGCACTTAACTATCCCCTTCAATTGCAAAACCTGTTCGATGTAACGTTGAACCACAGGTTGATTCATTACCTTTCCGGAAAGGTAATCCGGGCCATGAATATCCATGCCAATGAAGTCATAGTAACCAGCATCTAAAAGCATTTTTGTTTTCTTTTCGACCGCCCGTCCATAGAAGCCGGTAACGGACAAAAGGTTCATCTGGAAAAGGACACCGGTCTCTTTGAGTTGGCTGAAATCCTTTAATTTCTGCATGTATCCATACCTTTCCGGATGAGCCAGAATAACGAAATACCCCTTTGCCATAATGGCTTTCAACCGTTCAGTAAAATGAAAGGGAAGGTTTATGTAAGATGTTTCCACCAGCAGGTAATCGTGTATCACCGGCAACAACTCGCCGGATTCCAGATGCTCTTCAAACCGGTGATCCAGCATGTATTCCGCACCAAGAGCAAGTTGCACACCACCCCTGTACAGATGCTGGAATTGTTCAAAACGGGCACGAAGGAAAACCGCCGTATTTTGAGGGTAATCCTCCATGACATGAGGCGTGAACACTACTTTCTTTACACCCAACGCCTGATAATAATCCAAAATCCCGATCGCCTCTTCGTCGGATTTCACGCCATCGTCTACTCCCGGCAGAATGTGGGAGTGAATATCCGTAAAACCAGCCAACACTCCGGATTGGGCAATGGAACCCTTTTTAAACACATTCAACATCCGTAAAACATTTCGTATTGCCTGGCAATGGTGGCCCAGGTATACCGTCTTTCGGCAATCTCATACATTTTCTTTGCATTGTCGGCCACTTCGCCATCTCCGGAAGTCAACAGAGCCAAATCAATACCATCTCTAAAATAGTGTGCTTTATTTTCTGTCGTTTCCCTGTTGTAAATTACATCGTAGGCTAAAATAGTGCACTCGCAAAACATGGCCTCAATCAAAGACGGATTGGTTCCACCGGCACTGTGACCGTGGATATATGTCTTGCAGTTCTGACGCAACACAAACAATACATCCAAGTCGTAGATGGAATCAATTATCGAGATATTTTTATACCGGCTATATTCTTCTTTAAGTGCATGGCCAAACTCACATCGTTCCCAATTTCCGATAAATACCAGCCTTTTGCCGGTATGGGCAAACACATCCAGAATCAATTCACAGTTATTTTCAGGTTCGATGCGGCATATTGACAGGAAATAGGTTTTTTGTTCCAGATGAAAAGCCTCCAGAATCTCCTGATGCCGATCCTCCGGCATTTCCCTTTTAACGTGATCGCTTCCGTAGGCGATCAATAGCGAGTCTTTTTTATACCGTTTTGAGATATAATCAACAATACCTTGATTATCGGCCACAACAATATCTGAAAAACGGAGGGCCAGCTCTTCCGATAATCGCAGGAACAGCCTGGCGAATCTCCCCCATTTGGGACGTTTCCACTCCAACCCGTCTACGTTGATAATCAGTTTCTTTCGGCAGAATAACCTGAAAACAGGGAAGAAGATACCTCCGGATACACCCAATACCAAAATCACATCATATCCCCACATTGATTTCATCAACGAAAGAATGTCATAAAGAACACTTTGTTTGCCGTTGGCGTTAAAAGGAATGTACCTCAATTGGGCTCCTTTGTAAACCTTATAATCGGTTTTAAGATCTTTACAACTGCAGAATACCGTGTATTCGACATCCGGAGAGGCATTATTTCCAATAATATTCTCAACCAGTGTTTCAAACCCTCCGTATCTCGCGGGAACACCTTGGGTGCCTAAGATTGCAACTTTCATTTCTATATTACTACTATTTCGCACTAAAAAAAGGGCTCAAGGTATCCTGAACTCGGTCGACCTGCAGGTTACCGTACGAAGAGCGGTCTCCTTTCCGGTTGATCAGGAACGACACGTTGCTGACCGTATCGTTGACGGCAGTCAGGTTGACATCCGACAGACTCATCTTATACTCCAGGTTTCTGAAACTGCCGTCCATAAGCATTTGGTAATGAATGAAATCAAGTAGACCGCTGTATCCTGACCGATGTTGGTCAGGTTCAAGTCTTCCTTTTGCTTCGCTCCTTCAAACACCACCCGGATGGGGGCCACCAACAGGTTCCCCTGTGCAGAAACAAGCTGTGTGAAACCTGTCAACAGTAAGAACAGGCTAAGGACGGTTCTGGTTTTTCTTTTCATACTATAATATCTATTTTTAAATTAAGGAAGTATGCACGCCGCATGCCCTAATTATACCACGCTTGGGCGCTTTTACAAGCATGCTCGTTTCATGATCCTATTTTTAAGTATTAATTCAAGGTGTGCCTACGATTGCAACTATCATAGAATGATTTTAATCAGGAGAAGGGGCTTGCCCCGGGATGATTCATTTAACGTCAACTTAATTTCAGGTATTTTTCAATTTTTCGGATCAAATCTGTCTCCTTAAACTGTTTTGCCCTGATTCGTGCCGCTTCAGAAAATTTTCGGTACCGATACTCAATGTTCAATAATTCATCCATTTTCGACCGTATATCCTGCAAGTCGTGGGGATTGACCGTATAGCCGTTCACACCATTCACGATCAATTCAGCAGGTCCGCCGAT
>Ga0153915_10006593_pt1 | contig 10894 bp, 7 predicted proteins | sample Opewatmetagenome_2_FD_107003 | JGI IMG/M metagenome (GOLD analysis project Ga0153915, IMG submission 107003) | Freshwater wetland microbial communities from Ohio, USA - Open water 3 Core 3 Depth 3 metaG | ecosystem: Environmental > Aquatic > Freshwater > Wetlands | place: USA: Ohio, Lake Erie...
CACAAATCCTGTTGACGGTATCGAAATTCTCTAATGAGAGTTCAGCGGGATGAATGAGGACATTAAAATTCTGAATGCATTCTTCGATTAATTGAACCGCACCGATGGAATCTATAATACCGCCGTCGATCAGAGAATCCTCGTCCCCAAATTTTACTGGATTCTCATCAGTTCCATTATTCGAGGTAATGATCTCAAGAATGATTCTTCTTGCAACTTCCCTAATTTCATTGAGTTCCATATGTTGCTCCCCGTCAGATCGATTCAATTGTCATTGCGACCTACTTGCTAAAACTCAGTAATTGGTCTCGGAATAACCCTGTATAGCTTTCCCTATCTACTTTTCCCGATGATGTCATCGTTAGGGAATCCCGGAATTCTATAATTTCGGGTATCATATATTTGGGTAACCGTGCAGCGCAGTGCGTGACAATATCCTCTCTCCCAATGGTTCCCTTTCTTAAAGGGACTATGACAGCGGCAATCCTATTGCCAATAAGCTCGTCTGGGATTGGGATGACGACAGCGGTCATAATCCCTGGATGATTGCATAGAACTGTTTCAATCTCCCCCATCTCGATCCTGTACCCCCGGCTCTTGATCATATGGTCCTTCCGACCCAGGAAAATAAAATTTCCATCGGACCCTAATTGAACTAAATCACCTGTCCTGTAAACTCTTTCATTTAAATCTGGCTTGAGAGGGTTTTTCACAAAGCACTCTTTAGTTTTTTCAACATCACCCAAATATCCTAAAGCAACTGATGAAGCGCTCACATATAATTCTCCTTTTCCTCCAGGCTTGTTAACTCTTTTCCCATCTTCATTAAGGGCGAAAACTTCGAAGTTGGGGAACGGTTTGCCGATTGGAAGTAATGCTGCGTCATCCGGGGGGACTTGTTCAACCCAATAATATGTTGAGGAATTTGCCTCCGTTTGCCCATATATATTGTAAAATCTCGCTCTGGGGATAGATTTGTGGAGTCGCCGTAAATGCTTTACGGGGAAGACTTCACCTGCGAACAGAATCAATCGCAGACCTGAAAAATCATAATTATCTAAATTAGTAAGGTTTGCCAAAAGGGAAAGGGCAGATGGTACCGAATTCCATACCGAGATTTTATTTTTATCGATGAATTCGGCCAGCTGAGAGGGAAACATAGACACATTCTCAGGGACGATGACAACACAAGCCCCTGCCTTAAATGCAACGAAGAGGTCGAACACGGACATGTCGAAGTGCAGGGGACAGATGTTCGAGAATCTATCATCCATTTTTATTTGGAAAAAGTCGTGTGCTGAGTTTACAAAGGTCAAAGAGTTTAAGTGCGATATCATAACCCCCTTGGGATTACCTGTTGAACCGGAAGTAAATAAGACATACGCCAAGTCTGAGTCTATCGTATTCGTACATGGAGCGTCTCCTCTTGCGGACTCCCGGATCTCTTGCCAATCAATCAATTTCGTAAATCCGGGTGACCTGGAGCCTGGATCCAAGCCATTCATTATAAGAATGTTTTCCATTGGAGAGCTTTCAGGAAAGGCTCGTTCTATATTTGTTAGCCTTTCGCGAGAAGTGAGCAAGTATTTTATTGCACCTTTGTTTATGATGTAGCTGAGACGGCTTGGCGGACACATGGGATCTATGGGAACGTATGTCGCTCCTGCCTTCAGGACCCCGAAAGCCCCTACAATTGAGTTTATGCATCTACTCATATAAATTCCAACCCGCTCTCCTCTTTCTATACCCATTCCTGAGAGACTATAAGCCAATTTGTTGGTTTCCCTCTCCAATTCAGAATAGGTCATTCTCTGGTCTTTAAAAGCTATCGCCTCCTTGTTCGGATATTTCACCGTCGTTTCTGACAATAATTGATGCAATAGAAAAGCCATTTTCTTTATAACCTCCTTTTTTTACCCCGGAAGCTATGCCCACCAGTGCAAGAATAATAGCTTAAGCTGCAAAATGAGAGGGACGACCATTCACATTGTGCAGAACCTCGTCTCCAAGACATTCCAATTCTCTGCCTTTATACTATCTGCGTTACGACTTCGCTGCCCATACATATATCCATTGATTGCATCCACCGCGCAAGGACCTGCTCGCGCCCGTTGCCTTCGACACCAAGTTTTTTTGCAAGCTCAGTCTCTATAGCGGCTTGTGCCTCTCGGCCCCGTAAGTACAGCTCCCAGATGGGACTTCCTTTGAGTGTGTTCACCTCGCCTTTCGCCTTGGCTAAGGAGAGCCGATCCACCATCTCATCGTATTTCGCTATCTCTCGCTCGTAAGTTTCGTACGGCTTGGTTCCGAGCAACTGCGACAGGGGCTCGTAGTCGCTGTAATCACCAGGCCGGTGGCGCTCCATGCCTGCAGGTGCTGGATCGAACAGACAGAAAAGCGAAACGTGTCCTTCGAAGATGTGAACCTCGTGCTTATTGCGAAGGGTTTGGGACGTTTGGGTCGCCTCGTCGATGCGACACTCTTCTTCGGGACTCCCAGCAGCTTCGTTCAGGTGATAAGTGGATTCGCCATCTAGCAGTAACCACGGGCCCCACAGCTGCTTCGCCTCTCGGTATGGGTGCTGCGCCATACGCACGCGAGCAGTCCCTTTCACGTCGTAACAGAAGTTGACCTCAGTCCGTGAGTTGTAGGACATCTTGAACACCGGCTGCCCATCCTCGTTTTTGGGGAGCCCAGCTACGTCGAACATTGTGGTCCGAAACCAAGAGACGGGATGCCTAGATTTCGATAGAAGGATCGGGTCATGGTGCAGAAAGACTCGGCGGCTCAAGTACTGGGGTGTGAGGATCCACCGAAGAGATTGGGATTCCGAAGCACAGGCTGCAAGAAATGTTTCGTTGCGAAGTAGCAGCTTTCCGCCGCGCGCCTGAGAGGCCGATGGGCTCGAAACGCACAGAAGCTCGGTTCCCCGTTCTGCGTCAAGGATAAACTCCGGGCCAGGTGGAAGGTAGAGGTGGACGCCTGCCTCTAGTTGAAAGGTTTGTCTATCGTGATCCGCCGAATGAAGTTTTCCACTCCCTCGAAGAACGCTGATGATGTGACCAACGTTCGATCTCGGTACAAGACACCCGACCTCGAAGAACCGAACCCGATCGACGTCCAGCCCCTCGGGATGGGTCTCGTGCCTTAAAATCTGAGCACGAACGAAAGGTTCCCCAGATTCACAATGCCAATCATTCTTGATAAGTTTTTCCATAGGCTTAGCCTCCACTTAAGGGAAAACGGCAAACTCGTACGGTCAATATTACTCTGAGTCTAAATAACATCACCAAATCATTTCTTCTCAAGAGAAATCGTAGCCCTATTCCTACATCTCAAGATGATATTCCATGCACTAAAGTCCTAAATATCGGGCTATGATATTCCTTTGAATTTCAGAAGTACCTGAATATATTGTACTCGCGACGGAATCCCGTAAATCACGTTCCAATTCATATTCTGTGGTATAGCCGTATCCCCCATGAATTTGAACTGCATCGAGACATGACTTAATCCAGGACTCACTCAGGTATAATTTTGCAATTGCTGCTTCCATCGTGGCTTTGCCATACGTGTTTTTCATCCAGGCAACTCTGTATAAAATCAGTTTTGCTGTATCCATTCGGACTTTCATATCGACGATCTTATTAGCAATAGATTGATTTTTCCCAATGGGTTTGCTAAATTGCTTACGAGTTTTAGCATACTGTATGCATCGTTCCAGTTGTCTCTCCATCCCACCCAGTAAACTGGCTAAAATGCAGCTCCTTTCCCATTCAATCACATCATCAAATATTGCCGAACCGTTTCCTTCTTTACCGAGCCTGTTTTCAACGGGCACCTTGCATTCTTCAAGAATCAGCTCTGCAAAAGGAGCAGTTCGTAAACCCATTTTATCGATGTCCTTACTCACACTAAATCCTGGGTGACCTCTTTCAACAATGAATGCCGTAACGCCCATAAAACCTTTTCTCTTGTCAACAGTAGCAAATATGACAAATACATCAGCCTCGGGCGCCATGGTACAAAACGTCTTTGTCCCGTTCAATATATAGTATTTATCCTCCAACCGCGCTGTAGTTCGAAGACTGTAGGCATCAGACCCCGAGTCCGGCTCGGTAATGCTATCAGCTCCGATCCATTCGCCACTGCATAACTTGCGTAGATATTTATCTTTTTGTGCATCAGAACCGAACTTAAGTATCGGCATTTGAACAGACCACATCTGGCCGTTGATCGCAAAAATCAATCCGCTATCTTTACATCCATACCCTAATCCTTCCATCAGTAGCATCGTGCTTAGAATATCTGCGTTATTCCCTCCATATCTTTCAGGAAAGGAGAAACCCTGTATGCCAAAATCTGCACACTTCTTCCAAAGTTCACGGGAGAAAACAGCATCTCTATCCCTTTCAATGACCCCATCATTAAGTGCTTTCTGAGCAAACCGGATAGCACTCTTTTTGAACTCTAATTGTTCTTTGCTAAATTCAAAATCCATAATGTGACCTCATTCTCCGTTCTTTCCGCACGAGGTATCGCTTGTGAAATCTCCAATAGGCATCCTCACTCGGATATCCCTCATTGGGGCCTTCCTATAATGAACTTTAAGCAGATCACCGGCTCGAAAATTTCTTCTTTCTCCGGAATTATCCAAAACCTGGGGTCTCCAAAGCAGATCCGGGTTTTCCCAGAACTCATTATCTATACAATGAGTACATGGCCTCAGGTTATAAACATAAACTACTTGGTCTGCATTTTCTGCTCGACAAACCTAACCATCATACTAACAGTTTGGAAGTTCTCAGGGACAACCTCTTCATCAGCGACTGCTATACCATAGGTCTCCTCCATAAAGAGTACTAACTTCATAATCCCCAAAGAATCGATAATTCCCTGCTCGAGAAGGTCTTCATCAGGGTCCAGTGATTTTTTACCAAGATCGACGGCAATTTCAGTAAGCAGAATTTTTTTAAGATTTTCTAAAATAGTCATCGCTATGACACCTCCCGTAAAAGTGATAGATTTCCGCCTGGCTTTAATAATTCAGCGATTGGTACAATCTCTGGAATAGACTGTCCCTGAGATACCAGGGGCGCTTTTTTGAAAATTTTAAATAACTGCCCGTCGTTCTAATTACCTAGAATTGAACCCTTGATAATTCCCATTGACTCACATAACCCTATTGTATTGATTAAAGGTCTCGAGTGTTCTAATAAACTTAGTAGTACTATTCCATCCGCTGCCTGCATAACGGCACCCTCCTCATTTATGTCAATAATTTCTCCAGGATTCAATCTTTCTGCTACAGTTTCTTTCAGCATTTTGGCTTCAGTGATGATTAATTTTGTGTTCTTGAATGCAACCATGGCTGGAGAAAGAGGATTTGGAAAAGGAGAGAAACTCATTGCTCTCACAAAATTACAAATTTTAGCGGCACTCCACCTGACATCTATCATTCCTTCATATGGGACCTTGTTGTAGTAATAAGACCTCTTCCTCACATCCTGAGGAACAGATACAACTGTGCCCTCTAAAATATTTCTGAGTGTTTCTTTAAATAAGACAGCGCCATATTTATAACATTTGATTAAAAGCGATAATCCTGTTTCGTCCTTTTCGATAGGAAATCTTTCAAGACCAATAATATTTCCAGTATCAATCTTCCCTGCCATGTAATGAAAGGTAACACCGTACTCAATTTCGCCATTAATGATAGCCCAAACCCATCCGTTTGATCCTCCATATTTAGGCAATGGTCCAGGATGAAAATTTATACAACCTAGCCTGGGAATGCTTAGTATAGAGGCTTTATATAGCTTGACGAAGGCAATATTAAATAGTATGTCAGGTTCTAACAGCTTTAATTCTTCAAGAAAATCTAAATCATTTATGTCTTCTATCTCATACAGCTTGATATTGGCTTCATTTGCCAGAGCCTTAATACGCGAATTCTTCAATTTTGCGTCACTAATTGTTTTATCAGTAACGACGCCAACAACCTTTTGATTTTCCTCAAGGAGAATCTTAAGGCATTCGTATCCTATGCTTTCATTGGCTACCAAAATAACTCGCATCTCCATTCCTCTTTGTCGGGGTAAGTAATCGCTTGACTCATAACGCAACCGAGCATTTTTCGGTCTGTTTTCCCTCTGATGTTATCACATTCCGCACCTGGACCTTCATCTCATTTTCATTTAGACTGGAAATAACTTGCCCACTGACGTTGAGCGGTTAAGAAACTCGTGCCAACATAAAAGTCCAACCCTTATCATTACCAATATTCCTAGCATTGGATGAAAAAGCGCTTCTTTGTTGCGCTAAATGCTCTTTGGCCCCGGATGTAGTGTAGACGAACACCGAAGATCTCTACGACCCCGAGGCGTCCAACCGCTGAATACCCCATTTGCTCCAGATTGTGAATCTGACCCACATTATCAATCCTCACCCAGCCAATACGCCTTTTTACCCCTTCTGTCAGAGCCTGATGATTGACTATCCACTTTATTAGTATTGGGATAACGCCTCTACATCGCCAATCAGGCACGCAAAATGTTCTCCAGTCATAAACTTCGTCGTCAGCCAGTGTGAATGAGCGCCTCAACACAGGTTCGTAGAATTCAGGCCCTGCCTTTGTCCAACTACCCGCCACTATTCGACTTCCAGATTTTGCAACATAGCAACACCATCCCTCTTGCAGCTTTTCAATAAAAGTCTTCCTCGAGCCCCCCCAAGGATCTGTAGCCGTCAATTCATCGATTTCTCCAGCGTCAGATTCGTCAACTTGTTTGAATGTAAGGCTGCTCAACACCCGTTGACACCTTTCAAACATACGAACGGTCGCAGGGTCTAACTGAGCCGGAAACTCTAAGGCATCTGAAACTGAAGCGAATTGTTGTAAGAATACAAAGGAATAATGGTGGGACCATTTGGATCGAAGCCTGTCCTCAATCCGCCTGGAAAGACCCTTTATACCCTCCGCCTTTAAAACATTGAACATCCGCTTCACAAGTGTATTGCTTTGATCAAACATATTTCTTTCCTCAGTGTATCTTAAGCTTGCCAGCCTTCCACAGTGAGTGTTATACCACTCGTCCGTAGTTGGTTACTCTTGAGATAATTTGCTTCATTGTTTTTATCCCTGGATTAATTTATCTTTGCCTCTGCATCTAAAATCATCGAGATTAAACGATCCCTGCTTTTCTGGAAGAATATTGGATCCCACGTCTCATTCTCTCCTTCAAGACAGTCAGGGGGCCCCTCTTTTTTTCCGATTCCTGAAAGAAATTCCTCATATTTAGATGTTTCGATTCCTTTTCCTTTTAGCTTCTGTATCCTTTTTGCTAACTGATACACGAGCTTATGATCATCTATCCCCTCCCTAATTGCTTCCCATTTGAGAGTAGCAATGGGACCGTCTGGATCGGGATACGCAAGATAGATATCACGGCCATGAGCATCCGCTTTTGTTGGCAAACCACTCGCATTTTGAGTATTCTGGAATGTCCAGGATGACATTCCATCTACATGATTCATCCAGGTATAATAGCCATAAATATATCTGGCATAGGCCGGGGTGAGGCATTTTGTCGTCACGTCATTATTATATAACCAGTAAACAGAACCGCTCCCGTGTGTGGCATTTAAGTCTTCTTTACTCGTTTCGCCGGAGCATAAGTAATCAACAGGTTTGAATTGTTTATAATCACTCGTTGTAAGCATATTTTTGGCGCCTAAATCTTTTATTGTTTTTAACAAAAGAGGAGTAATCGTGTGACGCTTATTTTGAAAATCTTGATAGGAATCACCAGGTTCATCTATTGGCAAAAAGATAACCTCTGGGCACCCATTGTCTTTTGCATACTTCGTCACCGTGTTAACAAGATATTTCAACCTTGACAGCTGAATTTCTTGATCGAAACCCAGTATACTCCCCGGATGTCTTGGCTTAGATGTTTGAATGAGATGCCCCATATACCATATAATTTGTTTTTTAAACCCCATCTCCTTTGCCGCTCTTAGAGCAGCAAAAATATCATCAAGGTTCGGGCTGCCATCTTCTTTCGTGATGAGTACAAAAGGTGAATGGAAACAGAGAGTTGTCATCCCGTGTTCTTTGTAATCCTTGAGAATGTTACAAGCTGATTGATAGATCTTCGCCTTCTCTTCCCTACTCCAGGGCATCGTCAATTCCGTAAACTCATAGGTCATTAACATGAAATAATCTATACCTGGAATGTCCTCAAGAGATATAGGCATCACTCTTACTTCGAGAGGAAGTGATATTTCTAATCCATGCTGAGGGGATATCGTTATTCTACCCTTATATACTCCGGACGAAACGCTGTCGTCTATTCTGACTGTCAGCCAGAATCTTTGGCACTTCCCTCTCTCAACTTCTACCTGATTTCCTGGTCTGATTAGAGTTGGCAAATATACGAATCTTCCTTCTGGCAATCCCTTGGTCTCCTGAACCATTTCAACACATGCAACCCTTATTTTGTTCTTGGAGATGATCCCTTTAGCACTCTTTAAATCGGTTACAGATATTCTTACCATTCCCAAGTTTTGAAGGGGATAAATCGAAAAAGTAACGGGTTCAAATTCATTCCGTACGACCCGAAGGGCAAGATGGTCAATCATCTCAGATTTCTTGGGCCTGCTCCCGGGGAAAATATACTCAAGGGGAGACCGGGAGAAGAGGATATAACCAACGGATTGATCCTGGTTTGTTGGGTTGACTTCTTCAAGTTCCTCATTCACAGGTATTTCTTCAAGAGCACGAACAGAAACCTCACTTTCCGGATAAAAGGTGCTCTTTAGGGCAGATCTCTTCACCGTAACAGAACCTGTCCCCGCCAAATTTTCCTTGTGAGTTAGAACGTCAATCTTTATCGTATACTCACCATCCGATATCTGATAAGGAAGGTCAAAGACGAGGTTACCGCTATTTTCGCTAAAAGCCTTAAGGGAGGTTTCAGAGACTATCTGATCGCCCTTTAGAAGAAGTCCATGAACATTCAGATTTTCATGCTGTTTTATCCTTCCACTGAATGAGAAAGAGACATAGAGAGCCTTTTTCATCAAAACCTGATCCAATACGACGACCCTGCTACGAAGGATATACGATTGTATATTTATTTCATTTTTAGTGCAGGAGACGCTGCAAACAATAATTGCACATAGCAGTATCGATAGTGGGACTTTGAATATCTCTCTATTGTTTTCGATTGTTGTTGATCGCACTGTTAATTATAGGAAGCCCATCCCATCAAGGGCTTGATCGCTTGGTTTTCTCAGAGCATGGAAATCATCAGATTGCGCATACCCATTTTCCAAGTGGCGATCCGTGTCGTTTTTACTTACTCCCTTCTCCAGATCAAGAACCAAGATCCCTCGCTACAGTAAAACAACTCACCTTTTATCCTCTGCATGTTGCATTGGTATGTTGAGTAGAAGCTGTACCTTTGCTTCCCGTACCTGATCCTTAATTCTTTTCACATGACCGCGGCCTAATCCCTTTACCTCACACCCAAGTTCGAAGTAGCGTCGAATCTTTTCATCCTCGAGGATACCGAAACAGTCAATAATGGCTATCGGCCCGCCGGCGTTTTTAACAACTTCATCCGGATCAAGATTCAAATAATGCTTGTGCCGAACGGCAAGAATGACCGCATCGGTACCCTGCAACGCTTTTTTCAAATCCTGTCCTACACGGAGATCTTTCAGTTTTTCCTGTCCACGGAAAAATCTCTTTAAACTACGTGAGGACGCCGGATACTCATCTTGTTTTTCAAATTCCCACCAGTGTAAGACATAGGGATCATGGACCCTTAATTCTGCCCCCATTTCAGTCAGCCGTCGCACGATCAATTCAGAGCCACTATATCGAGTATCTCCTACATCCTCCCTGTACGAAGCTCCAAGCACTAAAATCTCCGCAGAGGCAATCGGTCGACCCATATTCCGGAGAGCATCCCGGGTAAGCTGGGCCACATGTAAGGCTCTTGTATCATTTATATTGATCGCAAGGGGTGTGATCTTAAAGATATCGTCCTCAAATCCATGGATGTGCCGATAGGCCCAAAGTCCCAACCCACCGTCCTTGGGAAGGCAATAACCGCCAATGCCAGGTCCCGGGAATATGATGTTGCTGTGGGTTGGTCGAACCTTGATTGCATTGATCACTTTGATCAAGTCCACGCCATTTTGTTCTGCGAATAGACTCCATTCATCAAGAAAAGCAAGAATGGTTGCTCGAAAGCTATTCTCAACGATTTTGGCTGTCTCAGACTCGATAGGTCTATCGAGTACGGTCAGTGGAAATTTCTCTGTGTTCAGCACTTCACTCAAAAACTCGGCAACTCTCCTCGTGGCCTCTTCATTTACTCCACTGCATACCCTCCAGAAATCACGGATACTCGACACATAATTTTTCCCCGGCATTACCCGTTCGAAGCTGTGAGCGATGAGAGGATCTTTTTCGATGCCCCGCTTCCTAAACATCTTCTTGATGATCGGGTAGGCTACCTGCTCTGTTGTCCCCGGCGCCACAGTGGTCTCGATTAAAACCAATGCCTCCGGACGGATGTGTTGCCCTATGATCTCCAGAGATTCTTCTAATGCATCCATGTCTGCCCGACCATCCAGTACATTGCCAAGTGCCTCTTTCAGATAATCGCATTGAACGTCTACAACCACCACATCCGCAAGCTTGAGTGCATCGTATGTGAAGGTGGCCATGAGAGTCTTTTTCTCGTTGACACAGCGCTCAATCAATAAGGGGACTTCCGGATCTTCTGAGCTGACAGGTGAAACTCCACGATTGAGGAGCGGAATTTTCCAGAAACTTCGGGTGCTCGGCCTCTGCATCCCAATAACGAATTTCCTAGGA
>Ga0153915_10006594_pt1 | contig 10892 bp, 8 predicted proteins | sample Opewatmetagenome_2_FD_107003 | JGI IMG/M metagenome (GOLD analysis project Ga0153915, IMG submission 107003) | Freshwater wetland microbial communities from Ohio, USA - Open water 3 Core 3 Depth 3 metaG | ecosystem: Environmental > Aquatic > Freshwater > Wetlands | place: USA: Ohio, Lake Erie...
CGAAGAGACGAGCCCGCTGCACAAGGAAATCGAGCGCACCGCAAAATACGACTTCGTGTTAGCGGTGGTTGTAGGCGCAGCCTTCTTCGCGGCGAGTTTGCTCTGGCTGCATCTAGACTTCGTAACGAGCATACTGTTCATGATTGGTGTCATGATCAGTCTGGTTCCTGAGGGGTTGCAGGTCACAGTCTCCAGCGCCTTGGCGATTAACGTGTTAAAGATGGTGAAAGAGAATGTTTTGGTGAAGCGGTTATCGGCGGTCCAGACGTTGGGCAGCGTCACCGTCATCTGCACCGACAAAACCGGCACAATCACGAAAGGTGAGATGACAGTTGAGAAACTGTGGGTTAAGAATGAGACGATAGATATCTCGGGTTTAGGCTACGAACCAATCGGGGACTTCACTATAAACGGCAACTTGTTGAAGGAGAATGAAGCAAAACAGATTGAGAAACTCCTCGAGATCTCTGCTCTATGCAACGGCGCCAAGATCGAGCCGCCGAACGACAAAAACAAGATGTGGAATGTCATCGGAGATCCAACTGATGGGGCTTTGATTGTTGCAGCGCTCAAGTCCAATGTGAACATCAGCGATTCTCTTGAAAGGAAACCCATAATCAATATCCTGCCCTTCAGCTTCGAACGCAAACGAATGACTACCATTCACAAGTCGGATGGTCAGATTTCTGTATACACGAAGGGTGCACCAAGAAGTATCCTGTCAATTTGCAGGAGAATTCTCGTCAATGACAAGGAAGAAGCCATGACGAGCGACGAATTGGAATTGATTGAGAACAAACTAATCGAGTTCGCAAACGAGGGGCTGCGGGTCATTGCCGTCGCTTATAGAGCCCTTCCCGAACGAGAATACACAAAGACAATTTCGGTTGAGGAAGACATGACCTTTGTGGGGTTAGCTGCCATGATGGACCCGCCAAGACTGGAAGTCCGCGATGCAGTTGAAAAGGCGAAGGCAGCAGGCGTGAAAACCGTCATAATCACGGGTGACTATGGCCCGACCGCCGAAGTTGTCGCCAAAGAAGTGGGCATCGTGACCCCCCAGGGTGTCAACGTCGTCCGGGGAGTCGACTTAGAAACCCTACCTGACGAAGCGATCGTGGAAGCAGTTCTAAAGGGAAACGTTATTTTCGCGCGAGTCTCCCCCGAACAGAAACTCCGGATCGTCAAGACACTAAAGAAAAGCGGAGAAGTCGTTGCGGTCACGGGAGACGGAGCAAACGATGCGCCATCATTAAAGGAGGCTGACGTGGGCGTTGCCATGGGACTCTCAGGAACAGACGTTGCCAGGGAAGCCGCTGATATCGTCTTGCTCGACGACAGCTTTGAGTCGATCGTGAAGGCGGTGGAGTCAGGCAGAGCCATCTACGAAAACATTCGCAAATTTATCGTGTACGTTTTCTCGCACAACTGGGCCGAACTCATACCGTTCCTGCTCTATGCGTTTCTTGGTATTCCTCTTCCGTTGCTTGTTGTGCAGATCTTGGCAATCGACCTCGGCATCGATGTGATTCCCTCTTTGGCTTTGAGCCGTGAGCCGCCTGAAAAGGGCATTATGGAGGAACCACCCCGAAGCATCAAAGAGCGGCTGTTCACGCCACGTGTTCTCTTCCGATCCCTCTTTATCGGCGTAGTCACAAGCATAGGCGCGATGATTGGGTGTCTAGCAGCGTGGTCTGCTGGCGGCTGGACTTTCGGCACGCAACTACCCGCCAACAGCCTTGTCTACATCAAAGGAACAACTCTTTGCTTTGCTGGCATCGTCGTGGCTCAGGCTGGCAACGTTCTCGCCTGCCGAACAAGCAAGCAGTCGGTTTTCTCTACGAGCTTGAAAGCGAACAAATGGATTCTTGTCGGCATCGCATCGCAACTGACAATCCTGTCACTCATAGTCTACATACCGGTGCTTCAGCGTGTCTTCGGAACCACCTCTCTGGGTGCCTCCGACTGGGGCTTCCTACTCATATTACCCATAGCGGTTATTGTGGCGGAGGAAATCCGCAAATTCCTGTCCAGACATATGTCGAAAAAAGCTTTTAACCCGCTTCACGACCACTAGCAACCGATGTCGGGCAAACAGTTTTTCATTGACCGCTATGCGCAATTGGGCTGGAGCTACCGCGAAACGAAGCCACGCCAAGCATTAAGGATAAACCTGTCGGTCACAAACCAAAAGCCACTTTTGGAGCGGCTAAAAGACAACGGCGTATTGCTGAATAAAGTGCCGTTTCTCGATTCCGGATACTGGGTGAGTCGCAGCCGAGTTTCCGTTGGCGCCACCGCGGAGTATCTTCTAGGCTTATACTCGATTCAAGAGGCTGCCGCCCAAATTCCAGCTACCGTGTTCTCTGAATTGAATGGCAAGCGAGTACTCGACGCGTGCGCAGCGCCTGGCGGAAAAACCGTCCAGCTAGCGGATTTGATGAAGGACACAGGCGTGATTGCGGCTCTTGACATAGACAGGCGACGGTTATCTGCGCTGTCAAATCATTTGGAACGCTGCCATGTGAGAAATACAATGGTATACTGTCACGACGCTCGGAAAGCTCGACGCCTAAAGATGCAGTTCGATCGCATCCTCCTCGACGTTCCCTGCTCGGGTAATTTCGCCGCAGACAAGGAATGGTTCGCGCGACGGACGCTAAGAGACGTTGAACGCAATGCCGAGATTCAAAGAGAAATCCTCTCTGAAGCAGAGATGTGTCTGAAAGAAGATGGCGAAATTGTCTACTCAACCTGCTCCCTGGAGCCCGAAGAGGACGAGCTGAACATGGATTGGGCTATCAAGAGCTTGAACCTCGAGATTGAAGAGGCAAACTGCGCGGGCGGGAATGGATTGACCGAGGTATTCGGGCGTAAGCTTGGCATTTCGTTGGCGCATTGCAGGCGCATATGGCCAGGGGATACGCAGGGGTTTTTCGTTTGCAAACTCAAGAAGCGGAGGAACTCAAGTGATTGAGCTGATACAGCGTTTCGCCTCGAAAGTCAGCGCCAAACTCATACTCAACCCAAAACTTCTCGTTGAAAAGGAAGGTCGCTTTTTCCTGCTGAACAAGGACATGAAAAGCATCTTGAGAAATGATTTTTTCTACGCAGGAAGCTATCTAGGAAAGCTGAAGAAGGGAAAGTTCTTCCCCAGCTTCATATTACTCGCCAACCTCGCTACCGGCAAAGCAAACAAGGTCATTGTAAAGGAGAAGGCTGCTTGGCTCTTCGTCTGCGGCAGGGACCTTTTTCCCGAGGGGATCAAAGAGGTACAGGGTTCGCGGCGGAAAGGAGATTTCACATTGGTTCTCAACGTATTCGGCGAATGCATAGGTTTTGGCAGAATTCTTCATGACTTGAACTCGACTGAGGCGGGTGTGTCGGTTCAGAATGTTTCTGATGTGGGGGATTTCCTGCGCAGGGAGCGTTAAAGAGTGCCCAACGATACCAAAAATCTCATCAGCTCGCATCAGTAACGCTTTCAACACTTAACTCATTGACTGAACATTCATCCATAAAACTTAGCGATAAACTTATATATGTTTACGTTGAATCTGTTTTCCATAACATCTGAAAACAGGACAAATGTTTAGAGGAAACGTAAATGAAAAATTACAAAGACGCTGTCTGGAAAAAGAACGTAACCAACGTAGTAAAGGAAATTCAGGATCAAGGTATAAAATTCGTCCGACTCCAATTCACCGACATAAACGGCATCATAAAGAACCTAGCAGTCTCATCGAAAAACATCGAATCTATATTCGAGAATGGACAATCCTTCGACGGCTCTTCTATCACGGGTTACCGGGCCATCGAGGAATCCGATATGGTCCTTATGCCAGATCCGACAACTTTCGCGGTGCTTCCATGGCGACCAGCGGAAAAATCCTCGTGCAGACTCATATGTGACATTTACACGCCGCAGAACAAGCGGTTTGAAGGCGATCCACGATATGTTCTTGAAAGAGCTATAGAGAAATGCAGCAAGGCAGGCTACAACTTCATATGCGCACCTGAACAGGAATTCTTCATCGTGAAAGAGAACGGCGGCGACCTTCCAACTCCCATAGACATGGCAGGCTACTTCGACTACCATCCTGGCGACCTCACAGATGACATCCGGCGAGACATCGCGGACACAGCAGAGAAATTCGGTATAGAGATTGAGATTTCTCACCACGAAGTGGCGTTAGGACAGAACGAAATCGACTTCAAGTACGATGAAGCCCTCGTTACGGCAGACCGAACCATTACTATGCGTATGATTACCAAAGTTGTGGCTGCAATGAGCGGCTACATAGCCACCTACATGCCGAAACCTTTTGGAGGCATTAACGGTTCGGGAATGCACACCCACATGAGCCTCTGGAGCAAGGACATGAAAGACAACCTGTTCTACTCTCCCGACGCGGGCAAGGGGTACCTCAGCGACTTGGCGATGAACTTCATCGGCGGACAATTGGCGAACGGACGAAAGATGTGCGCTGTCTTGGCATCATGGCCAAACTCATATAAACGACTTGTCCCTGGCTACGAAGCCCCAGTTTACCTTGCTTGGGCACACAAGAACCGCTCACCACTTATCCGAGTGCCGAACTTCGGCGGAAGAAAAGGAGCTGCACGATGCGAAATCCGCTGTCCAGACCCTGCTGGAAACCCATACCTGCAGTTTGCTGTTCTCCTAGCGACTGGGCTAGATGGAATCCAGAAGAAGATTGATCCTGGCAATCCGGTGGAGCTTAACGTTTACCACATGAGCCATGAAGAACGAGTAGCCCGAAACATTGTGTCCCTTCCGGAATCTTTGAAGGAAGCATTGGATGAGTTTGAAAGCAGCGATCTAATGCGCGAAACTCTCGGCGAAACCGCTTTCACAAACTTCCTCAAAGAGAAGCGGAAAGAATGGGACCTATATCGCGTGCAGGTTACCGAGTGGGAAGTCAACCGCTACATCAAACGACTCTAAACAATAAGCTTGAAGCCTCGATTCTTGAGGCCTACCACTTTTTCAGTTTTCAACCAGCTATTTTCTTAGCCAATTCCGAGATTGCAACGATTGATTGTTCTCTTTTTGCTAAGTCCTTGAGCATTGCCGAGCTTTGCTTTAGTTCTCTTTCGCCAACTATCACAGCGTAATCCACTTTGCGCTTGTCTGCGTCTTCTAGCGATTTCGCTATCTTTCGTCCCATGACCTCAAGCTCCACTACTATGCCCGCCTCTCTGAGCATCTCCGAAATTCTTAACGCTTCAGCTTTCACGGTTTCGTTCACGGGAACCACTGCCACTCGTTTCCTCCTGTTTTTGGCGGGAACGGCTTTCTGTGTCTGCATCGCCAACACAATTCTATCCAATCCATGTGCCACGCCCGTGGCTGGCGTTGGTTCGCCGCCGAAGAGTTCGATGAGTTTGTCATACCGTCCGCCGCCACCCAGCGCGATGTCAAGTTCTGGGACATAGACCTCGAAAATCATGCCTGTGTAATATTCCAGTCCACGCGCGAATGCGGGTTCGACGGACTTTACTGGACACCCCCCTTCGGTAACGAGTTTAAGTATATCTGAGAGTTCCTTGGCTGATTCTGCAGCTTTGCAGTAACCTTCCACATGCGATTCAATACGCTCCGCGGTCTTGAAGACGTCTTCTGTTTTCAGTTCCAGCGAGCCCTTCAGCGTTGTCAGACACTCTTCCGACGAGATAAGTTCGAATGCTTCGTTAAACTCCTTCTTGTCCATATGCTGCAGGATGGCATTCTGAGTCTTCTCATCCACGTTTGCCTGATTTAGAATGCCTCTGATTACACCGACGTGTCCCAGTTTGAATGCATAGTTGCTTAAACCGACGGACTTCATGAAGCGGTCTGTCAGCAGGACAATCTCAGAATCAGCCTCGGGGTTACTAGTACCAATGATTTCGAAGTCCGACTGGTAGAACTCCCTGTACCGCCCACGCTGCGGCTCATCGTAGCGATAAACACTACCGATGGAAAGCGTCCTCAACGGCTTAGGTTCATTCTTGAACGCCGTCGTGGCCAAACGAGCTATGGAGGACGTGAACTCGGGGCGCAGCGCGACTGTTCGGTCGCCCATGTCCTTGAAGGTGAACATACGCTGGCGAATCTCCTCGCCCGATTTTGCACTCAACAATTCGTACGGTTCGATGACGGGAGTGACAACTTCTCTGTATCCGTAGAGCTCGGCAGTTTCTCGTGCCTTGCTCATGACGTAAGTAAGCATTTCGGCGTCGTCGGGCAGAAGGTCGCGCATTCCGCGGACGGGTTGGAAAGTCGGCATGTATCATCCCTCTTTGGTTATTGTAAGGCTCCATATATTTCTTTTAAGACTTCTTTTCAGGGTAAATTCTCTTCAAAGAGATGCTAGCTGACTGCTTCACTTGGCGTGAACAGACGCCTTAGAATTAGCGACACATTTGGCTGGCGGTCTCGAATCTCATAGAAACGCACCGTGAGCTTTGGATATTTCCACCGTAGAATTACCTTTCGACGATGTCATCATCTTCATGGTTATTGACCAGATGATAACCGCCCATCAGTGTGAGCCTTCCATATTTTTCTTTGGGTGAATCGCCAAAATCGGATTATCCACGAAGAAATCACTTAAAACTCAACGGAGCAACGGAATAGTGAACTACTTCGCCCCTGCGGTTCATCACCGCTATAAGCAACTCTTTCTTCTGGCTCTGGCATTGCTGCACTGCGTTCAACAGATTTTGGGCGGGTAGCGGCTTGCCCTCTAACGTGCTCATTACAAGGTATTGCGCCGTATCTTTGCCGTAGGCGCCGCGCTCATATATGCGGAAGTCGATGCCAGACCCGAAGCCTTCTCTAACGACATAGCCGCGACTTCGCAGGTCACGGTAGACGAGGTATTTGACCCAGGCGTTTTCGTCAGCGGCTTCATAGAGCTGGAGCAGATGCTGAAAATCTGCTGCTTTTCCGTCTTCATCCTTGATGTCGAGGAGTTGCTTGTCCAAGAGGTAAAGAGCTTCATAGAAGGTGAGGTTGAAATTTCCATCCTCTTCAGTGCCGTACCCGCGTTGTGAGAGAGAGTCGATGCTACTTTTCTCAGCTACCCGAACTCTCTTTTTTGTAAGGGTACCCTGGGCAGCAAATTCGGAGCTGCTTTCAACGTCGGGTTTCTCGATCATCAGTATTCAACGCTCAGTTTAGGCTAATCGAGCCTTTTATGGTTAATCCCTTTACCGTATTGATCTTGTTAACCTGAAGAGCATCTTCACTCACATTATCAACGACGAGGAAAATCCCCGAGAAATCATCGAGACAATTCGGGTCTCAATTGAAAAGAGACAAAAGATTGAGAGTAAACAAAAAGAGAAACGAACCTCCGCTAGTGAAGTACACAAGCCCTGACAATTGGATTTCACCTTTTTCGCAGGCAACCCCATCACGGAAAGCAACTGGTGAACCGCTATGGAAGTTGTCCTGCCTTGAATTTCACGTAATCTTCTTTTCTGTAGATTCTGTCTTCAGTGATTATGCCGGTCACGTAGCTTATGGGGGTTGCATCAAACGCTGGGTTCAATACCTCTACGCCCGTGACTGCTAACTGCCTATCGCCCAAGTGCGTGACTTCTTTAGGATTCCGTTCCTCGACTATCACTTCCGACATTGTGCGCGACAGATCAAAGCTCGATTTTGGCGCCGCGACGTAGAAAGGCACGCCATGCTCCTTAGCAACTACGGCGACTGTGAACGTGCCAATCTTGTTGAAGACTGCGTCTTGCACGATTCTGTCGGCACCCACCACGACCTCGTTTACCAGTTGTTTGTGCATGACATAACCGACCATGCTATCCGTGATCAACGTAACAGGAATACCATCGCGCTGGAGTTCATAAGCCGTTAACCTCGCCCCCTGCAAGAGCGGTCGGGTTTCGTCTGCAATTACCTTAATTTTCTTTCCCTGACTCCAAGCATGTCGAATCACGCCCAAGGCTGTGCCGTACTCGACGGTTGCGAGTTCGCCTGCGTTGCAGTGTGTTAGCACCGTGTCGCCGTCGTGAATGAGGTCGGCGCCGTTCTTTCCGATGGCACGGTTCTGGGCTGCGTCTTCGTCGGCGATCATTTGAGCTTCATTTACTACACAGGTCTTTACCTCTTTTATGTCGCCCTTCGTGGTTTTGGCTTTGTTAAGCACGCGGTCGACGCCCCAGAAGAGGTTGACGGCTGTGGGACGCGTCGCCTTAATGACCGTCCCGGCCTTTTTCAATTCAATGAGCAACTGTTTTTTGCTAGTAGCGTTCGAGTGATAAGCAGCCAGAGCCAAAGCGTATGCAGCCGCTGCACCGAGTAAAGGCGCAACTCTTATTCGCAGAACTTTTATTGCTTCCGCCATCTGGTCCACTGTCGTCAATTCCAGGGTCACGACTTCTTGCGGAAGTCTAGTCTGGTCTATTGTGATGACGGTTCCGTTGCACCATTTAATCGTGCGCAGCCCAATTCCCCTATTGGACAGGTTCTGAGAAATCGAAGGTCAGGCGAAGCGGGAGTCGCTGTCGAATGGCGACTTGAGATAGGTGACAACTTCCACTGGTGCCTCGTTTCCAAACTTCAGCCGCTTTTTCCACTCATCTCCTACTGCAATGAGCGAAAACACACCTGAGATTTCAGCTTTGGCCTTCTTCACGAGGTTAACGAGGGCTTCTTGAGTTTCGCCGCTCTTGATCATGTCGTCTACTACGAGAACGCTGTCGCGTTTCTTGACGGCTTCGCGCGGGATGTACAAGGTTACTGTCACGCCTGAGTCCTTGCCTAGAATGTAAGTTTCATCCAAGAATGCTTTGACGCCGACTTCTTTGTTGCGTTTGGCAACGATGAGGTTGACTCCGAGGGCATTGGCTACCATCGTGGCTAGGGGCACGCCATCGACGGCTGCGGTTATGACTTTGGTGACGCGTTTGCCCGCGAAATTGGCTAACGCATAATTCGCTGCTTGTTGGAGTATGTTAAAGTCTCCGATGATTTCGGTGTTGTCGAAGTAGCCTGTCTCATCGAACTTTATTCTGCTCCGCAACTCTGTTTCCAGGCCAACAAGCTTGTTTAGGACACGCCAGAGCTGTTTAGCGCGGGTTGTGTTTGGGAGCACGTGCCCTTTTGCATAGCGGCTCAGAACTGTGACAGGTAGCCCAGTCTTTGAGGCGAGCTCACGGTAGGTTATGTTTCTCTTGTATTTTGCGGTTCTCAATAACTCGATGGTCATTAATCGTAATTTGAGGTCTTCTGCGTGGGTACTCATCCAATCTCCCTTCTACACAGCTATAAGTCAAATACTAAGCATTTATTCTTTATCGCCTTGTGCCAATTTATAAGTTTTGTTAAAAAACCTACCCAATTAATTTCTCGCCTGTTTTGACCTTTGTCCCCTCGTTCGAGCTTGTACTTGTTTGACTTTTCTCCACGTGTTTCGCCATCTGAGCAGAAAAAGCACGAAAAGAATGAGAATTCGCAAAATAGCCTTTTCCTGAGACGTTAAGGACCAGGCAAATAGTAGGTTATGCCGTTGATGATGTATTGCACCGCAATTGCCGCGATAAATAAGGACATAATCCTCGCTATGATTTGCGACCCCGACTTGCCTAAGAACCTGTAGACCGGCTCCACTAGCCTTAGGACAAGCCAGACGACGAGGAACACGGCGACCACGGCCACTAATGTGATGACTATTCCGAACTCCTGCAAGTTCAGAATCGTCGCTGTGATGGCTCCTGGTCCAACCAACAATGGCACCGCTAGCGGCACGGCGCTTAGACTCGCCTGAAAGCCAACGGGGTTCCACCACTCTCCCTCTATCAACAACTTAATCGCTATTATCAAGAGCAGTATACCGCCAGCTATTTGGAAGCTGTAGAGGGAGATACCGAAGAACGTCAAGAGCCCCTGCCCCGTAAACGCAAAAATCACAAGCAACGCGAAGCCCATCAATGTCGCCGAGCGGAACACACGTCTTCGCTGCTGCCCTTCCAGCTTCTCGGTTAATCCGATGAATACGGGGATGTTGCCAAACGGATCCACAATAATGAACAGCGCCAATGTGGCTCTTGCCAAGTTCGCTAGCGTAACCATCAGGGTGAGGTTCAGCACGTCAAGCATCAGGTTCACAGCAGTGCTGAGTCATGTGATGCGTCGTATATGTTTTTCGCACAACCAAAAGGCCACTTCTCGGCTGTTTACGCACGTTAAGAAAAGACCGTGTTAAACTTATGCGTTGACGCTAAAACTCTGCGCAGCAGCATTCCGTGAGATACTCTTCGGTTTCCCGCGTGGTCCACGCTTTCCTCGCTTTCGTTTGCCCCAGCACTCCCTACAATACACAGGTCTGTGCGGGTCAGGTTTGAAGGGAACTTCGCAGATTTCGCCGCATTCGCTGCATTTTGCTTCGTGCAACTCCTTCGCCTCCGCTTCAGATTGGTCCTCTCCCGTGGGATTGAACAGACGATACCGCTTCAACCGAGGCCAACCTGTTTTTGCGTAAGAGAGCATTTGTGGGTTCGCTTTGAGCCACCTCATCATGTGGAAGAAGCTCTTCGCCCTTTTCTCCTCGCGTTCGGTGAGTGGTTCGTATCCGAGGTTGCGAATCTCGTCGAGGTAAGCGATTTCAGTGAGCCGCTGCGCTTCGCCAACAACGCGGATGCGCTGAACGAGCTTCTCACCCTGTTCTTCTCCGAGCTTCTCTTTCAGTTCTTTTGCTGCTTCGTCGAAGATGTAACCCTGGCACAGCTGCACTTCCTCGTCGGGTTTCGCCTTCAGCGCGGCGAGTAGCTCTGACGTGATCCTCGAGGCTTCGGCTAGGTAGCCTTTTGTACAGTACTGTTCGGGCTGAAAGAACTGGACAGGAATTACGTCGTATTTGAAC
>Ga0153915_10006595_pt1 | contig 10892 bp, 5 predicted proteins | sample Opewatmetagenome_2_FD_107003 | JGI IMG/M metagenome (GOLD analysis project Ga0153915, IMG submission 107003) | Freshwater wetland microbial communities from Ohio, USA - Open water 3 Core 3 Depth 3 metaG | ecosystem: Environmental > Aquatic > Freshwater > Wetlands | place: USA: Ohio, Lake Erie...
CAGAACCTGGACCACTCCTCCTTGCCGGAAGCCCGATCGTCCATCGCCATTTCGGCATAACTCTTAAACCCCGGCACCATCGAACGGAATTCCTGCTGTATTCCGGAGCGATCGAGGTGAATGCCGAAACCGTACTGTTTGAGCATTAAGTCCGCGTCGAACACCTGCCGCCCAAAAGAACGGCCGCGCAGAGTCTCGGGGTAGTACACGGCTTTCAGCCATGGTCCCTTCGGATTTGCCGGGTCGGCCGGATCGAGCGAGAATTGAGGCTCACGATGATCGGGACCGTATACCAGCCACAATGCCATTGCCAGATCTCGTTGGCGAAGGCCGCGCACCATCCAGCCCCGTTCGCCTACCAGAACAAGACTGCCCGTTTTTCTGTCCAGCATGGCGGCTCTGATCTGTGGTGGACGTCCCACCCACTCTGCAATCCGGTCCAGGCGGACGCCGCCGACCGGGAGAACCGGCCGGCGTGTGGCAGTCTGTCTCCAGTCGGTGCCCGTTGAGGCGGAGGCTGCGTACGGCGGCTGTCGGTCCGGTGGCTCCTTGCCGATGGGAATCGGCAGGTCGCAATCAACCCACCACGGACAGGGGGGCGGCAGCGGCAGCAACACGCGTACCGAAACCCCCTTGATCCGAGCCTGTGTATAATGCTCCATCTCGCCGCGAACCCGGCGCTCGACGGTCGACACGCTGACGTCGTTGCTGTGTTGTGCGGACGGCTTGCTGTTCAGTCCGAATTCCTCATTCGCCGCTTTACACCTTTTCACTCCGATGCTTTTCAGAGCGTATGGATCGTTGCTGTAATAGACCTCTATCGGCTGCTGCTTCTGCCCCCTTCGACGTGCCTCGACTTGCGCCCACCGCCACTCCGCAACCAGGACGTCCCCGAGACCGGTGGCATCGCTGTAGGCCCTGATGAACCTGTCGGTGGACCACGCTACGACGAGGTTGGCCGCCGACGCAAAACCCAAGGCCACGTCCGTGTTTCCGTGCGATACGACATACCCGACCAGCCCCCACGCCAGTTTGTTGAACCCCGCTGTCAGTTTGGCGACGCCTTCGATCTCCTTGCCGCCGCCGACGCCCAGCAACCGGACGCCTTCGGCAATATCGGTGAGTCCCAATCCCGACAACGCGAACAATTTTGCGGCGCCGGGACGTATAGCACCGCGTTTGGCAAGCTGGTCCAACAACAGGGGATTCGATACGACATCGAAGGCAAAGTTCAACCAGGCGATCTTGGTCTCGACGCTATACGTGACGTGCCCGTCCGCATCGGAATGGATCAGGTCGGTCGTCAAGTTCTTGCCGACGTTGCTCATGTTGAAGCTCAGGTTTAGGGCGATATCGAGCACCGTCAGATCGCGCCGAAGGGCTCCAAAACCCTTTTCCACGCGCAATTTCTTTGCCACATCCCGGAGCACCGCACTTTGCGCGACCGCACCGGTAACCGCCATGCCGTCCCGTGCGAATGTGATTTCCATGAGGCTGTTGAGGGTGCCGAAGGCGTTCTGCGTATTCAGCAGCGTCGATTTTGAAACGGAAACGGACGCGCGAACGAAGTTGCTCATGGCATCGCGTCGCTGCAGGTCCGACAATTCGACGGGCGCGACACTAGAAGCTGCGGTTTGTGCCTGCGCCGCGCCGAACGCCGCAAACAACACCAGAGCCGCTGCCAGACGCGGAAGTTTCCCGATCTCCGGAAAATTGCCAAATTTCGGTCCCATTGTCCTCATCCCGTTACTGTCGGTTTCACTGTTGTTCGGTCTTGAGGTATTTCTCCATTTTGGTCGCATCGGCAGGCGTCATGGCGAACGACACAGTAGACGCCGCCGAACCGGAATCAATAAGGAAGGTACCGACGAATTTCACTCCGCCGAAGTTTTTGGTCCGAATTACCCCGTCGATGATTTCGCTAGAGACAAGCTCGATCCTCTTCTCTTCGCTGTAGGGAATGCTGCAAAGTAGCTGGTCAACGGTTCCGCCAACAACGATCCCCGCTTCGATCACGACATTGGGCATGACGGCATGGCAGGAGAATCTCGCGGGATCGGGCGGTTCGTACGCTTCGTCGGTCCGGGGCAAAGGCGAAATCGACGCAATCCCGTATTCGCGCAGGTACTGCAGCAGATGAGGCAGATCGGCTGCTTTCATCGCCAAGGAAAGACTGCCAGCATCGAGATTTAGGCCGATCAGCCGCACGGTACCAAAATCCCTGGTTACGATCGTTCCCTTGACGATGCTTTTGGTCGACAACTCCACGGGTATATCGGGCGCCGACGGCAGATGGCAGCGGAGTTCCTCGATGCGCCCGTAGATGCCCTCGTCGCCGCTGGTGGTCCACAGCGTGATCTTCGGTATGGGGCAGGCCAGCTTGGCCGGATCCAGCGGCGTCAAAACATCGGCTGCTTTCGGCACGTCCTCGCGACTCTGCAAAAAGGCCAGCAGCCGGTTCTGGTCGGACTGCTTCATCAGGTATTGCAGGGAGAAGTCTTTCGGTGAAAAGTTCATCTGAACGGAACCGAATTCCTTGGTTTCAAGAAGGCCCGGGGCCTTGCGCGATACGACGGGAATGTCCACGCTCATTGAACTCGACGCCGCCCGGCAGACGAGCTTGTCGAGATTGCCCTTCACCACCACTGCGCCATCGCTTTCGATCTTGATCGACATGCCTGGAACAGAACAGGTCAAGATTTTGGGATCGAGTAGCTGAAAATCTTCGCCCATGCTTAACTGTCTGCCGGGCGCGTTCGCGTTTGCATCCGCCAGTCGCGCCGCCAAGTGTGCGGCGTTCTCCGCCTTCATCCCCAGACGGATGGCCAGCGCGTCCACCAGGAAACTTGCTCGAATCTCTCCAAACTCGGCGGTTCGAATCAAGCCGCGATCAACAACACGGGAGGCCAGCGTGACGGCGACCTTCCTGCCGTTGTTGGTGTCGCGACAGGAAAGCGAATCGACCAGACCTTCGATCATGGAACCGTCACTCCGTTCCGTATCCGCAACGGCGTCGAGCGCCAAATCTTTGGCGTCGTTTTCCGAAAAGGTGACGTTGTAGTCGGCGGAATGAATGTACAGTCCAGGCGAAGCGATGGTGCAAACGATGTGACTGGTAGGCACGAGCTCAATTTGCCGGCTTTCGTCGACGTCCTCTGGCTTTGCCAAGTAGTCTCTCAGGTATTTTTGGTCCGCCAAGACAAGATGAACGGCCAAACCGGCCATGGTCGAACGGTTTTTCATCGTGACAAAAAACTGGAAGGAGCCGAGATCGTCGGTGTCAAGGACGCCGTCCAGGATTTCACCGGAGGTCATGGGGATTTCCTTGCGCGTTTCCGGCGAAATCCCGCAGAGAAACCGTCCCACCGTTCCTTCTGCCGGAATTGAAACTGCCGCGCGAACCGCTTTTTTTTCCAATTTCAGCGCACTTGTCTTGTCTGGCGGAATGGTAACGGTGTCGTCACTTTTTTCGAAGGACAGCAGAGTGTCCTCCAATGTGCAGGTAATAGGCTTGAGCCCGTGCGAGGAGCCGGAAACGGCCGTCGCCCGCACCACACCGCCGGAACGGTGCCCGGCATCTGCCGGGTTTAGCCAGAGGACGAGAAGGGTGCAGGTCAATACCGCAACAAGCGAACGACATATCGACATATCACTGGTCCTCGCCCGGATTCGTTCTCTTGGCGTATATGCCGGCGGCTTCGTTGAATGCACTACCGACTTGTTCCTTCTGCATCCGATTGAATTCGCGCAGGGATTTATAGGTCTCCTTGAGCTGCGGGTTGCTCTCCTCTTTCGCCTGGATGCAGACATCGTAACTGATCGATAACCTGATGAATTCAACAACCTTTTTACGGGCGGCAAGCATCTCGCTTCTGGTCGCCTTGGCGCCGTCGACTGGCTCCGGCCGAACCGGAAGATTGCATCCGGTTTCGTAAAGCGGTTTCGTATTGCTGCCAGGAGGGGCCGGCGGCAAGGTTAGGAATGCATCCTTTTTGACGTAGCCGACGATGCCGTCCGGCGATTCGATCTCGGCCCAGCCGTCGGAGGTATAGCCACGCACGAAAACGGTTTTTCCCTTGTCCATTTGATCCAGCACGGGCGAATTCTCATCGGGCTCGGAGAATGTAATTTCGTCACGCGACGCCTGAAGGGAACGCGCGATCCACTTGATTAGCACCGGTCTCGGTCGATCCGACAAATTCTGCGACGAAACATAGCCGCCAGCAGGTTGGCCTTGCGTAATTTTCAACCACCGCCTGTTGGGTTTCTCCGCCTGCCAACGACCGGTAATGCTTTCGCCTCTGTTGAGAAGACGAAGTTTCTGTGCGTCGTTGCTGGGTGAGACGCGGATTGCTTCGCCGTGCTTGGCGTACATGACGATATCGGGAATGGTGGCAACGGGTTGGGGGATCGGTTTTGGCGGTATCCTTTCGTCGGGGGCTTTATCCCCGTTGCTGATTGCGGCGACAACCAGCACCAAGAAAAGGGCAACCGTGAAACCACCAAAAATCAAGGGGAGGTAACGCCGGATAAATCCGGCCCCGAGATTTTCGCTGTCCCGCCCAGGTTCTGCCGTTCGATATGCCGGAGGCACCGGCGCATCGACAGCCTTTGGCGGCGTCTGCGAATGCGGCTGGATATCCGCCTGTGCCGTCACAGTCTCCTCGGCGACTGGTGAAGGAATTTCTTGCGCCGCAACAACATTGCGACCGGACGGACTGTTTTCGGGGAGGGTATCCTCCTTGCATTTGCGCGACTGACTTTCACTTTCTTTTAAATGTTCTTGGGCGGGATCTTCGTTCGCGGTCCATTCCTTGTTCGGCGCGTTTTCTTCTTCAACACGCTTTTCGGGCGTTTGGGGAGGAAACAGCCCGCTCGTCTGAGGATGTTGTGCGGCTGACAATTCGTCGTGTGCCGCCGATTCCCGGACAAGCGTCGCCGCGCTGATTACATCTGCTGGCGCCAGGAGCCGAAAGGCGTCCCAACTGGCGATCTTGGTCCAAGTGCCATTCTTTTCTTGATAGTCCGGCATCTTCGACGATCCAAGCCTGCGATGTTTGTATTCTTGCAAAAATAGCGATAATTGCCCACTATGTATCCTGTACACGTTGACGTACGCAAATGTAGCGGCGTTGTTTGTGTGTGTTTATAAGTATTTGTTGCATTCTAATTTCTGATACACAGGTCTGAAATGTCGCTCGAGTGGCGTTTTTGTTCTGTTGTTTCTGCCGCCGTACTGTTGGCATTGGCGGGTTGTGAAAAGAATGTTGAAGGCGGCATCGGCTGTCTTCCGGGCGGGGGACGATACGTTACCCGTACGGCGGTGGAAGCGAGCAAGGAGCGGGGGCCTAGTTTCTACTTCGATGTTTCGGGTTCGATGCCTGCTTACGGCAAAGCCGGGCCGGAGCTGGGCTACCATGCCACACCGTACCGCAATCTCTTGGCCGCCTTGCTTGCCGAGGCGGGCGATACTTCGCAGTTATACGGTTTTGCCAACAAGATCGGTACTATCTCGCGCAGCCAAATCGAGGCGCTCGGCCACGGTCGCGCCGCCGGTTGTGCCGCCTGCGGTTCATTGGAATCGCGTCTCGATATGCTGCTGGCCAGGATTGCCGAAGAATCGCCGTCTACGACCTCCGTGGTGGTGACCGATCTATGGTTCAAGAACAGCGAAGTCCTGGACAACGGAGCGATTTCGCTCGGCGATCCGATTCGAAAAATCATACGCAACGGCAGGGCAATCGGCGTGCTCGGTTTCGCGGCGCCCTATATCGGTCCTGTTTTCGACATGCCTGACGGCCATCCCTATGCAGGCGCGGTACGGACGAGGCCATTGTTTGTTCTGATCGTCGGCCAGCCGCAGTCCGTGGCGCGGTTCTACGTCAGCATCCGGGACAAGATATTCTTCGGCGGCGAAGACGTCGAATATCACTATTCCTTGTTCTCGGCGCGGATTCCAGACGCATCCGACTATCATGTGCGGTTCCGGGTGGACAAGAAGAACGCCGTCGTGACGGAAGCACCAGTGCTGGCCGGACTGGGCATTACGCGCGAGATTCCGCAATTCGATCTCGATCTCGAACAAGTCGAGCGCGTTCGCGACAGCCAACTTCATGGGGATGCACCGGTGATTGGTGCCGGCGGCGTCTTCGATCCGGGCGCTCAATTGCCGGCGGGCATCCTTTGGCGAGGTCCGGCGAGCGTCGAGACAAAGATGTGGGTGCTGACGGACACGCGCGCTGCCAACAAATGCGGTACGACATGGAACATCCTGAGCGGCAACGACGATCGCGTGCTGCGGCTGACCGGTAAATCGAGTGGTCCCCGGCGGCTGGAAATCGACGCCGCCAGTTCCGATTTCGATGCTATCGCGCGTGACGACATCGTGCTGTTGCGATACGAGATCAAGCTTCAGGAAATAGATATTGCTGCCGGCGATACCGGATGGTTGAAATCCTGGAGCTTCTCCTCGAACGAGGCGGCCGAGGTGCGATCGAGCGAACCGGCGCTGTTTCCCACCCTGAATCTTTCCGAGTTCCGTGCGCTGCTGGAACGCGCCGCAGCACACGAGTTGGCTGATACGTGCAGAAACAGCGGAAAATGCCCCGTTTTGGCGTCCGGCGCGATTGCATTCAGGATCCGATAGAGGGACCGATGAGCGGCATCTGGAACATCATGCGGGCGGCGTTTCGTAACCTGGTACTGCCGGGGATCATCGCCGCCGCCGTACAGTTACTGATCGGGGTGATCGGGTTCGTCCTCTGGCTGGGCATCAACCGGCTGTCGCCTCTCGTCGACCGGCAATTCAAGCTGCGCAGTGCCGACTATCTGAGTAACCTGATCGAGCGCATTCAAAGTTCGATCTACGATCTCACCGTGGCCGCTGGCGTGATCGCCCTGATCGCGGCGCTGGCCTGGTTCGCCTATGGCTGGTGGGTATCGTCGAAACTGTCGGGACCGGGGCAAGTCTCGCGTCACCTCTGGGTTTGGCTGACGATCGGCTGTGTATCACTGGTTCTCTATCTCGTTATCGGCGGGATCATCGTCGAAGATGGCGGCCTCTGGAACAAGATCAAGTGGGCCTTCTTCGGTGTCTCGGCGTCCTATCTCGTCGGGTTCGGTCTTCTGTACTGGCTCGGCACCTTGTTCGGCACGCCGGCAAAACTGCGTCCGGCGGTGCCGCTTTCCGCATCGCTGCCTGCGAAGTTCCACTGGTAGACTGATCGGGAGACAAAAGTGGCAGACAGAAACCTCCTTATTGGCATCGGTGGCACGGGTTCCAAGATCATCGAAGCCTTCATGCATCTGTGCGCTGCGGGGCTGGGTCCCGAACAGGTCGAGATCGGATTCGTCGAACAGGACAGTTCGAACGGCAACCTGTCGGTGGCGAAAAGAACGCTGTCGCGTTACATCGGACTGCGCCATGTGCTGCGCGGACAGAACAGTCCGCACGCGATCCGCAATGACTGCGCTTTCGGCCTTTCTTCGCTCAAACCGCTGGGTGTCGATGGGGGGGGAAGTGGGGACATTACGGAGTGCGTCTGGACGCCGGTAACCGCCGCTTCGCCTTCGGAAATGTTCGGATCCAAGGCGATGGACGTCGGCCCCAGATCGCTCTTTATGTCGCTATGCGACAATCAAGAAGCGGGACTGGATCTCGGATTCGGGTTTCAAGGCCACGCCCACGTTGGTGCGCTGGCGATGCGGAACGCGGCGACGGGCACGTTCTGGGACGACATCACCGAGGCCCTCAAGCAAGGCGAGGCGCGGATATTCCTGGCTGGTTCCATCTTCGGCGGCACCGGGGCCGCCGGGTTTCCGACCCTGGCCAGGCACATCCGTACCCTCGCCGAGACCAACAAGAGAACCGGCATCCGCATTTCGGGCGTGTTGATGTTGCCGTATTTCAGTTTTGCGCCGGATACGGATCCCCAAAGTGCGGCCGTCCAATCCACCGAATTGGCCGAGCAAACCAAGATATCGCTCAAATACTATGCGCGGCTGTTGGGCGAAAACGCCGATCGGCGGATATTCGACGATCTTTACGTCGTCGGATGGCATCCGCTGTTTCATTTGCCGTATAACCAGCACGGCAAGGAAGGTCAGTGCAATCCGCCGCTGGTGCCCGAGCTGTTGGCGGCCTTGGCGGCGACGAACGTGTTCCTTACACCTGCCGAGCAGGCCGCAGCCGTGCCGCCGGAAGACGGCGGCACGGCCAAGCCGCAAGCCGGGGGAGCCGGCATTCTGGGGTGCGGGCGCTGCCACGCCGACACGTTCACGTGGCGCGACCTGCCTGCAGCCGGCGACCATACCGCGGTTGCAGTGCGCCAGGCGATCAAGCGGTGGCTGCGGTTCTGTTTTGCATGGAAGTACATCTACCGCAGCAGCTTGTCGGCGAATGCGTTGGGAATACCGCAGGAACAGTGGTTCAAACTGTATGCGAATTCCATCAATTTCAAAGACGCCAACTATGATCTGGAGGTGACCCAGATCGACAACTACGTCGACGATGCCCTGGTGTGGGCGGCGGGCATGTGCTTCGCGTCGCAGACTTCGTTTAAATTGTGGGAGGCCAAACGTTTCGCGACTTTTGTCACGGACGCCGGCTTTCCCAAGGCTATGTTCAACAAGCCTGAAACCGTCCGGCCGGAATATCTTGACAATCTGATCGCCGCCGACGAGTCGGGCCCCCGTCCGGGAACCGCAAAGGATGTTTTCGAGTTGATGTCATCGCCAATGCCGACGGGAAATTCGGAAGGGCTTGGCAAGCTCGTCGATGCAATCTTCGAATCCGTTGCCGTGCCAACCGCCTAGCCAGCGAGGAACAGCCCACCGTGTCACAACACCTGGAAACGATCCGCAACCTGCCGCGCCTCCAATCGGAGCATACTCTGCAAGGGTTCAACAAGCCGGCAGAATGGCTTACCTTCGGCAGCCTGGACGCATTGGCGCAGGCGATCTGGGTCAATGTCGGTGCGTTGGATCTCACCAAACTCAAGTCAGTGCTCGATCCGTGGGGGCCGGTCGCCGGTTTCCGCGACGCGTTGCTGGCAAAGAATAACAAGGTGCATCCTGCGCACAGTGCGGCGGAGGACGAATGGCGCGGCCTGTTGGCGCTGATCGGTTTGCGTGCTTTCCGCAACAATCAATACACGTTGCGGGTGGTACCGGTGGAATTGGGCGACGCGTCCGGTCAGGCTGTAACGAGTGCCCAGCGTTTCCTGCAAATCCTGGGCGAAATGAAGCCCGCCGCTTCCCTTGATGGGAACTTGCCGTGGTCGCCGATCTACCTGCTCGTCACGGATTTCGGGACGAAGAACGAACTGGTCGGCATTCTTTCGCCGCTGACGATCGTGGCGCGCGCCAAAGGCGCCAACCCCGAGAATCTGAAGCGGATGTTGGAGGCGGACAAATTCGGCGATCCGCTGAAGACGGCGACGCTGACACCGGAAGAACTGAGCGCGCTGCATCAGTTCGTCGTGAACATCCGCGCCGCCGTTTGGAATTTGCCGGAAACGGACGGCAAAAACCGTCTGATCGAGCTGCTGGATGATTATGCCCGGGACATCCAGAAAAGCGGTGCGGACGATGCCTTGCCGGCGCAGGTCAAGGACGAGCGGACGCTCGGCGCCGCAGCCCTGCCGTCGGTCTTCGGTGCCCTTGACACCGTATGGCGGCCGGGCGAGCTGGGTACCGCGGAATCCGATTGCCTCCTCAAGATCGACGACGCGTTCCGCAGGGTATTCGGCGGCGCCGTCCTGGCGGACTCGACGGTCTGCAAGACGCTGAACAAACCCGCGCAACGGACCACGCTGTGGGGGAAATGGCGGATGTCGACTACGGACGACATCGACACCATCCGGCGCCACGCGCATGGATTCGGCAACCGGGGGGACCAAGGGTATCTGGTCATCGAGCCGGACGACATCTTCTCCCCTACCTACACGCCGCTGGAGAAGCAAGGCGTCAAGATCTCGGCGCAGGGCCAAAAATGGTCGGAAGCGCTGCTGCCGCTCAAGCCGCTCGCGCTGCTGTTGATTCCGAGGACCGAATTGCTGGATCGACTGTCGATCTGGAAGGAAGGCGCCGGCTGGGTGGTACAGCTCAAGCTCGACCTCGTCGACCGCCGCGGGACCAAATATTCGCACACCATCAAACGGGTCTATGCCCCGACGTATTCGGACGCGACGCCGAACGTCGCCCTGGAAGGCGAATTGAACGGTCAGGTGGTACGCCTGTCGGCACCTTCTTCGCTGGCCGCATGGCCGGATTTCAGCAGCGACGTATGGCACTGGAATTTCCTGTTTTTCGATGCAAATCCTTCGGCGGTGGTGCCGACCTCGGGCTTTTCCGCCGCCATTCTGCTCAAGGATTTGGAGCATCTAGCCGACTGTGACGCCCGCTGGAGGCGTCTGAAGGAATGGGCCAACGCCAACGGGCCATGGGCGCAACAATGCTGGAACGCCGTTCGAGACAATGCCAACCACGTCTGGTTCGAGCGCATCCGGATTTCCCGTTACAACAAGGACCACAAGATTGGCACCGACCAGGAATTGCAGCGTTGCGATCACTCCTTCGATGCCGTCAGTTTCATGGTGAAAAACACGGGGTTTATCGGTCGCAATAAAGGGCCGGAAACCCAATTCGCCGGTATCGGTCTTTTGCCTGCGGCACCGCCATCGCCACAAAACGCAGTCATAGCGCACGTTGCTACTGATCTGGGCACGACCAACACGATCGTCTGCGCCCAGTATGGGGCGACACGGGAAGCGATTCGCTTTGCGCCGCATCTGCGTCTCTTCAATGCCATCCAGAAAGACAACCGCTCGGCGGATTCAATTGGCGCCTACAACAGGTTTCTACCGCTTGTCGAAATCGTCCCGCCGTTCGCC
>Ga0153915_10006596_pt1 | contig 10891 bp, 10 predicted proteins | sample Opewatmetagenome_2_FD_107003 | JGI IMG/M metagenome (GOLD analysis project Ga0153915, IMG submission 107003) | Freshwater wetland microbial communities from Ohio, USA - Open water 3 Core 3 Depth 3 metaG | ecosystem: Environmental > Aquatic > Freshwater > Wetlands | place: USA: Ohio, Lake Erie...
ACGCTGGCCATCGGACAACGACGGGTGGATCTCGCTCGTCTCGGCGTCGACCAGGTAGGCCTGGATCTTGTCGCCGTCTCGCCGGAACAGGGTGTTGGCGAGCGAGCAATCGCCCCAGTAGACGCCGGCGCGGTGGAGGTCCACCAGCAGCGAGGCCATCGCGTCGAGCAGCCGGTCCCGGTACAGCCCTGGGCCAAGCGGGAAGCGCATCAGCAGGCGCCGGTACTGGATCGAGTAGGCGAGGTACTCGGTGATCAGGATCGCGCTGTCCCGCTCGGGCACCGCCGCCAGCCCGACCGCAAGGACGGCCGGCAGGCCCGCATCCTCCAGGTGGCGCAGGACGTCGAATTCGTCGGTCGCGACGGCGAGCGGCTCCTCCTTGAGCGCGAACGTGAGCCCATCGACCACCAGGAACCGGACGAGATGGCGCGACGGCCCGACGGGGAGGTCGCGGAAGTTGAGCGAGGACGCCTGCCAGGCCGCGAGCGGCACTTCCCAAGGCAACTCGATCAGCCTGGCGGCACGGTCGCGCAACCGCAGTCGCGGGAAACCGACGGGCGCGGTCTGCGCGGTCTGCGCGGTCGGGTCGGACGGTTGCGTCAGGCCGGTCAGAGCTTCTTGCGCAGGTAGGCCGTCACCGTGGAGTCGTAGCCGAGCGACTCGTACAGGTGGCGTGCCTCGGGACGATGGTGACCGGCGGTCACCTCGACGAACGTGGCACCAACCTCGACGCCGATCCGTTCGGCTTCGGCCATCAGGGCGCGACCGACGCCACGCTCGCGCGCCCCGGCATCCACGACCAGGGCGAGGATCCGCAGGATCCAGTCGTCGTGCTCGAAGCGGGGCAGCGCGTGGACGGCGATGAAGCCCAGGATCGCGCCCTCGTGCTCGGCGACGACGACGCGCGCGGTGGACGAGTCGAACCGGGTGAGGCGGACCCGGATATCGCTGGGACCGGCCGGATAGCCCTCGTCGGTGAACAGCGCCGCGATCGCCGGTGCGTCGGCCGCGGTCGCCCGCCGAAAGGTGATCGCCGATGGATCGGTCATGAACGGATGGTACCCGTCGCACGACCGAACGCGAGCAGGAGCAAGAGCCGCCCGGCGGCCGGGTCGCCCACGATCAGCCGCTCCGGGCCGAGTGGACCGTCACGTTCCGATGAAAGCGTGAACCCTGTCGCATGCAGGGCCCGGGGCGTGGCTGTCGGCGCCTCGGGCACAAGCCAGACCGCCACCGGACCCTCGCCCAGTCGGGCCAGGGCGCCGGCCAGCCGCCCTTCGGTGTCAGGCTCCAGCACGAGCAACGACCCACCGTTCGGCAGCACCCCCGATGCGATCCGGCAGGCGCAGCCCAGGGCGATGCTGCGCGGCGTGTCCCGGAACACCTCCTCCCCGCTGCCGAGGCCGAGCGCGTCCGCAAGCTCGGACGCCGCGCGATCGAGCTCGACGGTCGCCCAGCCGATCGCGACCGGTCGTGCCTTGGCGGCCCGCGCACCGGCCGTCTCGGCGGCAATGCCCCACGCATCCGCGAGCAGCGCGCGGACCGCCGGCCTCAGCATCGTCAGATCAGCAGCAGATCAGGACACGGGTCGCCGACCCGCTCGAAGCCGAGGTCCCGGTACAGCCGGATCGCTGCGCGGTTGTCGGCGAAGACCCCAAGGTGGATCCAATCGCTCCCATCGGCCAGGGCATCGCTGGATGCCGCCGCCGTCACGAGCCGCCCGAAACCCCGTCCGCGTCCCCAGGCGGCGGTCCCGATCGACGACAGGTAGCTTGCCCCGTCGAACGTCGCGCGACGGGCGACGGCAACCGGTCGACCGTCCACACGGGCCAGGTAATGGGTGAACTCGGCCCGGGCGAGTGACGTCATCGTCTCGGCGGTCACCCCCAATCGGCGATCACCGCCCACGTCGAACGCGTCGACCAGGACCTCCACGATCAGCTTCGCCGCCTCGTCGGCGGCCCCTCCCCGGATCCCCGACAGGCGCTGGATCTCGACCCCCGGTGCCTGCGGCTGGCCGGCCAGCCCGAGGGCCGGGCGGGGATCCGAGAGGACCATCACGCAGCCCTCGCCCGTATCGCGGAATCCGTTGGCGCCGAGTCGCTCCACGAGGTCGGCCGGGCTGTCGTGCAGCGGCGACGGCCAGATGTGCGGCTGGCGCCCGAGCGAGGTGAACAGCACCAGCATCTCCGTCAATCGCCGATCGAAGGCGGCGGGATCGGCGGGCCAGCGGACGGCCGCGAGCCGATTCCAGAACGGCTCCGGATCGATCGGATCGTGCAGCATGATCGCGTCGCCGAGGTCGCGAACGTCACGACCGGGCATGGCGTGGACGCGGGCCTCGTGGAGGGTCAGGCGGCGCATCGTGGCCGCATCGATGGTCGTCATGCCTCGCACACGATAGCGGCGACAAAACCGGGGCGACGAGCCATGCGTACTCTGCCCTGACACCATCGAGGCCAACATCAACAGGAGGCAGATCCATGCACCACCGAGCCCTGGCCAGCCTTGCCGTCGGCGCCGTCCTGCTCCTCGCCGCGTGCTCGTCGAGCGGAGCCACCACCGCCCCGTCGGCAGCCGCCCCCACGGCCGAGGCCTCGACGGCGGCCAGCGCGCCAGCGGCCGGCGGCGGCGCGGCCTGCAGTCAGAGCGCGCATGCGGGTCAGGTCGCGGTCGACATCAAGGACTTCGCGTTCGGACCGGGAACCATCCAGGCGAAGGTGGGCGACATCGTCACCTTCACCAACAAGGACTCCGCGCCGCACACGGCGACCCTCGACGACGGCTCGTGCTCAACGGGAACGATCAGCCCCGGCTCGTCTGACGGACTCGTGTTCAGCGCCGCCGGGACATACGCGTTCCACTGCAAGATCCACTCGAACATGCAGGGCACGATCACCGTCAGCTGACCAGGCTGGCCAACCGCCGGCCGCACCGGCTAGGTGCGGTCGGCAACGAAGAGCGACGCGCCGGACGGCAGGTCGATCGTCATCGGCGCCGGGAGTCCGGCCTCGATGAACCAGTCGGCGAACTGTTCGCGCGTCGCCAGCGCCGTGCCCTGATACAGCTCGTCGAGCTGGACTCCGGCGACCAGCTCGCCCTGACGAGATCGGAACTCCTCGAGGCTCGACGGGAGGGCCCAGTCGAGCACGACCAGGCGACCGCCGGCGCTCGTGGCCGCCCACGCCGCCCGCAAGGCACCGACGGGATCGTCGAGCTGGTGCAGGGCATGCTGGAAGTAGGCAAGGTCGAACTCACCCGCGGTCCCGACCTGATCGACGTGGCCCTGGCGGATCTCGATCCGGTCAGTCAGCCGGAAGGCTTCGGCGCTGGCGCGGGCGCGCGCCACGGAATCCGGCTCGAATTCATGCCCGACCAGATGGAGGGCCGGGAAGCGACTGGCCATCGCGATCAGCCAGCGCCCACCGCCGCAGTGGATATCGACGACGCGGCCGCCCCTGGACAGGTCGGCGACCAGCTGCGGCAGCTCGGCCAGCGCCTCCTGGAAGAAGACGGCCACGTCCTGCACCGTCAGCCGCTCGATCGAGACGCGGTAGCGATCCGGACGGTCCCGGATCGGCTGGCCGGTGCGGAAGAAGTCGAGCATGCCGGCCCAGTCGAGCGAGGCGATCACCGCGTGGACGAACTGGCCGCCCAGGAACTCCGGACGCGCCTCGTCGAGGAGGATCACGGCGGTCTCGTCGTCGAGGACGAGCCGGTCGCCCTTGAGCTCGGCCAGGCCCTGCGCGTCGGCCGCCGACACCCAGGCCCGGATCGGCTCCGTGTTGCAGCCGCAGGCCGCGGCGAGCTCCGCAGCCGACAGGCCCTCGCGGCCTGCCGCACGGAGCCGGCTGAAGAGACCCAGCTCAACGCCGAGGTAGATCAGCCAGGTCCGGTGGAAACCGGTCAGGCTGTCGACGAGTTCGTCGAAGCGGTCGTCGAGCTGCATCCTCGCCGGATTGTCGCATGGCCGCCTGGGGCGGCGTCCATCGGCGGCGCCTGGCGGCGCCGGCCGTGACGTCGCTACCGTAGGCATCGATCGCAACGGTTCGCGGGAACTCGTTGTTCTGGATGACGATGGACACCGACGGCTCGCTCATCAGCGCCCTGGCCCAAGACCTCGACGGATCGTTCGAGGCACTCGTGGTCGCCCACCAGGATCGCCTCTATTCGATCGCCCTGCGGCTCCTGGGCGACACTCGAGATGCCGAGGAAGCGGCCCAGGATGCGTTCATCCGCGCCCACCGGGCCCTTGCCTCCTACGACTCCGAGCGGATCCTCGAGCTGCGCCTTCGGCCTTGGCTGGCGACGATCGTGCTCAACCTGTGCCGGTCACGGCTGGGCAGGCGGGCCGCCCGTTCCGCCGTCGCGCGTCCGGCCCTGTCGCTGGATGCGGCAGAGCTGGGTACGCTGGAGCCCCGTGCCGATCAAACCGCCGAGCCGGCGGCGACCGCCGCCCGGCGTGATGCCAGGGAGACCTGGGCGGCATTGCTCATGACGCTGCCGCCCGCCTACCGAAGCGCCGTCGTCCTTCGTCACGTCGACGGCCTGAGCTACCCCGAGGTCGCGATCGCCCTCGATCGACCCGAAGGAACCGTCAAGGCCCAGGTCCACCGCGGCCTGGCCCTGCTGCGAACGGCGTTCGAGGCTGCCCAGCAGCGCGAGCGCGAGGAGAGGACCGGATGACCGTCAGCGACAAGGACCTGGAGATCGCCATGGCAGACCTGATGACCGCCGCACCGCCGACCCTGGCCGTCGGCGTGCTGGTCGAGCTCGGGATCGTCGACCGCTACGCTCGCTTCGACGCCCCGATCGGGTCGCTCGTGGTCGCCTGGAACGGGCTGGGTGTCTCGGCCGTCGAGTCCGCCCCGGACGACGCCACGTTCGAAGCCACGCACCTGGCTCGAACGGGTCGACGCGCGGTCCGCGCCGAACAGCTGCCCGAGAGCCTGGCGAGCGCGATCGCCCGACGCCTCGGTGGGGACCGGCGGGTCCGGATCGATCTCGACCTCCGCGGCCACACCGACTTCGAACGCGACGTCTGGCAGAAGGCGCTGGAGATCCCCCGCGGCGAGGTCCGGCCCTACGGCTGGATCGCAGCCGAGATCGGGCGCCCGAAGGCGGTCCGGGCGGTCGGAACGGCGCTCGGGCACAACCCGGTGCCGCTCATCGTCCCCTGCCATCGAGTGGTCAGGACGGATGGCTCGATCGGCCAGTACTCGCTGGGCGGTCCGGCCAACAAGCGGACGATCCTGGCCGCCGAGGGCCTCGATCCCGACGCCATGGAGTCGGCGGCTCGGTCGGGCATGCGCTACCTGGGCTCGGACACGACCCACATCGTGTGCCTGCCAACGTGTCACAACGCCAGGCGGATCACGCCTCGGCACCGCGTTCCATTCCGCTCGCTGCAGGCGGCGGCCAGCGCCGGCTACCGGCCGTGTCGCGAGTGCCGGCCGGCATCGGGCGCGATCGCGGCCTGACCGCGGCTGCGCCACTGGACGCGGCGACGGTCCGCCGCGTACACTCCCGTCTTGGACCAGCCGCCTATGCCAACCGACGCCGCACCCGTCGCCTCGCGGCGGCCGCCGATCTGGATCGGCCTGCTGATCCTGTACGTCGTCTGGGGATCGACCTACCTCGGGATCGCCATCGCGGTCGACACGATCCCGCCATTCCTGATGGCTGCGACGCGATTCCTGATCGCCGGGCTCGTCCTGCTGACATGGTCGGCGGCCCGCGAACGACGCTCGCTCTCGCTTCCGTCGGCGCGCGAATGGCGCGACAGCGCGATCGTCGGCGCGCTGCTGCTCGGCGGCGGCATGGGGATGGTGGCGTTCGGTGAGCAGACCGTGCCGTCCGGGATCACGGCCCTGCTGATCGCCATGATGCCCGTCTGGGTGGCGATCCTCGGTCGGGTCCTCCTGGGCGAGCGGCTGCCGCGCCTCGCCGTCCTCGGCATCGTGGTCGGGTTCGGGGGCGTGGCCATCCTGATCGGGCCGTCGGCGTTCGGGGGATCCGGCGCACTCGACGGGCTCGGGCTCGCGGCGATCATCGCGTCGCCGATCTCATGGGCCAGCGGCTCGCTGTTCGCGTCGCACCGCGCGGTCCTCCCGAAGCGGCCGCTCCTGGCGACGGGCATCCAGATGGTGTGTGGCGGTCTCGTTCTGGCGGTCATGAGCGTGGTGAGCGGCGAGCTGTCCACATTCCACCTCGACGCCGTCTCGTCGACGTCGATCGCCGCGCTGGTCTATCTCACCGTCATCGGCAGCCTCCTCGCGTTCACCGCCTATGGCTGGCTCCTCCGCGTTGCACCGCTGCCCCTGATCGCCACCTACGCCTACGTCAACCCCGTGGTGGCGGTCATCCTGGGCGCCGTCGTCCGGAACGAGACGGTCGACCCGCGGACGCTCGTGGCCGGCGCGGTGATCGTCTTCGCGGTCGCCCTCATCGTCACCGCCCGGGGTCGGATGCGAGCTCCCCGCGCCACGGTCGCCTCCGAGCCGGTGGCCTCGGCGAGCCCTTCGCCCGCCGTGTCGGCGTCGACCCGCTAGTCGGCGCCCGCCGTCGCGGCGCGGCCCGTTCCGCCCGACCGCTCTATGTCTCGGCCAGGACGGTCCGCGCCACGCGCTTCGCCAGGGTCATGATCGTGACCATCGGGTTCACGCCGAGTCCGGTCGGGAAGAGCGAGCCGTCGCCGACGTAGAGTCCGGCGATCACCGCCGCGCTCCGGTCGCTCGCCCGCACCCGCCCCCAGGGATCGCACGGATGCGTGCGCCGGTCGGCGCCCATCCGGACGGAGCCCATCTGGTGCGCCGAGAACACCGCACCCCGGTTCGGGGCGAAGTGGAAGGCAGCGAGGGCGGCTTCGAACCGGGCGAAGGCGGCAGCCGGCTCCGTCGCGTTCCCGCTCGGCCGGTACCAGGCGGGCGGCGTCCCGGCCGCCAGGATCTCCGTGGCGCCGGCCGCCCGGGCCAGGCGGGCCATCGAGACGAGTCCATGGCGGAGCGTGGCCACGCCCCGGTCGTCCAGGCGGTAGTCGATCCGTACCCGTCCGGCTCCAGTGATCCTCGTTCGGCCTTCGCCGCCATCACGGGCGATCGCGATCAGCGGGGAGAGCCGAGCGGCGCTGGCCATCAGCTCGGCGTGTGCCGCGGTCCCCTCCCACGGAAGGGCGAGCGCGAGCAGGCCCGGATGTCCGGGCGCCGCCTCGATGACGTAGCCGTTCCGGTCCGCCTCGGACTCGACGAACTGGACGGAGCGGGCGGCCTGCATCGTCCCGCGCCACATGTCGATCGGCTCGTCGAAGCAGCCGGCGACGACCGCGACGGGGTGGAGCCGCAGGTAGCGGCCGATCGCCGGGTGCTCGAGGCCGGATCGCTGCAGCACCGCGGGCGTTCGAAGCGCGCCGGCCGCGACGACGACCGTCGGGGCGCGGACGATCAGCGATCGAATCGCGCCGTCGACGCCACCGGCAACCTCGGCTTCCACCCCGGCCGCCCGGCCGTCCTCGATGAGCACCCGCGTCACGCGGGCGCCGGCGACCACCCGGGCGCCGGCCGCGGCGGCCTGCTCCAGGTGGGCCCGTATCCCCGATCGCTTGGTGCCACGCCGGCAGCCGAACGGACAGCTGCCACAGTCGCCGCAGCCTGACGCATTTCGGCGGGTTGGCGCGGCTTCCCAGCCGAGCGCCCGGGCACCCCGCAGGATCACCGCGTCCTTCGGCGGGATGTTGGTCGATTCGGCGACGCCGAGCTCCGCCTCGACGGTCGCGACGTCGGCGGCCCAGGTCGGGCTGGTCAGGTCCTCGATGCCGTGCTCGCGCTCCCACTCGGCTCGAACCGATGCCGTGGCGGGAATGCAGGTCATCCAGTTGACCAGGGTTCCACCGCCCACCGCACTGCCGGCCAGCATCGTCACCGAGCCATCCCAGGTCGTGACCAGACCGTGGTTCAGGTAGAGCCGGTCGAACGCGCTGAGCTCGTCGCGCGGCATGCTCGCTTCGTCGACGAACGGTCCGGCCTCCACGATGACCACCGAGCGACCGGCCGCCGCCAGAGCGGCCGCGACGACCCCGCCACCTGCCCCGGCTCCGACGATCACGACGTCGGCATCCAGGAGGGCCGATTGGTCGGTGGCTCGTCCCGGGGGCGCCGGCAGCCTGACCGGCCGGATCGCGGGGGGCGCATCCGTGACCGGCGGATCGTCGGGCCGGTAGCCGATCCGCGCGAGTCGCGGATTCGGGCCGTCGTGGCCGGGGTCGGCGTAGGCCAGGAACGTGAGCAGCTTGCGAAATGCCGCGAAGGCGGAGCGGCGCATCCCAAGCCGGGAGGTGGCCCAGCCAAGGAGGTAGCGCTCGCGAGCCTCCGCCGTCATGGTCGCGAGGGCGCTCGGCCGGCCGGCGAGGAGGAGGTTCACCGCGGCCGAATCCATCAGTCGCAGCGCCAGTCGCAGCTGCCGCACCTGTGCCGGGTCGGCCGAGGCGGTCAGCGCCTCGCTCGCGAGCCGCGCCCGATGCTCTGCGTCACCCGGGGCGAACGTCTCGGCGAGGGCGCTGAGGACGACGAGGTCGCGCTCGGACCAGGCCGCTGGGTGGCCCCGGCGGCCGCCGGTCACGAACCCGGACGTTGCCAGCCCTGCGCCGGCCAGGGCTCGCAGCGCAGCGGTCGATCCTCGCGATAGCCAAGGGCGTAATCGGCCTGGATGAGGGTATGGAGCTGGCTCGTGCCCTCGTAGATCACCGCGGCCTTGGAGTTGCGCAGGTAGCGCTCCACGGGGAACTCGTTCGAGTAGCCGTTCGCACCGTGGATCTGGATCGCGTCCAGGGCGCTCTGGACGGCGTGCTCCGTGGCGTGCCACTTCGCCAGGCTCGTCTCCCGCGTGTTGCGCAATCCCTGGTTCTTCAGCCAGGCCGCCCGCCACACGAGCAGCCGTCCGGTGTCGGTCCCCGCGGCCATCCGCGCGATCATCTGCTTGACCAGCTGGTGCTCGCCGATCTCCTGGCCGAACGTCTGCCGCTCGCGGGCGTATTTGACGCTCGCATCGAGGCAGGCCTGCGCGAGGCCAACCGCGCCGGCGGCGACAGTGAAACGGCCCTGGTCGATGGCGCTCATCGCGATCAGGAAGCCCTCGCCCTCCTCGCCGATCCGGTTCTCGACCGGGACCGGCACGTCGTCGAGGTTGATCAGGCCGGTGTTGCCCGCCCGGATCCCCAGCTTGCCGTGCAGCGAACCGGTCGTCAGTCCGGCCATCCCGCGCTCGAGCAGGAAGGCCGTGACGCCCCGGTGCTTCTTCGAGCGGTCGACGGAGGCGAAGACGAGGAAATGGTCCGCGACGTCGGCCAGCGAGATCCAGATCTTCTGACCGTTGAGGCGGTAGACGTCGCCGTCGTGGCGCGCGGTCGACGCCAGGTTCCCGGCATCGGTGCCCACACCCGGTTCGGTCAAGGCGAACGTCGCGAGCTTCTCTCCCTTCGCCTGGGGCACCAGCCAGCGCCGGCGCTGTTCCTCCGTCCCCCACTGCAGGAGGGCGAGCGAGTTCAGGCCGACGTGGACGCTCTGGACGACGCGGAAGGCGGTGTCGGCACGCTCCAGCTCCTCGCACAGGATGGCGAAGCTCGTGTAGTCCATGCCGGAGCCGCCGTAGGCCTCGGGGATCGGTGCGCCCAGGAAGCCCTGCGCGCCCATCCGGTCGAACAGCTCGCGATGGACCTCGGCCTTCTCATCCCACTCGCGAATGAACGGCAGGATCTCCGCCTCGGCGAAGGCCCGGGCAGCCTGCTGGACGAGGCGGTTCTCATCGGTGAGGGTGAAGTCAACCATGGCGGGGAGCGTAGCAGGGAGATGCGGTCGCGGAAGCTCACCACCGGCGCCGGCCGACGCCGGCGCGGCGGGTTCACGGCGGCGGAGGGGCGGCTCGTATACTCGACTGGCCGCGCCATCAGGAGCCCTCACCATGTCGACTGACCCCACCTTCGATCTCGCCACGCCTTCTGCCGCCAGCCTCTCCCCGGTTCTTGGCCGTTACTTCCAGCGCACCTGGAGCCACGGAGTCGGTCACCGCCTGTACGACACGGCGGGCAAGGCCTACCTGGACTTCGCCAACGGCATCGCCGTGACGGCCCTCGGCCACGCCCACCCACGGGTGACGGCCGCCATCCACGCCCAGGTCGATCGGCTGATCGGGCCGGTGTCGGCGATGGGCTTCGCCGAACCGGTCTCGCGACTGGCAGCGGCGCTCGACGCGACCTTCCCCGATCCACTCGACTCGGTGATGTTCCTGAACTCGGGATCGGAGACGATCGAGGCCGCGCTCAAGCTGGCGCGCCGGGTGACCGGCCGGCCGGGAATCATCGCGTTCCGTCATGGCTTCCACGGGCGAACGTTCGGGGCGATGTCGGTCACCAGCTCGTCGCTCAACTATCGAACGGGCTATGAGCCCGTGCTTCCGGGCGTGTACCTGACCGCCTTCCCGTCGGCCTATCGGGATTTCGGCGGCGACGAGGCGAAGGCGACCGAGATGGCGCTCACGGAGCTGCACCGGCTCACCTCGACCGAGATCCCGCCGTCCTCCGTCGCGGCGATGCTCATCGAGCCGATCCAGGGCGAGGGCGGCTATACGCCCGCGCCCCCCGAGTTCCTGCGCGAGCTGCGGGATTTCTGCGACCGGCACGGGATCCTGCTGGTCGTCGACGAAGTCCAGACCGGGTTCGGGCGGACGGGACAGATGTGGGCCTTCGAGCACGCCGGGATCGTGCCGGACGTCGTGTGCATGGCCAAGGCGATCGCCAACGGCCTGCCGCTGTCGGCGATCATCTCCAGCCGCGAGCTCCAGGAGGCCTGGGGCCGCGGGGCGCACGGCTCCACGTACGGCGGGAACCCGGTGGCCTGTGCCG
>Ga0153915_10006597_pt1 | contig 10891 bp, 15 predicted proteins | sample Opewatmetagenome_2_FD_107003 | JGI IMG/M metagenome (GOLD analysis project Ga0153915, IMG submission 107003) | Freshwater wetland microbial communities from Ohio, USA - Open water 3 Core 3 Depth 3 metaG | ecosystem: Environmental > Aquatic > Freshwater > Wetlands | place: USA: Ohio, Lake Erie...
TATCTGAGATACTACAATTATGAAAGGCTTCACATGGGAATTGATTTCAAAACGCCAAGTCAATTAATTAACAAAGTGATGCAAAGCTATTGATTAGAATACGCTATCTATGTTTTTCGCGCCAGTCATATTCTTCCTCTTCGTCATCACTTGTATCTACAATAGGAGCTCCACAAGCAGGACAAGTATCATCATAAGTACGAAGCCCACAACGTGGACAAACTGGTTCTTTTCCAGAATTTTCCTCTGTTATCTCTTCATCATTATATTCATCATAATCCATACTTATATTATAATATAGGTATAATTTTTTTAAAATAGGGCAATAAATGATATAATCAATATATGAAAATTGAAGAAAAAACAACAACTAATATAGTCGCAACTATAGGCCCAGCAAGTTGCAATAAAAAGGTGCTAGAAGAACTTGTAGATCATCATATGGATGTTGCTCGTTTAAATTTTTCTTGGGGAGATTATGAATGGTTTAAAAAAGTTATAAAAATTATTCGTGACATATCAAAAGAGAAAGAATTATATATTCCAATAATTCAAGATTTATCTGGCCCACGCGTACAAGAAAAAGATGGACATCATTTTGGAGGTGAAGAAAATAGTGAAATCATAACTAAAAAAGATAAAGAAGATTTGGCTTTTGGAATAAAAGAAAATGTTGATTACATTGCGATGTCTTTTGTTGGTAGTGGTACAGATATAATAGAGCTTAAAAAATTAATAAGAGAAAATAGTGGACATCAAAAAGTCATCGCAAAAATAGAACGTAAAATTGCTATTAAAAATCTAGATGAAATTATTAAAGAATCAGACGCTATAATGGTCGCAAGAGGGGATTTAGGTAATGAATTTCCACTTGAAGAAATACCATTTATTCAACATAAAATTATTAAAGCAACAAAAGTTGCTGGGAAAATGGTCATTGTAGCAACGCAAATGCTTTTATCTATGGTTGAAAATGATAAACCTACAAGAGCAGAAGTTTCTGATGTGGCTTATGCTATCTTAGATGGAGCTGACGGAGTTATGCTCTCAGAAGAATCAGCAAATGGTAAATATCCAGTTTTAGCTGTATCGATGATGGAAAAAATTGCATTATTTGCCGAAAAGCATCATGAAAATATTAAAATTAGTAAATAATTATAAATAATAAAATATATAAATATGTCACAAATATATATAACGAGAAAAATACCAGACGTCGGGCTCAAATTATTAGAAGAAAATGGGATAGAATATGATATTGGTAAATCCATAACTCCCCCCAAAAAAGAACAATTAATAAAAGAATTAAAAAAGAAACCATATGATGGGGTTATTTCATTCTTAACTGACAAGATTGATAAAGATATTTTTGATGCTTGCCCAACAGCTCATACTTTTGCAAACTATGCTGTAGGTTTTAATAATATAGATTTAGAAGAAGCTCAAAAAAGGAATGTCCAAGTTTCTAATACCCCAGGGACATCATCACTCGCTGTAGCAGAGCATACTGTTGCTTTAATGCTCGCCCTAACAACACGTTTAGTTGAAGGTGATAAATTTATGCATTCTGGTAAATTTAAAGGTTGGGACCCTTATCTATTAATTGGAACAGATATGAAAGGAAAAACTATTGGTCTTATAGGAGCTGGAAGTATTGGTACTGAAGTAGCTAAAATACTATATGGTGGATTTAATTCGGATATTATATACAGTGATTTATCTATTAATGAAGAACTTGAAAAGCATACAGGGGCAACAAGAAAAAGCATAGATGAAATTTTAAAAGAAGCAGATATAATATCTATCCATGTACCATTACTTCCAACAACTCATCATCTTATAAACAAGGAATCATTTTCTAAAATGAAGAAGACGGCCTTCTTAGTAAACACCTCACGTGGCCCAGTTGTAGATGAAAAAGCTTTAGTTAATGCCTTACAAAATAAGACAATTCGCGGAGCCGCAATTGATGTTTTTGAATTTGAGCCAAAATTAACAAAAGGCCTTAAAAAATTAACAAATTTGATTATGACTCCTCACATTGCTTCATCTCGTCAGTCAGCTAGAGATATGATGGCAGAAGTCGCTGCCAAAAATATAATCTCAGCTATTAAGACTGGTAAGGTAATAAATAATGTTATAAAATAGGAGAGAGAATATATATTATAAGTTTTAATAGTTTTAAAATATGAATAAAAATATCATAAAATTTAATACTTTAGCTGTAATGCTAGTGTTATCATTAGCCTTAATAACACCTGTTTATGCAGCACAATCAGTTAAGGCTCAACAAAATAAGTCAGAGAATAGTAGCTCAACAAACACAAATAGTGACAACACTTCAAGTAATAAAGGTGGAAATAGTGCAACATTTAATGATAATAGTCAAGGGGTAAAAACACAAACCCAAAATGCAGTGGAAAATTTAGGAACTGAAATTAAAAATAAAATACAAGAAGCTGTCCAAAAAACCAAACAGGAAAGGGAAGAATTTAGCGAAAAGCTATATGGTAATAAAGAACAAACTAAAGCTAAAATTGCTGAATCAAAAAATAAATTTGAAGAAAGTCTAAGTGTTGTAACAGATGAAGCCAAAAAAACTTCAGCTGAAAAAATTTTTGACTCTATTCAATCATTGAACGCTACATTGACTGACCAATTATCACAAAAAATTGATCAGATTGAGAATGTATTAATTAGTATTGAGTCACGTATAACTAAAGGAGAAGAAATGGGTCTAGATGTATCAGAAGCTAGTGATCTAGTTTCAGAAGCAGAAAATGCTATTTCAAAGGCAAGAGAAAGTATCTTGGTTCAATCAGAAAAAGTTTATGAAGTTACAGTTACAGATGAAGATACCCTTAAAACAGAGATGACGACAATGAGGGATTCTTTCAAAGCTGATATAAGCGCTGTTCGCGAAGAAATTAAAGTAGCTCATGAAGCTGTAACAGAAATTGCTACAACTTTATCTCAAATAGTAGGTATAGATGATGATTCTATAGCAACAGAAGAAACAGAAGATAGTGTTGAATAATCGGTCGATTAAAATTAAAATAATTTAGTGAATTTAAAATTATCATGGAAACAGAAAATAAAAAAGATCACAAAACAAATATAGCTATTATCGCTATAATAGTAATAGCACTTGTTGTATTAGTTATACTTAAAAATCATGCTAAAAAGATTGAACCACAAATAATGGATCATGGCGATCAACCTACAAACATTGAAGATGCAATTAATTCAGATACAACTAGTGCAATTAATGCTAATCTTGATAAAATAGATGTAGAAGATACAACTGATACAGATTTACAATCAGTTGATCAAGAATTAAATAATCTTTAATTCTAACACAAAATAAAAATCTCTTTTAATTAAAAGAGATTTTTATTTTGTGTTAAATAAGAATATAATATTAGTATGGAACCATTAGCATCTAAATTAAGACCCCAAAAATTAACTGATTTTATTGGACAAACTCATCTAGTTGGCCCTGACAAGCCACTTAAAGAAGCAATTAATAAAAAACATTTGTTTTCCTTTATTCTATGGGGACCACCAGGAGTCGGTAAAACAACTTTAGCTAGAATATATGCTAAATCTTTAAATGCTGATTATTATGAACTTTCAGCGGTCTCAGCGGGAAAAGATGATATAAAAAAGATTGTTGATAATTCTCCAAAAGGAATAGGGGAATTGTTTGGGCCAAAAATATTATTTTTAGATGAAATACATCGATTCAATAAGGCTCAACAAGATTTTCTTTTACCTTATGTAGAGAGTGGCAAACTCACATTAATTGGAGCAACAACTGAAAATCCAAGTTTTGAAGTTATACCTGCATTGTTATCACGTTGTAGAGTTTTTGTTATGGAAGAACTGAAAGGAGAAGAAATGAAAAAGATAATAAAAAGTACTGGCTATAAAATTAATAAAGATGCTATTGATTGGCTTGTATCTGTATTAAACGGAGACGCAAGACAAGCTTTGACAATAATAGAGAATACAATTTCTCTATATGGGAAAATAACTCTTCAAAACTTAAAAAATTCTTTGCAATCAAAATTTTTAAATTATGATAAGAAAGGAGAAGAACATTACAATACAATAAGTGCTTTCATAAAAAGCATGAGAGCTAGCCAACCAGATGCAACTTTATATTATTTATCAAGAATGATAGAAGCTGGTGAAGATCCAAAATTTATTGCTCGTAGAATGGTTGTTTTTGCTAGTGAAGATATTGGATTAGCCCAACCAACAGCTCTTGTTGTTGCAAATGCTGTATTTAGAGCGGTAGAAACAATTGGGCTCCCTGAATGTGCAGAAAATTTAGCTCATGGGGTAGTTTACTTATCTTTAGCTAAAAAAGATAGAAGCTCTTATAACGCATATTTACTTGCTCGTGAAGATGTTCGTCGATATGGTAATTTATCTATACCAATGTCTATAAGAAATCCAGAAACAAAATTAATGAAAGATTTAGGTTATGGGAAGGGTTATGAAAAATATACAAGTAAAAGTTTACTCCCAGAAAAATTAAAAAATAAAAGATATTTAAAAATAGATTCTAAAAGAAATAATGGAGATTAGGTTAAAGATAAAGATAATGATTAAATAAGACTAAATTATAATATCTAATGTCGTAAAAGATATATTGTACGACATTGATATATATTTAAAATCAATAAATAAAAGGGCTTAATCACTACCCCCCGCTACCCAAAACTCTTATAAATTTATTCATATAAAGATAAACAATTATTGAAATCAGCAATTTGTTGATTGTAAATTTTTATCTTTTCCCTTACTTCTTGTATTAAATTATTATAATACTCAACTCCAGAGTTATATTCTTTTATCTCTTTGTTAAGACTACTCCCCTCATTATATATTCCCTTACTAATCATATTTTTCTTCAAATTTAAATTCTCCTCCATTTCAGATATCTGTTGTTGCCCATCTATAATCTGACTATGTAAATCTTCACTGACAGAAGAACAAATATCTTTTGGGGTAGCAAAATGTTGTATTGCGATCCAAACTTTCTCTCCATTTAAAGTTCCTTCTTTAACAGCTACTCCTATCTCAGTATAATAACTATTAAGCATATTTCTTCTATGACCCTCACTATTATACCAAGCTGAAACAATTTCTTCTTCATCTTTAAAATTACCCATCGCTAAATTTTCCCCAATTAATATATATTCATATTCAACTTCATCAGCAAGATCACTAACTCCTTCGCCAGAAGGAGAAATATGATCAAAATATTGTTGTTTAAACATATCTTCAGCTTTCTTCTCTGCCGAAGAATCTAATTTACTATTCTCTACGAGCTCAGGAAGATCCCCATTTTCTTTTCTATATTTATTAGTTATTTCAATAATCTTTTCTTTACTTAAAGAAATTTTATTCTGTTGAGCATCTTTTGAAGAAGTAACATTTTTATTTGCTACCTCTAGAGCCCCTGGAGTATCAACCTTACTAGGTAATTCTTCATCTACTACTGAATCAAGAGCATTTATTTGATTAGCAAAGTTATTATATAACCTATTAAAAATATAAGTAAGGTCACCCTTAATAAAGAAAAGCAAAATTACTATAATTAGTATTATCAAAATTTTATAACGAGTTTTCATTATTATTCTTTACAAGAGGTAGCTAAGTTAAATCCAGATTTTTCCGCTTCTTTCCTATTACTAAACCAAATCTTATTTTCTTCTTTAATTCTTTTAGCTCCACTACAATTTATATTATAATATAGATTACTATTTTTTGAAGCAACATATAGCTTCTCCTTTAATTTCTCAGCGGTTATACCGCCCGTGGCAGTCCAACCGCTGGCAGAATAATTATTATCTTCTTTATAATTTTGTTTACCAGAACTAAATATAATACCTAAACCAAAAGAACCAATTGCAACAAATATTATTATAATAATATAAAAAATCGTTGTTTTATAAAGGTTATTTTTACCCTTGATTTTATTGATAAAATCAGTTATACTCATACTTACTTGATTATAAATAATAAACTGGTTAATAGCTAGTAATATCACATATATGGCACATAGGAAAGCCGGCGGAACGGCGAAAAACTTAACTGATTCAAATCCAAAGTATCTAGGTACTAAGCTTTATGCTGGAGAAAAGGCTCAAGCTGGCTCTATAATAATTCGCCAACGCGGAACAAAGATACTCCCTGGTAATAATGTTGGTATAGGTAAAGATCATACTCTCTATGCCCTCAAGAGCGGTACGGTTGAATTTGGAAAGAAAAGGAAAACTAATTTTAATGGTAGTACTTCAGTTAAAAAAGTAGCTAACGTGATTTAAATTACTTAAAAATAAAACTCTCATTAAAAAATGAGAGTTTTATTTTTATAATGTCTCCACAATAATTTCGCATTCTCCTTTTAGATTACCCTTTTTGATTATAACTTTATGAGAACCAAGGGTTTTAATATGTTCCATGTCTAATGATTTTTCTTCTATTTCTATCCCCGTTTCTCTTTTAATAGCCTCTACAACATCACGCATTGTAATTGACTTGAATAAACTCCCCTTTTCGTTTGCTTTTGCTTTTATTTTTATAACTTTATTATTTACCGAAGCAATTAATTCTTTAAAAATTTTTGTTTCTTCTTCTTTCCTTCTTTCCATTAACTTTTTTCTTTCTTCTAATCTTGCAAGTTCAGCTTTTGTCGCAAGACAAGCCAACCCTCTAGCTATAAGCACATTTTGTGCATAACCTTCTTTAAGATCTTTAATATCATATCTATTACCGACTTTTGGTACATCTGTGAGTAAAATAACTTTCATACTTTATTCTTCGTTTAATATTTCTACAGCCTTTTTAAATTGAGAATCATTTTTATTCTTAAGATCATCTGCTGTTATAGGAACAACAACATCTGGAGTAAGCCCATGCAAAGATATTGAAACTCCATTTGGAGTATACCAATTAGCAATAGTTACTTTTAGAGAAGTATCATCTGTTACCTTTAATAATTCTTGAACAGAACCTTTACCATAAGTTTTTGTCCCTACTAATTTTGCAATTCCATGTTCTTGTAAAGCACCAGCTAATATTTCAGAAGCTGAAGCCGACCCTCCATCAACTAAGACAATAAATTTGAGATTATCATTGAAAAGTCTAGGCCCATGACTTTTATAAACTTTGACATTAGAACTAGGATCATCAATATTGCCAGAGCTTTCTTTTACAATAGCATCTCCTTCATCAATAAACCAAGATCCAATATTAACTGCGGCATCTAAGTAGCCTCCTGGATTACTCCGCAAATCGAGTATAAGTTTATGATCTTTAGAATTAATAAATTCTATTAGAGCATCTCGGAAAAGAGAAACAGAATTTTCTGAAAAACTATAAAATCTAATAACAAATATTCCATCATCTCGCGATTCTGTCTCAACAGTCGGAACCTGTATTTTATCTCTTGTGATAATAAATTGACGAGTGATATTTTCTCCTGGGCGAAGAATTGTTAAAGTTACAGTCGTACCACTAAGACCACGTATTAACTCTATTGCTTTATCGGTATTCATATTATCAGTACTAGTTTCATCAATTTTTAAAATTTTATCTCCAGCTTTTACCCCCGCATTGTAAGCGGGAGTATCTTTGAGTGGAGCAATAATTGTTAAAGCATTATCTTTTATTCCAATTTCAGCTCCAATTCCTTCAAAAGAACCACTAATCTCTTCCTTAAATTGTTTATTTTCTTCTGGGGAGAAGAATACAGTATAAGGATCACCAAAAGAAGAAGTCAACCCAGAGACAGCTCCCCAAACACGATCTTGGTCAGTAATTTTATTTTTATAAATTGATTCTTTATTTAAAATATTCCAAACTTTCCAAAATGCACTAAAATCAGCAGTTGTTTGAACTTGTGGATCTTTATTAATAACACCTGTAACTTTCTCTATATCTGAACGATGATAATAACCAATATACATTCCTATACCAAGCATTGTGGCAATAATTACTAAAGATATTAAAACATAAATTATTATTCTAGAAACTTTTTTGTTTATTTTTATTTTTATCATTTTAAATTTCATTATCTCAAAATTAATTAGATGTTTCAAGTTATTCAAACCCTAACGCACTTGGAGTATATTTGTTACTTGGATCCCATAACATCCAAGAATTTAGATTATTATCATAAACGGCTTTTATTTCCTCTTTTACCATATCTGCGGTATAAACAGCCCCTAAATCAAAATCTTGCAACCATGGGCGAATTTGAGCTATTTTAGGGCTATCCATAAGCTTATTTTTAGTGATAGCTCCCTGCAAAGCCTGATTTATGACTTCATAGGGATATAAGGCTGGGTTAGTATAACCCATGTGCCCAGATGGATAATGCGATGGATAAACCATTGGGCATAAAAAATCAAAATACGGAGCTGCTCTTTCCCATACTTGACCAATCCCCATGTCATCAGTTGCTTCTGTTGTTAGCCCAAAAACATCGCCAGAAATTGGAATATCTTCTTCTTCCTTAACTCCTAATGATAACTTTTTAAAAAATTTTTCTATATTACCTGTTCTTGTTTTACCCTCTTCTAAATTATAATTTATATCACTAATAACCCCATCTGACGGATAACGTATATAATCAAAATTAATTTCATCAAAACCACTTTTATATGATTCTTTAGCTAAGGTTATAATATAATTTTCTACCTCTTCACTAGTTGGATCAAGAAACGATAAACCTTTTTTATCTTTCCAAATAGTTCCATCACTAATTTTTTTAAGAGACCATTCTGGTTTTAATTTAGTTAAATATGGATCTTGAAAAACAGAAATCCTACCAATTACATAGATATTTTTAGAGTGTAATAACTCTATTAAACTATTTATATCTTTAATTCTGTGTTCAACACTACCAATTTCTTTGATTAATGGATTATCTATCTCAAAACTAACTCGCCCTGTAGAATCTTTAATATCAATTACAACTGCATTGAGTTCAGTTTCATCTACAATTTTTATAAGAGAATTTAAAAAATCTTTTGAACCAGCAACCCAACTAGACATATATAAAGCTTTTACTATCTCTGGTGTCATAATATGGGTAACCTTGATTACTGGTTCAAGTTCTTCTTGTGCAATGGAATTTATTTCTGTTTTATCATTAATAATATTATTTACTTCAGAAGAATATTGAACTTCATTAACGATAATTGGAGAGAAGTTATCTGAAGTATAATAAACAACTACCCCGCATGCTAACAATGCGAGGCCCCAAAAAATAATTTTTTTAGATTTGTGTTTTTCTCTACCTGACATTTTATTTATTGGTATCATCTATATTATCAACAAAGGTTTTACTTTGTTCAGAACCCTTTGCTAAACGAGCTCTTGTTTCAAGATAAAATAGATAACCCATATAAATAATTGCTAATCCTGTCATTAAGAATAAAATTTCTCTCCAGAGATTAGGAAAACCAAGAAAGGGTAAAACCATAACCCATAACCCTATAATAAACAATGTTTTTTCTTTTCGCATTATTATATTATATCTTATTTATCTAGGTTCTACAATAACAACAAATTCACCCTTTTGTTTATTTTGATCAGATAAAATACGATCAAGGACTTCCTCTGGACTACCAATAATAAACTCTTCAAATTGTTTTGTGAGTTCTCTAGCAATAGCAATTTTAAAATTTGGAGTATACTTAATTAAAGAATTTAATGTCTTTATAATCCTATGATTTGATTCATAAAAGACAACAACTCTTTTACTTGAAGCAATTTCTTTAAAAAGAGTCTCTCTCCCCTTCTTATGAGGAATAAAACCTAAAAATGTAAATTCAGCTGACGAAATTCCACTAGCGCAAAGGGCTGAAATTAAAGCACTTGGACCAGGGATAGGCACGATATCAATTTGATTATTAAATTCCTTCCTAATATTTGAAATTAATAAAACTCCGGGGTCAGAAATTGTTGGTGTTCCTGCGTCTGAAACAAGAGCAATATTCTTCCCTTCTTTTAACATATTTATAATTCTACTTTCTCTACCATCACTAACGTGAGCATTGTAACTCATTGTTAAATTATAAATATCATATTTCTCTAATAAAATTTTCGTTGTCCTAGTATCCTCGCATAAAATAACATCAACTTCTTTCAAAATCCGAAGAGCTCTAAGAGTGATATCTTCCAAGTTCCCAATCGGCGTTGCAACTATATACAATTTTCCAAAATTATTTTCTTGCATATTATTATTATAACATAAGTGAGAGTAAGAAGAGGTTGGACCTCCTGTGGAGGTCCAACCTCTAAAAAATCTTGAATTTATTATTTAAAGCTTCCAGAATTCAAATAAAAAAGCGTAGCCTTATATTGAGCTACGCTGTTTTTATTCTTTTTACAACTCATTTTTGGGATCAATAATTTTTAAAATTCTATCCCCTGCCCTTTTTAATAATTTTGTTTTTATTAAAATCGCGATACCTATAACAGATATAATAAATATCACAATTTCATAAATTCCTTGCTTTGCTCCATCTTCAAAAGATGAAGCAATAAAAACGACTGCAAGAAATAAAACAGAAAATAAAATCCCTATTAAAAGGGAAAAAAATAAATTCATTTCTTTCATGGTCAAAAAGTATTTATTGGTTAGTATGAATAACTGATTAAAAAAATAATCACCTATTCATACTAACCAATATCCAAATTTGCTAGAATTATATCATTTTCAATATAAAATGTCAATAGCAAGGGGTAATGTGCACACACATATGGCGGTTTTCGGATAGAATCCGAGAATGAGTATTAATATGGCTAAAACAATAAAAGAAGAGAAACTAAGATGGGTATTACCTGTAATTAATAAAGAGATAAA
>Ga0153915_10006598_pt1 | contig 10890 bp, 10 predicted proteins | sample Opewatmetagenome_2_FD_107003 | JGI IMG/M metagenome (GOLD analysis project Ga0153915, IMG submission 107003) | Freshwater wetland microbial communities from Ohio, USA - Open water 3 Core 3 Depth 3 metaG | ecosystem: Environmental > Aquatic > Freshwater > Wetlands | place: USA: Ohio, Lake Erie...
ACATGCGAACAAATCTTGCTTCGAAGAAATGTTTGGTGGTTGGAATCATTCTCGTGTTCATGGCACTCGCTCTTGCGCCAAGCATCAACGCAGATGTGCAAACTCGTTCATTGTATTGTACAGAAGATTTGGGGACATTATCTGGGTACGTCACCGATACAGAGATGAATCCTATTGAAGGAGCAATGGTACGGGTTTATTTCCATGAGGAGTACAGAGAGAACGACAGTGATGCCGCAGGCTACTACCACGTGACAGACATTCCAATCTGTTACTGCATGAAGAACGCTACGTGCATCAAGGATGGATACTACCCCGAGTGGGCACTCCTCAGTATCGCTGAGAACACAACCTATGATTTTATCTTAACCCCCCTGAATCAATCAGAGTTTTATCCACCATCTGGGCCAACGCAAGGATATGTGGGGGTTGAGTACACGTTCTCCTTTACTATCCCTGTGAATCCGAACGGCGACGAGTGCTACACGAAATGGGATTGGGGTGATAGCAATATCAGTGATTGGCTCGGTCCCTATCCGTCTGGTCAAATCACGTCCGCATCGCACATCTGGATGCACGAGGGAACCTATTACATCAGAGTGAAACTCAAGGATACGAACGGGACGGAAAGCCCCTGGTCCGACCCACACGTCATCACGATTATTGAGTATCGACCGCCAAATCCACCAAACATTACTGGCCCGCATTATGGGAAAATAAAAACAAATTATACTTTTTCGATAGGTTCAGATACAAATCCTGATGGAGATCAATTCTATACCATTTGGGATTGGGGTGATGGAAATCAAAGTGGTTGGCTTGGTCCATTTTATTCTGGGGTAAATGTATCACATGCATGGAGTGAACCAGGGAACTATTCAATCAAAGTAAGAATCAAAGATGTATGGGGAGCAAGTAGTAATTGGTCAGCTCCATTTTTCATAACAATCGTTAAATTGAAACCAGCATTCTTCTTTGGATCCTTCAAGAGTTCTACCCAAACTACAGATCTTATTGTTATGGATGGGCGCATCTTCGTTGTGTTCCCGTCGTTGTTACTTTTCCATATAGAAAAGACCATCGTGCTATCGAAACGTTTTCTTGGTGGTCTCGGGACATCATTCATCCTTGGAGTCGGAGGCATTGCAATCCTTCAACAATCCTAATTTTTTTTTAATATTTTGATTCGCACAGAAAAACCGTGTCAACGCGTTCCCTTGTTTTTTTTTTTATCGTTTATACACCTTTGAACGAATTAAGGAAAAAATTAAATATGTGACATGCATTAGCATTGCATAAGGAGGAAGATATTGTTGAAAACGGGTTTGGCAGTAGGTATTTTCTGCTTATTGATGCTGCTATCAATTCCCTCGGTCATTGGTGATTTTGTCGTGTATCCCAAAGAAGAAGGACCATACACTATTTTTGTTGGGGGTAAAACATATGGAGGGAGTGTTTCTGATCCTATTTTCTTGAATACAACCATGGGTTTTCAATTTGGTCCATTTTGTAAATACGTATACCCGTATGGTCCTGAATACAATATGTTAAATTGGACGATATTCATAGTGAATGGTGAAATACAAAAGTACGCGTTTCCGGCTCAAATAGGTCTCAAAGGGTTGAAAGGATTTGCTCCCGCTATCAATCAATTGAACTTCAAAATACTCAGTGGAGGGCGGCTGAGAATTTTCGGCGTGTGCGACGAAATTTGGTTATGGTATGCATTAGACCAGAACCCTCTGGCAATCCAGTGATGAGATGACGGATATGAAACCCCTGATTACTCAATGTTTGGTAGTTGGAATCCTTCTCTTGTTCATTGGAACAGCCATCATGCCATCAATTGGACAAAGAATCGATAAATCATCTTTATTAGCATCCAAAAATCATTGGCTGTACGTCGGTGGGACAGGGCCGGGAAACTACACAAAGATACAAGACGCCATCGATAATGCATCTGCGCGGGACACCATTTATGTCTATCCTGGGATTTACTATGAGAATCTATGGGTCAACAAAACACTTACGCTCATCGGAGAGAACCAGACAAGAACAATTGTCGATACGAGACATGCGACCGGATTGATTGTTGCAGCGGATCAATCTAGCATCTCGGGGTTCACCTTTCAAAATACCACTACTGCGCTTGTCTGGCTTTCTGCCAACGGTAGTACGATCTCTCATACCATCTTTTACATACGATACACAGGGCAGGAGAGGCTGGGAGGGCTTGCCCTCATTGGGAACTACAATAGGATTTCAAATAATTCATTTCTTTTGTATTCACCATCATCCTATGGAATCTATTTGGAAGGACAAGGCAACCTCATCGATCATAACTTGATACGAGGGTGTTACGAGGGCATTCAGGACACCGCTGGAAGCACCAACAACGTTATCCGTGATTGCCTCTTCGAATACAATGACAACGATATCTATCTCTTTGGAAGCCATCAACAACTCGTGAACAATATCGTAACAGCCACCAACATGTATGGAATCCACATGTTCTATGCGAGGAATGTCCTTCTTCAGGGCAACACGATCAGCCACACCAGATATACTGCCGTCGTTCTTTATGGCTGTGAAAATATTACGTTCATTGGAAATAATTTTAGCTTTAGTGGTGAAACTGGTCTGGATATCTCTCATTCATTTCAATGTACAATTTCACAGAATAACTTCATTGAGAATGGCGACAATGCCTATGTCTACACATATCTTTTCGATCTCTTACTAAGCTTCTTCAAAAAAAACATATGGTCACATAACTTCTGGTCAGACAGAGACCCAACGAAACGCTGGTATAGGGTTCACACCGATCTTGAACTACTCATCGTATGGGAGTCTGCGATTACTGTTCCATGGTTCACGTTTGATAGGTCTCCTGCTCGAGAGCCATACCGAATCCCATAAGTTTTTTTAGGATCTTCTGAATCCTCAACCGTATCAATGCTCCTGGTTCTACGATATTGTCTTACATATTGACATTCTACCAGAATAAATTTATATAGAATCATATTTAAATAGAAAATAGAGGGTATGTTAGGAGTAGTGAAACAACCAAAAAATTCTAAGCGAATGAGCATTAGTTTGGATAAGGATCACAAGAATAGACTCACGTGTCTCGCAGAGCTTGAACACAGGAAATTAGGTGAGCAAATCGTCCATATGTTGGAGTTTTATCTCAACCACCAGGTTGAAACAAAGAACATGCTTGAAGAATATATTCAGCATCACTATGAACCAGGTACTGACACACCAAAATTCATGAATCCATCAATTGAGATTAAAGATAAAGCTCAAGTACTGAAAACAAGTCAAGTTGTACAAGATAACAAAGGTGTTGTCGTATCGGATGTTCCTGATAAGAAAGTAAAAACAGAATTTGAGAACCAACAAGATGTGTAACATCCAGAACCACAACCAAATTTCAAATTTTTTTAATTACCATATCCAGGAAAAACCATGTTCAATGCTCTCCCTTACGGAGGATATGTTTTTAAAGAGGAACGACGTTATAAAATAATAGATACGGGGGATATAGAATGCAAACAAATCCATTATCGAAAAAAGGGTGGACCTGGCTACTCATTCTTCTGTTCATCGGAACAAGCATGATGCCCTTCACGAGTAGTACTCCTACAGGACAAACCCTTTCACCACCAGTACACAGCCCTGTGTCGTATTCGACTTTGTTTTTCGGGCGGATAGCTAATCTGACAACGTTTGGAGACATCATTATTTTTGATGCAGTAAAAACAAGGGTTGTCACATTTATTCCCTTCATCAGTTTTTCTACGTACCATTATGGAAAATTTGCCGTAGCAGATCGACATATAGGATTCGTTGGAACCCAGTACATTTTTTCCCTGTGCAGCAGGAAAGAAATGAGTCACATTGATCTTATCGCAGAAAACATGACATTTGATGCGCACACAATTATCGTGGACGTGAACGATATTGTCGTGATAGATTTCATAAATAAAGACGCGGGAGTTTCGCATAATTTTGCTATCTATACAGATTCTTCTGCGAGTGATATTATATTTAGAGGTGAAAATATCACAGGTGTTTCATCTATAACATATATTTTTATAGCACCTTCAACACCAGACACATATTTCTTCCGTTGCGATGGACATCCAACCACGATGTATGGAGATTTTATAGTTTTTTAAATAAAACTAAATGTACACAGAATCTTCATCTCTTTGATGCTCTCGGAACCTTGACATCATTATGGTCGTGGATAAATGCAGGAAATCAGTGCGATCGGTGTCAATCAATACCGAGGGCGAAAGAAACGGTGTCAAAGCTTGACCTCAAACTAAGAGATCTTTAGGAGCATTTTGTTGCGTAAAACATCCGTTCTTCGGGATATCTTTTTAAAGGGGAACCATGTTATAAATTGAATAATAGGGAGGAATCTACATGCGAACAAACTCTCTGTTGAAGAAAGGGTTGGTTGTCGGAATCATTGTCTTGTTAGGAGTGAACATCCTACCTTTAACGAGTGGTTCACTATCAGAGAAAACTAATGTTAAAGAGAAATTGAACCCTGGTTCTCTTTCAGATTCACGAGGATTCAATGTGTCAATAACTGGAACAACGGGGAAGAATGGTTGGTACGTCAGCAATGTTGTTATCACCTTTACTGCCGATAATGGTTCTGGTGGTGTGCCTATCTACTACAAATTACATACTGAGGACCCTTGGATTGAAATCCCATCGTCACCGATCACCGTAAGCACTGATGGTTATTACGAGCTGTGGGTTGAATGTGTCGATTCCGAAGGTCAATGGTACGTCTATGGCCCGTATCCCTTCAAGATTGACAAAACTGTTCCGGCGATCATCGAGTTTACGTGTAGACCTCTGAACTGTTGTAAGACCAAATGGTTACTCAACGCAACCGTCGCTGATGCAACCAGTGGCGTCGCGCTCGTGGAGTTCTACATCGATGACTTCCTCGTCGGTAATGCGACCGCCTTCCCGTACACCTATGTCTACGAGGGTAAGGGTAAGAAGGCTGATGCGATCGTTTATGACAACGCAGGCAACTCAGCGATGACTATCCAGGTCTCGCAGTTCATACCAGCCTTGAACAATCTTCAGATTCTGATTCTGTTTATTATTCAATTATTCCAACAGATGATCGAACAATATAACCAACTGAAAAGGTAATGTAATGAGAAGGAAATGGTTGACGGTTGGAATTGCCCTTTTACTCATCGGGACAGCCGTGGTTTCATCAAGTGGACGACCGATTGAGAAGGTTTCTTCGCCAGCGTCGAGAGGAAATACACTCTACGTTGGTGGAAGCGGTCCAGGCAACTACACGAAGATCCAAGACGCGGTGGACAATGCTAGTGCTGGTGACACCGTGTTCGTGTATGATGATTCTTCGCCGTACTTTGAGACTGTCGTGGTCAACACGTCGATCATGCTCCTAGGTGAAAGCAGAGATACGACTGTGATTGATGCCGAGGCAGTGAATTATTCACGTGCGTTGTCGATTTATGCCGACCATGTACAAGTGAGTGGCTTGTGTTTTCTGAACACCGGCTGGGAGAGTCACGCCATCGGGGTCTTTTCTGTCTCCGACATCGTCATCGCCGACAATGCATTCCCCGGAAACTTTAACGGCGTCTATATCGAATCGTCCAATCTGATTCTTGTTGAAAACAATACATTTACAGACGATAGAGCGGCGTTAGAAATCACCCAGAGCAGCTCTCATGCGACTATCCTCCGCAATCAATTCGACCACGACATTATCGAGTTAATCGTAGGGGCGACTGATTCGACCGTCCGTGAGAATAGCTTCAAGGGCCCTTCCTGCTACGGGATTCGATTGAGCGGTCAGAATGTGTCGGTGTTGTGGAATACGTTTGAGGTGAACATTGACATCGGCGTTGAGATTGCAAGTAGCACGCTTGATGCATGGATTCACCACAACACCATCAATGGAAACGTGAGAGGAATTTTTGTCGAGGCTGTCGACTCAAGTAGCGTCCGGATCTCACAGAACACGTTGACGAACAATACGATCGGGATCTCAACGTGGCTTTGCTCCCGGGTGAACATTTCCCGCAACAATTTCATACACAATGGCCAGCACGCATCCTTCGAGGAATCGTGGTGGTTTCAGAATAACCATTGGAACGGTAACTACTGGGATGATTACCATGGCACGCGAGCCAAAGTAATCCACGGAACCGCGCTTTTCCTCGTGATTCCGCTCGGCTACTACCATACCTACTGTCTGTACCTACCATGGGTGAATTTCGACCGACATCCCGCACTCGAACCGTATACATTTCAACAATGAATCGATGAGAATCATCTGATTCATTATCTTCGTCCTAGTAACTAGTTCTTCATATCCCTCCTCGTGTTGTTTATCGTCTTTCGTAACGAAAAGAAAAAGAAGCAGCAACCTCATATTGTGACGACCATCATGGCTGAGACAAAGCCTTCAAACCATCATGAGTTCCATGCCCCTCAAGGGCTCAGCATCGACCGGTTACTGCTCTTTAGTGACGCCATCTTCGCGTTCGCTATCACCCTGCTCGCAATCGACATCCGCGTCCCCCAGCTCCCCCAGGACCAGATCGCCTCCCAGCTCAACAACCAGATCTACGCACTCCTGCCGAAGTTCATCAGCTTCCTCCTCAGTTTCTTCATCGTCGGGAACTACTGGATCAGCTTCCATCGCACGTTCCACGCCATCAAACGGTATGACCGTGGTCTCATCTACCTGAACCTACTGTTCCTCATGTTCATCGTCCTGCTCCCCTTCCCCAACGACCTCATCGGGAAATACCCAGCCAACGAGGTCACGGTAATCATCTATGCCCTCTTCCTCGCAGCAACAGGCCTCAGCTTGTACCTGCTGTGGGTGTACGCATCCAGACGATACCGCCTCGTGAATGAGACGCTCCACCCGGATTTCATTCGTCGCCTCAGGGTGCGGCTCTTGTTCTCACCAGTCATCTTCGTGATCTCCATCCCGATCGCGTTCGTGTACCCGCTCGCTTCGATGGTCTGTTGGTGCTTCGGGTTCCCCATATCGATCTACTACGAACGCACCCGTCTCTTCAAGAAGGTACATACAGAACAATAATCACAAGAGGATCTCTCGTACGATGACTGCACGCAGCCGCACGATCCCAGCGAAAGCGTTCCTCGGCCTATGCCAGGACTGGACCATCGCTACCACCGGTCAGACGTCCCGCTCTTCCTCGTCGTATTAGGTGACGTCTGCGTTCTCAGCCATCAACTATTGCAGTTGAGGCTTAATTCGACCAGACACCGTGGCCCTTCATCCGTAAACTCCTCGTCAGCTCCGCTTCGATCACCTCTGCATCTTCACGGGTCGCTATTGGATTGAAACGCTCATAGAACTGAGGGCACAATCCCAGACCAAAATCCCTCACGAAATGATTCCCCTTGTACCCTTGTTTGTGCTGCCAGAACCGAGTCTCCGGAGGATGGCAGCTCTGACCAACATAAAAGCAAGGAAGATTCATCTTGACATCCGGGTTACGACCTCGAAACTTACGAGACGCTAACACCGCATTATCAAGTCTGATGACATACACATAATATTTCATGACACTAAATCGCTATAAGAACGTGAAATTTAATGTAATCGATAATGAACGACCCACTGGGCTTTACGTAACCGTTTGGAGAACGCAAAAACATTCATCCACCCAAGTTTTTTCTCATGATCATCAAACACGGTCCACTCATCAAGGAACGTGACACCACGACCCCAGGATTCCAGATCCCTCCCGTCTTGGATCCCAAAATGCATGACAGCCCCCGAGCCCAGATAATGATCCCGCTGGAATTTCTTCCGCCACCGGTCCTTCTCGAGTAACTTGATAACAAACATATGCTCAACCTCACAGACGAGATCACATCCCGGGAACCGTTTTTGCAGCTCAAGAACAAGGGACTTCACCTCATCCTCATGGAGGTACATGAGCAACCCTTCAGCGACGAACAGCACGTTGTTCCCCGAGAGCTGATCCATCCACCGAAAGTCAAGCACCGATGACGCAACCATACGGTTGCGTGCTGTCTCCTGAAAGAATCGTTTTCTGATGTCAATGACCTCAGGCAGATCAAGGTCGTACCACATCACTGTCCCATTATCGATCCTTGAGAAACGCGAACTGAGACCACAACCGAGTTCCACGATGATTCCCCTGGGAAAACGCTGAAGGAACTCAAGACAATCTCTATCAAATTTCCGCGTGCGTACCGCAAGAAACGCGGTCAATTTCTTGTTCGCGGTCCGCCCGATTTTCCCTTTCATAAGCTGTTGATGCAAGGGGGACGTGGACGTCGAAAACAGTTCGTTGAGCTGGTCTGTGATTTCAACTGCCTTTCGGTCAATGATCACAGGATTCGTTGATCTGGTCTCCAGGGCTCTGGCGTACAACGGAATGAGCAACGTCTCAGAGATGTCCGTCATGGTGTTCAGGGAATCCTTGACCATCGCAATCAACAGCGAGTAAGTTACCTGCTCGTAATAATGTTTTGGATATTAGAGCATCCATGTTCTTCGTAGGACATGGTTTTGCTTCGGACCAACTGATCAGATTTTTTCTCCTTTCCTTCCATAATCTTCTTTTTTATCTCCGTAATTCCATGGCTGAAGGAACCCCAGTTTATACTCAATATCTGAGAAGATGACTCAGGGTTAAAAGAATTAGAAAGAACAAATTCACGCCATTGTTCAACACTCTCGTCAATTCTAAGAAGACACGGGCCACACACCATACTCTTCCTTCCTAGCATTGGATGGTAATATCTGAAGAACCCCAGCCTTTTTCCGCACTCTACACATTCTACCATATTTCCTATCACCATGAACAGTAATCTGCACGTGCAGTCATAAAACCCTATTCATCGTTTTTTTGGTATTATTCTAAAATACAGGAAATTTTTCTGAGTTCGTCAAAAAAGCAGTGTATACGGTGAGGATTATATTCAAGATAGACCTCAAAGACAGGAAGATTCTGTATTAATTGGACTAGAATTGGTGATAACCCAACATTCTGATTAAAAAAAAAGAGCGGGATTAAGTAAATAAGTGGTGAGTTAACTCTATTATTTTGATTTCATGAGTCCCAGACTCTCGATATGTTTTTTATCTCAAATGTGCCACACGAATAGCATCGTACTGTCCTTGGTCTTCATACCAATGTTTAATTTATGTGCATCGTAGATGCATCGGAGACACCATAGACTAAGCCTTTGTTCGAATTCACAAAAGTTGTTTCCCGTGATCCACATTGTCCCTTAGAGCTGATTGTCTGATGGTTCCCATCGAAATACAGATAGGTCGAATTCGTAGTCTGATTGGGTTTGCCGTACCCAAAAATCCTCATATCGTTGATTCGCTCAGTGGAATTCAAAAGATACAGATACATTTTGTAGTACCCTGAATTGAAGCCTGGTGGCAGCGTAACGTTAATTGTGCAGCACGTCGTCATATTCGTGATGATGTAATCTTGTATTGTGATTGCCGCAGGAAGAATATGCCCGAGTTGCCGTAATTCTGCCTTCACTCGTATATGATCAAGGGGTAGGACTGATTGTATTGGCATGTCCGCCTCAACGGTGTCCACACAGTCGTCTCCCTGGTCCGATGAACTCTTTGTCGTGTAGGTGATCAATCCGTGAAATGAACAGTTCGGATTTACGACAAAATATTTGGTGACGTTCCAGATCATATCCATGGTCGCACTAACATCTGCCGAATCATAATAGTCCATCGTGTCCCCTTTGGTATTGTTTTTTCCTCCACGATGATGGAAGGTCCAATTGACATCTTTAACAAAAAGGATTGAGGTACGGGAATGATCACCTTGGACTAAAGGATAGCAGTCGCTTGGTCCCCCGTTGTAGGACCAATCGACACGGAGGAATGGTGTTTCTGATCGTTCACAGTAATTCGTGTCATTAATAATGTATTTAAGAGTTGATATAAGCAGCATTTTATTAGTGTTTACAAAGAATGACTGTGGTAATGATCCGGTTTTGTTAAATCCGAATTGGTTCAAGTCGATGATGGTAATGATATCTTCGGTTGTATTGAGGTTTTTGGGAGTATGAATATCGTTGTAATATTGAGCCCCAATGCCTCCTTTTTCTTCGCCTGCGAAGGCTACGAATTTCAGGGTATATTTCGGTTTGATATGATGGTCTTTGAAATACTTGGCGATAGCAAGAACTGTCCCTATACCTATCGCTGAATCGGATGTGCCTTGATTCCACCAGCAGTCATAAAGGCAGTCTATTAATACGATCTTGCTCGGGTCGGTGCCATCAATTTGGCCGACGACATTAGAGCTGATGACAGTTTTATTATATATTTCATCTACCCAAAAACTAACTTTTGTAGCTGATGGTTGTCCGTCTGGTATGCTATTATACAGTGGTTTTCCGTCTTTACCAGTGATAAAAAGGATTGGCTGGTAGCATATAAAATGCGGACAAAGATTTTTTAGAACAATATTCACAACTTCCTGCATGTTATATGTATCGTTGTTGAAATCATATTTGATTAAACCTTTAAAAAGCCCTTGGCTTGATACATTCCACCACCACATTTTTATGTACATGATCAACTTGTAATAGAAAAGAGGGAGATCATCGAGTGGATTTGAGTAATGTAAGGATTTTGGAAGAGATTCAAGCGGGTTGAAATTATCTTCTACCTGTATGTAGAGAAAGGGAGACCAGCCTGAGGTATTTAGTAGGGATCCATTACACCAAGAAGGATAGGTTTCAGGATCTGACACGTTGAGGGTGTCGAAGCAAAAGTTATAATTCTCCTCGAACTGTTCCAAACAAAATTCAAAA
>Ga0153915_10006599_pt1 | contig 10890 bp, 9 predicted proteins | sample Opewatmetagenome_2_FD_107003 | JGI IMG/M metagenome (GOLD analysis project Ga0153915, IMG submission 107003) | Freshwater wetland microbial communities from Ohio, USA - Open water 3 Core 3 Depth 3 metaG | ecosystem: Environmental > Aquatic > Freshwater > Wetlands | place: USA: Ohio, Lake Erie...
ACTGACATTCATTGACTTGCCCAGCTACGACTTTACTCCCAAATGAGCCTGGCTCCACGCGCGGCATGAAGAAATCAAAGAGAGCCGTCCCGGCTTGTCCAAACAGACCAAAGAGCGAGATACCCCAAGCCCAGCCAAGAAAATCGCGACGCGAGAGATTTTTACGTGCTTTCACTTTTTTCTCCATGTCTCTCTATATTTAAAAGAGGAATTGACGAAACTGATGACACCGCATCTGGATTTTCTGGCTCACAACCCATCCCAAGGGTTATACCAAAATGGCATATTCCCAGGCAAGTACAATTTGAATCCTGGTCCTCGCAACAAGAATCCGGTCAGCGTAAAAACAATCGCCGAGAAGAACATCAGCGTGAACAAAGCCAGCATCACCTCACGGGTAGTGGCTTCTCGCCGCCGTATAACCAGGATTGGGATAGCAATGAGCAGAGCAATGATCGCCGCTGGGAGTAGCCCTTGCGCTACCCATTGGGGCACAGTATCGCGTAACAGCTCGCGCAGGCTAAAAGCATTGTCGAGCACAATATATACCGGCATGACAACCAGGGTATAAAGCGCCGTGAATAAAACGATCTTCTTTCCACGCGCGGACGAGAACCAAATCCCAATATCCCCACGATCATGGTCCATATAAGGCAGCAAGACGAGGAAAATGATCAGGAGCGCGGGGATGATCACGCCTGCTAGAGTCGGATGCATATGTTCTAAGAGTTCCTGCAAACCGACAAAGTACCATGGGGCTTTGGCAGGATCGGTGGTAACGAGTGGATTGGCAATCTCTTCTAGCGGCGCTTGTTTGATCAGGGAGAAGAGAAAAATGATGAATGTTACACCCAGCATCAAAATGATTTCCCACAACAATAAAACAGGAAAGGAAAATACTGTATCGTCTGGTCCCTTTCCAACCAGGGGACTCTCACCCTGCATGATTTCTACCAGGGCGTAGGTTTTGCCCGAGTCTTTGGGAAATATTTCGTCAGTAATAGGAGTTTGAGGCGCCATTTACTTTATCTCTCGCTGATCGTTAACGGCAAGGCCGCCATCTTTTCGCACGCGCCAGAAGTGCAATGAGATCAAGAGCGCGATGACTGCTGGCAAAAAGGCAATATGCAGTGTGTAAAAACGGATCAGCGCGTTTTGACCCACCTCTGTTCCACCCAGGAGCATTTCACGCACTGTGGAACCCGCAACCGGTGCATAGCTGGCGATATTCGTCCCAACGGTGATAGCCCAGTAGGCTAGTTGGTCCCAAGGGAGCAAGTATCCAGTAAAACTTGCGCCCAAGGTTAATAAGAGCAGCATAACGCCGACAATCCAGTTAAATTCACGAGGCGGCTTGTACCCTCCAGTATAGAACACGCGGGCCATGTGCAAGATCGTCATTAAGACCATTAAGTGCGCTGACCAACGATGCATGTTGCGGGTGAATTGACCCAAGGGTACAGATAACTGGATCTCTTTTAACGTCGGATAGGCGCGTTCTACCGAAGGTATGTAATAAAACATCAAAAGTACACCCGTAAATACAAGCACTCCGAACAAGATCGCGGTGATAATACCCAGGCCAAACGAGTACGTCCACTTCAAGCTCCTTCGGCTTACCTTGACCGGGTGCAGGTGGAAAAAAATGTTGCTAGTCATCACCAATGAGCGATCCAGCGGGTTATCCGGCCAACCATGCCGGAAAAATGATCGCCATGGGCGTGAGCTGAATAATCGGGTTGATAAGGGGGGGCGAGACATGGATAACTCTCCCAGGACCGTGGCTCCGGCCTCTCAAAGACCGAAGCCACGGACACGCAAATTTGAAATACATCAGGGCTTCGTGACAGTAAACGCTGTTACCATGCCAAGAGCAAAGTGATCCTCGTTGTTTTCATTAATATGGCAGCCTAACTGATAATCGCCGGGTTGATCAATCGTCCACTCCAATGTGGCAGAGGCACCCGCCTCGATATCTTCCGCTTCCGCCGCCTTGCCACCGGCCTCGAGGGGTTGGTCATTGGTTCCCGCTGGCTCCAGAACCACTTCGTGCTTTTCCTTGCCGGCGTTATCAATAATGAACTTTACTGGCCCCGCTGGGATGCTGGTTTTATCCATCTCGATCTTGAATTCAGTCAATTTGACGTGAACTTCTGTAGGGCCCCCCTTGCCCCCGCAGGCGACGAGAGAAAAAGCAGCCAGTAAAACGACCAGTACAAGCATGATCCATGTGTTTTTACGCATTTATTCCTCCTCCTAATAGTAAAGATGAAGTGATTCACGACTGTGTGGGTTGGATAGTGATCTGTATATTTGAGCGATATAGCCTCCTCCTAAGTTTTTTCAAACACAATCTCCTCAGTAAACTTAAACGTTTCCATCTGGACCGCTCCAGTTGGGCAACGAGCTGCACACAAACCACAGCGGATACAGCGCGTCGGGTCCAATAGCATAACGCTCATCTCAGGCCAATCCGAAGTATGGCGCTCGATCAAGGCCATTACGGTTTCATCACCCATCACTGAAGATGCAGGTACAAGTTTCAGACAATCGGTTGGGCACACATCCACGCAACCATTGCAAAGAATACACAAAGCGCCATCAAAAATCGGGTTAATGGTGCAGATCAGGCAGCGCCCTCCCTGCTCGTATGCCATGGCCTCCTCAAAACCGATTTCGATTCTCGTCACACCAATTCGACGTTCAACAGGCAAGGAGGGGGGTTGGCGACGCGGCCATCGAAGATAATTCTGGATAGGGCCAACATCTTCATAGTCGCGATTAGAAACAGGCGTGAAAAATCCTTTACGGATCAGGCGCGGTTGGGCGTTTTGCAGATGGACATGTATGCCAAGCGCTGCACGCTGGCCATCGGCGACAGCGTTGATGATTAAGCGCGGTCCAAAAGCTATATCCCCTCCGGCGAAGACACCGGGCATTGTAGTCATCAATGTTTCCGGATCCACAACCAGCGTCCCACGAGGCGTGACCTCAAGACCATCCTCAGGTCGCACCCACGAAAGTTCACCCATCTGTCCAATGGATATGATGACGCTATCGCACTCCCAGATCTTCTCAGTGCCGGGGATCAATTGGGGGTTGAAACGACCCCGCTCGTCAAATGCTCGAGCAACATCAAGTGTTTCAAGGCCGATCGCGCGCCTATTCTTCTCGATGATCCGCTTTGGAGCGAAGTGGTTAGCAATGACGATCCCCTCTTCCTCAGCCTCAGCGACCTCGACTGGGTCCGCCAGCATTTCTTGGCGGTCTTCGACTACCAGGCAGCGTACTTCCTGTGTAGCGCCCAATCGACGGGCAGCCCTCGCTACATCCAGTGCTGTTTCGAGATCGCCACCTGATTGGGCAGGGTGACCCAGGCGGGCAGCCGTGCGGGCAACGTCCATAGCCACGTTGCCGCCGCCGATCACCAACACCCGTTTGCCGAGGTCAAGGTTATAACCCCCGAGGTTGACATTGATCAGAAAGTCCATAGCACGTAAAACACCGTCGAGCTGTTCACCCTCTACATTAAGTTTGCGACTATGGTATGTGCCGATGCCAATGAAGACAGCGTCGAAATCGTGACGCAAATCGGAGAGAAAGAAGTCACGCCCTAGTGCTTGATTTAGTTTTAGGCTAGGACCGAGGGCAAGGACAGATTGGACTTCGAGGTCGATCAGCTCACGCGGGAGGCGATATTCGGGTACACCGAGTCGTAACATTCCACCTGCGACGGAGGCTGCGTCAAAAATAACCACATCGTGGCCAAGTAACGCCAGATCGTGAGCGCAAGATAGCCCGGCCGGGCCGGCTCCAACGACCGCAACCCGTTTGCCGGTTTTATCACCCCGACGGCGGGCAGCATTCAAACCAGTGCGGCTGGTCGGAAGAGTGCTGTTTCCAAGGTTGAAAGCGGTATTGGGGCCGATGTAGCCCGGCCATGCTGGAGGTTGGCGACTATCTCCACTTTCGCCCAGATACACGCCATAACGATCATTTACGAAACGCTTGAGAGCTCGGATGGCGATTGGGGCGTCTATCTTCCCTCTACGGCAGGCGGCTTCGCAAGGCGCACCGCAAACCCAGCCACAAGTGGACGCAAATGGGTTGGTTTCCCGGGCAATCAAGTAGGCGCGTTCATATTCCCCATTGGCAATCGCAGTGACATAACCCTGAGCATCTGTACGCACTGGGCAAGCATACTGGCAAGAAACGGTCTTATGATAGAAGTTCAGATCCGTTAAAAACACGCGGTAGGTACGCTCAGACATGCAGCCTCCTGCCGCTAATATAACTAAATTAGGTGTAGATCAGGTGTATGAGAGGTGTGGGTTGTGTGTAAATTTAGGGAGATCCCTGCTTATGGCTGCTTTACTCGAATCGATACCCAAAACCGCGCTCAGTAATCAGGTGCTTAGGATCGCCCGGATCTACCTCTATCTTCTTGCGTAATGTCCAGACGAAGTGTTTGACATGCTCAATCTCCCCGGCATATTGTGGCCCCCATACCTCGATCAGCAAGGCCTCCGTGGGGATAGTCCGGTGAGCATTTCGGGCAAGCATTTCGATCAAGCGATATTCGATCGGGGTTAAATCGACGGGGTGACCAGAGACGATCAGCCGGTGCCGGTCGAAGTCAATCATGAGGTCGCCGCTGGAAAACTCATGCATTGGAAGTTTCGTCCGTTTCGTACGAACCATGACAGCGCCGACTCGCGCGGTTAATTCTGCAAAGGAGAAGGGTTTGGTGACGTAATCGTCTACTCCCAAACGAAAACCGCGCAACTTGTCGATCTCCTCGCCTTTAGCGGTCAACATGATGATAGGAACAATTGACTTATTACGCAAACGCTCACAGACCTCCCAGCCGTCCATGCCAGGCATCATGACATCGAGGATCACAAGGTCGGGAGAATGTTGATCGAAATCCCTTAACCCCGCCAACCCATTGGCGGCTGTCATAGGATGATAGCCGGCATTCTTTAAATATTCCGCGAGCAGAGAGAGGAGCGTCTTGTCATCATCAATGATGAGGATAAAATCCTTATCTGGCATGTTGCTTTGGTTCATTTTGCTACTGGAAGGGTGAATGAAAAGATAGCGCCACCACCGGCACCATTTTCTGCCCTTATTCGTCCTCCGTGCGCTTGGACAAGACGGCTGCAAATATAGAGACCCAGACCGTAGCCATAGGCGACCTGTGAATCGCTGCTATCGACGCGATAAAACTTGTCGAAGATGCGCTCCAGGGAGCTTGCGGGTAGACCAGGGCCCGCATCCCGCACGGAGAGGGTGACTTCAGCATCGTCGGCTGATACATCGATGATAATCTCCTTATCTGGTGGTGAATATTTATCCGCATTATCCAACAGGTTAGCCAGCACCTCTGCTACACGATCACGATCAGCGAAGACCATTGGCAAACCGGGTTTCTCGGTCAGGCGAATAGAACGTCCATCGGTACGGGCGCGTATCTGGTCCACTACCTGAAACATAACGGGTGGCACCGAAATTGGTTCACGATGAAGGACTAATTCACCCGCCTCGATGAGAGCCGTGTTCAGAACATCCCTAACCAATCGATCCAACCTCTCCAATTGTTGATTTAGTATGACCACCATACGGGTACAAGTGGCGTTCATTGTTTCACAATTTGCCGTAATGTGTTCTACTGCACCGGACATATTGGTTAGCGTTGCTCGTAATTGATGGGAAACCACCGAGACAAATTCTGCTCGCATCCGATCCAACTTCTGCAAATCGGAATTGGCCAAACGCAATTCTTCCACCTTTTCTGCCAGCTCGCGCGTGCGTTCTGCTACCTGTTCGTTCAAGCTTGCATTGAGTCGCCGTATCTCTTCCTCCCAGCGCTTGCGATTAGTAATATCTCGCAAAATGATCGATACGCCAAGAGATTTTCCATCTTCGTCGGTGAGCTCGGTGGCAGTCAAATCAACCTTGACGCCGATCCCCTCAGCGTTCAGGCAGTCCGTTTCATGTCCACGCACGAAACCTACCTGGTGTATATTCTCGGTTAGCCAACGAAACTCAACTTCAGCAGCCTCGCCACCTCCAAATAGCTCGGTAAACGGGCGAGCGCGCATCTCGCTTTCTAGGTATCCAAAAAGCAGTTCTGCGCCCCGATTCCAAGATTCAATGTGTCCGCTAGAGTCAAGACTGATAATTGCATCGGCTGATGCAGAGGTGATCGAAGCCAGCCGGCGCTCACTTGCCCGAGCGGTTTTTTCAACCTGTTCTTTGTCCTGCAACCAACGAATGCTTAGAGTCATCGCCCAAAATGTAATCAGGGGACCGGCAGTACCAAAGAACAGGACCTCGATAACAAAATGTAACTGGTCACCATAGGTATCATGTACCCAACGGGCAAAAGCAACCTGATACAATGCAGCAATTGCGAAGAACACGATGGGAAGCACCCAACGTAACATCGAAACACGCCGAATAAAATTTGAATCAGACTGGTCCATTACGATGAACCCTTTCCTCACTTTTTAAGGAAGTGGACTATCTATAAGTTCAAAAGCCGGTTATGATTCAATGGATCATAAGACTTGGCCGGCAGGTATGAGCTTGATTAATTGTACGACGACTTTTGCTATCAGAATAGAACAAATTATAAGGTCAGAGTAGATAGAACTGGCTATTGACATTTTTATTTTTTTACGCTAATATGTAGCTAGGCAACGTATTATCATCCGACATATTAGCAGATTTCAAGGAGGGCAATGGATACCTCTGCTGAAACCTATTCTTTTCTGCCCCTCACGGAGGTCACCTACTTTATCCTCATCAGTCTAGCGCCGGGTCCCAGCCACGGATATGCCATCATGAAAGACGTGCGCCTGCTGAGCCAGGGTCGGGTGGCTTTGAGTACTGGGACTCTCTACGGCGCACTGAAACGACTGTTAGAGCTGGAGTGGATCTCCCGCAATGGTGACCAGACGACCAGCGCCTCCGGGCGCGTGCGCAAGGCCTACCGCCTCACCCCGATGGGCAAACAGGTGTTGCAGGCCGAGGTGCAGCGCCTGGATACCCTGGTCGCTGCCGCGCACCTGCGTGCAGTGAACGACATTCCATGAATTAATTTCACCCGAGGCAGACGGACATGCATCTGTGGGGATTGAACCGCCTGTATAGCCTGTTGTTGCGCTTGTACCCGCCGCACTTCCAGGCAGAATTTGCCGACGAGATGGAAGATGTCTTCGAGGAGGCCGTCGCTGAGGCAGCTTCCAGGGGGTGGCTGGCTCTGACCCAGACCTTCCTCGCAGAGCTCACCAGCCTGCCCGGTGAGGCCCTGCGCCAATATCTCCGCAGACCAGACTCATCGCACCGTACCGGTTGGGAAGGGCCACCTTCAGGCAAAGAGACTCTGGTGGCACTCGGGATATTTGGCCTGCCTGCCGTAGGTATTTTATTGAACTCTGCCCCGGATGGCTCGACAGGAATCATGCTGGCGTGTGTTGGCGCTCTGCTGCTCACTGCTTTCCTGGCAGGTCTGGTGATGGGTTTCCCGCGCTGGTCGCTGCCCTACCTCGGCTTGGCCCTCTCGGGCATCAGCTTCACCCTCGTTTTCCAGCAGGCAGCCGACCTACTCACACCGTCCCTGCTATCCAGGCTCGGCATCATCCCGCAGGATAAAAGCACTGCACTCTTACTACAAGCCATGTGGGCGGGAATGATGTGGTTGAGCCTGTTTGCCCTCACCTTCCTGGTTATCGGCCTGTTGTCGCTGCTGCGCCGCTTCCGCCCTTTGCTCGATCGCATCCGCCAGGACTGGACGCTCGCGTCGTTCATTCTGTACAGCGGGACCGTGTTCACACTCCTGCTGGCATTTGACCGGTACGGCATTCAAGAGTCAACGACCGTCACCGGCACTCTGTGCTTGGCAACCGGCGCCTGGCTGTATTTACGCAGCCCTCGTCGATGGCAGCGCGCCCTGGCCTTGCTGGCTGGCCTGACCCTGGCGATGTGGACCGCTATCGCCAGCCAATGGTCCGACACCCTCATCCTGGACTGGGGAGCCTGGCTCCACGGACAGCCTATGATCAGTGACCGGTGGACGACCGCCTACCAGGGGATCTTCGAGTGGGGCTGGATGGCGCTTGCCATCCTGGCACCCGCTTTGCTCAAGCTCTTTCCACAACCGGGCAAACGGACCCTACCCCCTTAGCTCAATGAAAAAATCAGCCATTATCCTGGCAAATGCCGCTCTTGTAATCCTTTGGCTTTTCATTTACCGCCCGGTATTCCCTTACCTGGCGGTAATCTTCTCCCGCGAGGAATTCCGCACCAACCAGATCGTACTGCTGGGCGCGACAATATTGATCGTACTGCAGGTCCGTAAGGGAGATCTGCAGCTCTCCCTGGACGCTCTACCTCAACGCTATCCCCCCGCGCTGGCGCTGGCGCTGGGAGGATCGTCTCTTTTCTTACTGGTCGAACGCACCCTGGATATCAACACCCTTTCTGCCAGCCTGTTCGGCCTGGCGAGCTACGGGCTTTTGGGCTTATGGATGAGCCCGCCTCACTGGCGGGGTGGATTGCCGGCAGCCCTGTTGATCATCGGCGCATTGCCTTTTGGCGAGCACATGCAGACTTTTGTCGGCTACCCTGTGCGCATCCTGACAGCTGGCATTGTGCGTGAGGGATTGGCGGCCATGGGCGTACATACGGTCGGCGTAGACACCATCCTGGTTTTCGAATCCGGCATCTCCAAGGTAGATTTGCCCTGCAGCGGCGTCAAGAGCCTGTGGACCGGCGGTCTGTTCTGGCTGGCTGCCACCTGGATCGAACGCCGCCCGATCCATCTTCGTTGGTTTCTGGCTGCCGTGGGCTTCGCAGTTTTACTGCTGGCGGCTAACCTGGGCCGTGTGGCGGTACTGGTCCTTGTAGGCCAGGTCGCGGGCTGGCGCCTGCTGGCGGAGATGCTGCACGTCCCACTGGGTGTACTCGGTTTCATCGGAGCCTGCGTCACCGCAGTGATCCTGCTGCGGCGTTTGCCGGCAGTCCCAGGTGACAAGGTACCCGGCTTAGCTGCTTCAGCAAATGGGCTCCCTCGCCCGCTCTGGTTGGCGCCTGTTTTAGGGGGAGTTTTCCTGTTCATGGCTCTGCTCTACACGCCGCGATCCCAGGTGGCCCTGGCGCAATCCTCACCAACCTGGCGCTTCCCAGCAGAGATGGGCGCTGAGCTTTGGCCTATGACCAGGGGCGAGCGCGAGTGGCTGGCTGAAGGTGGGGCCGATTCGGTTGAACGATGGCGTTTCCAATGGCGCGGTCACACCGGCTCTATGCTCTTCGTCACCAGCACAACCTGGCGCGCCCAACACCAACCAGAACGCTGCTTCCAGGTGTATGGCCTGACGATTGAGCAGTCTTATACCCACCTGGTTGGGCCTGGTTTTCCCGTAAGGCTATTATCCTTGAGCAACGGCAGCGAAAACGTGCGCCTGTCTGCTGCCTATTGGCTGCAGACTGCAGACCAACCCACCGACGATTACGCCACGCGCATTTGGGCCGATCTAGGGTCCCAGCGACAACGCTGGATCCTGGTCACGATTATGTTCGACGAGGCTGTCGATCCGCGCCTCCCCGAAGCGGAAGCGCTTTACAATGCGCTGCACTCCGTGGTGCAAAACAGCCTCGCAGGAGGGGCGCAGCCATGACCGCTGAACCCATGCAAAAAACCACTTTAAAGGACTGGATAGCAGATTTCCTGTTCTGGACCTGGAACCTGATCTTCCTGGCGTTTATGCTCTTAGGCCTGGCTCCCCGCCTGTTGCCATTACTCTTCGTCGATGTACGCTCCGGCTTGATCCCGGTGAATTATTTAATCTATGCCACTGCGTTGAGTGCCATCCCCGTGGTCACAGTCATCCTGGGTTTGATTCGGTTCCGCCAGGCACCCGGCAGCTTGTTCGCCCTGGGCTATGTGGTCGAAGGGCCGCTCATGCTCCTGCTCGCAGCGCGATTCTTCCTCATCCGCCAAGCAACCCCAGCCCTGGCCCTCGTGATGTACGTCGCCGGGATTGGCATGGCGGCATTCCTATGGCATCTCCTGGATCCAGCTATCGAGCGCCGTGGTCGTTTCCTGGGTTCTCTGCGCCTGGTTGGGCTGACCTTAATGGCGCTCACCAGCCTGTATGCGGCGGTTTGGATCGCCTTCTACGCCGTACCACTGGCAACTTTCGCTCTCGCCTGGATCGGGCGTACCCTGGCAAACCTGCCAGGTTTCTTGCGGAATTTTATCTTCGACATCGAGAACATGATCCGAGGGGGAGGCTTGGCCTGGATACCCTTCTCCGTCTTCGGTTTTATCCTGGTCCTCTATTCAGCGACGCTGTTCGTCTTGACCCCCATCGCCGTGCCGATCCTCAGCATGAGCACCTGGTGGCGCAGCTTACAGGCCCTGGTGGCTCGTCTCGGACGGCCGCTCCCCGCCCTGCTGGTGGCGCTGACCGTCCTGGTTACCGGCGCGCTGTTTGTTGCAACCAACCGCCAGCCGCAAAATCAGGTCTTTGCTCTGCTCGCAAAACCGCCAGCCAGCCCAGAAGAAGCTCAGGTGTTGCTGAAGAAACAAGAATCTATTCGGAGCGGATTGCTCAACGCTTACCTGGCTCCATTCCGGTACATGAGCTCTATGGGGGAAGTACGCCATATCAGTGGCATGTACGAGGAGGCATTTCATCTCAATCCCCAGCGGGCTTTTGAAGTCCAACAATGGTACGAAGATGTGGCGCGGCCGCTGCTTTACGACCCGGTACATCCTAAAAATTTCAGCGATCCTGCGGATAATATCGCCTTCCAGAACGAGCCACTCGAGGCCGCTCGATTGTACCAACGCTTCTTCGACTCAACCATTGTAGAAGGCGA
>Ga0153915_10006600_pt1 | contig 10888 bp, 10 predicted proteins | sample Opewatmetagenome_2_FD_107003 | JGI IMG/M metagenome (GOLD analysis project Ga0153915, IMG submission 107003) | Freshwater wetland microbial communities from Ohio, USA - Open water 3 Core 3 Depth 3 metaG | ecosystem: Environmental > Aquatic > Freshwater > Wetlands | place: USA: Ohio, Lake Erie...
GACGGCGTGGTGGTGGTGGCTCGCGGGGAGGAGACCCGGCGGCGCCGCCTGACCTGTTCACGCAGCTCAGGAAGCCGCGGGCGGTTTCCCTCCCCGAGTGAGAGGAACCGCCCGCGGTTTTTTTATTCTTAAGACCCGGGCATGAGGAGGCCCGGGTCTTTTTTTGTCTGGCCGCAGTTGAGTGGTTCGTTGTTGCCTTGTTTCAGTTGACTGCCCCGTGAGGGCGGACTATTTCGTTCGAAAGGAGTTCTCACATGCTCGACGACCGTATCTTCCAGCTTCCCACCCGGGAGATTCCCAAGAAGTGGCTCAACATCCAGCCCGCCCTCCCCGAGCCTCTTCCGCCCATGCTGAATCCGGCGGACGGCAAGCCGGTTCCACTGGAGGCGTTCACGCCGCTGTTCCCCATGGGCCTGCTGGAGCAGGAAGTCTCCCAGGCGCGGGAGATCACCATTCCGGACGAGGTGCTGAAGGTCTACTCGCTGTTTCGTCCGACACCGCTGATCCGGGCGAAGTTCCTGGAGGAGGCGCTTGGCACGCCGGCGCTCATTTTCTTCAAAAACGAGAGCGTCACGCCCACGGGCAGCCACAAGCCGAACACCGCGATCCCGCAGGTCTACTACAACCAGAAGGAAGGCGTGAAGAAGCTGGTGACCGAGACCGGCGCGGGCCAGTGGGGGAGCGCACTGGCATTCGCCGGGGCGCACTTCAACCTGGATATCAACGTGTTCATGGTCCGCGCCTCTTACGAGCAGAAGCCGTACCGCAAGATCATGATGGAAAGCTACGGCGCCCGGGTGCACCCCAGCCCTTCGAAAGAAACCAAGATCGGAAAGGCCATGCTGGAGGACAAGCGGAACGTCCCCGGCTCCCTGGGCATCGCCATCAGCGAGGCAGTGGAAGTGGCCGCCACGTCGGGGGGCACGGTGAAGTACTCCCTCGGCTCGGTGCTCAACCACGTGCTCATGCACCAGACCGTGATCGGCCTGGAAGCCCGCGCCATCCTGGAAGACCTCGGCCTCATGCCGGACATCGTCATCGGCTGCCACGGCGGCGGGAGCAACTTCGGCGGCATCAGCCTGCCGTTCATGGAGGACAAGATCTCGGGGAAGCGCAACGTGGAGTTCGTCGCTTCCGAGCCGCTGGCCTGCCCCTCCCTGAGCAAGGGCATCTATGCCTATGATTTTGGCGATGCGGGCAAGCTCATCCCCCTGGCCAAGATGTACACGCTGGGACACGGGTTCATCCCGCCCGCGGTTCACGCCGGCGGACTTCGCTACCACGGCGCGGCGCCCATCGTGTCCCTGCTCGTGAACAAGGGCCTTATCCGTGCCGAGGCGCTGCGGCAGAAGGAGACCTTCGAGGCGGCGGTGCTCTTTGCGCGCACCGAGGGGATCATCCCGGCGCCCGAATCCGCTCATGCCATCGCCTCTGCCATCCGGGCAGCAAAGAAGTGCAAGGAGACCGGGGAGAAGAAGGTGATCCTCTTCAACCTGTCGGGCCACGGCCACTTCGATATGGCCGCCTACGAGCAGTACTTCGCCGGCAAGCTGGAGGATTTCGAGTACCCCGAAAAGGAGATCCTGAGGGCCGAGAAGGACCTTCCCAAGGTCGGTTGACACTTTCGCCGAGCGGGCCGCGCCGGATCGATGGGAGGCGCAGCCCGCCGGCCGTTCATCTGCTCGAGGTTTTCTCGCTCCCACTGTCACAACCAGGGACCGGACGTGGTCTAATCAAGCATGAACGAGAATGTGGGAGAGAAGATCGCGAATGAGGTCTTCGCGATCGCCAGGTCAGAAGGCATTCCGGTCCTGGGCATGGGTCCGTGTGCGGCAATGAGGGACGGGCCGCCGGGCTACCGCCCGGAGGACCTGCTTCCCCGGGCGTCGAGCATGATCTGCTTTGGAATCCCCGTGCCCCGCAGCGTGTTCCGGGAGAGCCGGTTCGTGGTGCAGAGGATCTGGCGTTCCCAGAGCCTCTACTATCGGCGCCTGGACACGCTCTCCCTCCGGCTGGCCCAGGTCCTGGAAGGGTACGGCGCGCAGGCTGCCCCCGTATTCGGCTGCGCCCCCCTGGCGGTCAACCGGCGGGGGATCGTCACCGGTCATCTGAACCAGATCCGAATGGCGGTGCTCACCGGAGTGGGGGCCAGGGGGCGAAACGGGCTGTTGCTCCATTCCTTGTACGGCGCACGCCTGATGCTGGGAGCAGTGGTCACGACCGCTTCCCTTCCGTCTCTCCGGATGCCCGAGACAACTGAGCAGGGCTGTCCGGCGAATTGCCGGATCTGCATCGATGCGTGCCCCGCCCGCGCGATATCCGAACGATCCGGTCGAGTGGACGTCATGCGTTGCCTGCGCCACGCGGCGCAGACGCCCTTCATGTCGAGATTGCGGTTCGCGATCCTGGCACGATCGAATCCGACTGCTGCTGCCACGTTCATGAACCAGAGGGCTTTCGACGAGCACACCACGGAGGTCTGTTCGCGCTGCGTCGCGATGTGTCCATACGGGGAGGTATAATAGGGCGATGGAGACGATTCTCGGGGCAGGCTATTCGGGGGATCCGGGCGACGCGCTGCTGGTGGATCGGGCCATACTGGGCGAGAAGGCGGCGCTGGAAGCCCTGATCAGGAAGCACCAGGATTGGATCTTCAACATCGTGCTTCGGATGGTGGGAAGCCCGCAGGATGCGGAGGACGTGGCGCAGGAAATCCTCATCAAGCTCATGACGAAGCTTTCCACGTTCGAAAAGAGGAGCGGCTTCAGGACCTGGCTCTACCGCATCGTGGTCAATCACGTCCTGACGATGAGGCGCAGGCCCTGGGAACGCATGTTCTCGTCCTTCGAGCGCCATGGCAGCCTGATCGACCGGTTGCCGGCATCCGATTCGGGGCTGCCGGCGCGGAATCCCGCGGAGGAAAAACTCCTGGAATGGGAGACCCGGGCAGGCTGCCTGTCCGGCATGCTCCTCTGCCTGGACCGACCGCAGCGCATGGCGCTCGTCCTCAGCTCGCTCTTTGGCGCGGACTCCACCCTGGGCGGGGAGCTCCTCGAGACGACTTCCGAGAACTATCGGCAGATCCTCTCACGGGCGAGAAAGCAGCTGGCCAATTTCATGAACGAACGATGCGGCCTTCTGAACGAGTCGAACCCCTGCCGGTGCCGCCGGAAGACCCAGGCCGCGATCGATGCGGGGCTGGTCGATCCTGACAACCTTCGGTTCGACATGAAATACCTCCACCGGGTCAAGGACTTCGTCGCGGAAGAAACGCACAGGGTGGATGCCGGCATGGAGGCAAAGCTCCACGGCATTCTTCGCGATCAACCCCTGTACAGCGCCCCGGATTTCAAACGGGTCCTTCGCATCCTGCTCCGACGCGGGGATCTCGGCCGGATTGTCAATTTCAACTAGGAGGTCTGCTTCAGGACGTGAACCGCGCCCGGGTCTGCTCGAACCAGCCGTGCACGTCGTCGAAGATGTCGAGGTAGTCCTCGTCTGCGAGTTTCTCGCGTATCCGCCCCAGGAGCGACCGCGGGGTCATCTCTTTACCCTTGATCGTCAGAGGATTCTCGGCCTGCACCTTGCGGGCGAACTCGCGGTAAGCGTTGACCAGCTCGTCGGTCACCCCGTTTCGAGCCAGGCAATCCAGGAAGATCTCGTCCCCGTTGATGATCCACATGTATACGATGGCCATCCCGTGGATCACCCGGTACTCCTTCTCCGTGAAGATGATGAACGGAAGCTCGTTGTCCACGATCCGCATCTCGCTGAAATCGAACAGCCCGTCGGGAAGCATCTCCCGGCTGGATCCCGGCTTCACCTCCGCGGGGCCGGCAGTCCTGGAATCCGCCGCCTTCGCGTCGATGTCGTCCAGCATGCTCCTGGCCGCGTCCCGCACCGCGTAGTACAGCAGCTTCTGTCCCGCGTCCCCTGTAGGCGGATCCGGGAACTGCTCGATCAGCCTCCGCTCGGGGTCTCCGCGGAACCAGGCCATCAGGGCGGCGAGCGTCTGCTTCGTCCGCTTGGCGTGGACGTGGAACGGCCGGCCCGCGCACTGCTCGTTCGCCAGCGGAACGGCGATCTTCAGAAGGTTCTTCGCGAGGCTCGCCGTCTCGAACGGGTCCTTCCGCTGGCGGATCCCGTTCCAGATCTCCAGGGGCTTGACGCCTTCCACGGTCTGCATGTCGAAATAGAGCGTGCGAACGAACTGCGCGAAACTCCTGTCCATTTCTTACTGCCTCTCCTGCTTCGTGCTCTATGCGCGGCGGATGTCAGGGCCGTAGCCGGTATCCGCGGACCCCGCCGCGTCCCGCGTCACCACGAAGGTCGTCGTGCCGCCGCGGATCCACGCCGCGGGCGTGAGCGGATCCCCGTTGGCCGCCCGGCGCACCGCGTCGGCCTTGTCCGCGCCCGACACAAGGAATATCACGTGGCGCGCGGAACGCAGGATCCCGGGGCAGAGCGTAAGCCGCCAGTCCGGGGCGTTGCCGCCCCTGATCGCCGCCGCCGTTCCCGGAAGCCCGGGCTCCACGGGCAATTGCCTGCCGTCCGGCAGGAACGCCGTGGAGCCGGGGAACAGGGAGGCCGTGTGGCCGTCCGCCCCGATGCCCAGCACGAGGACGTCCGGCACCTCCGGTCCCAGCCGGGCCCGGACTGATTCCCCGTAGCGCCGTGCGCATTCCACGGGGTCTCCGCTGCCCGCGCCCCAGGAAGCGATGGTGTCCTCCGGTGCCCCGATGGGGCCAAGGAGAGTCTCCCTCGCCATGCCTTCATTCGACTGCGGGTCCTCAACCGGCACCCAGCGCTCGTCACCAAGGTACCACGTGACCCTGCCGACCTGCAGGTTTCTTCCCCGGATGTTGCCCGCCAGCCAGGCGTGCATGACCCTCGGCGTGGAGCCTCCCGCGAGAATCACCGAGGCCCGGCGCCGGACGGCAAGTGCTTCCGCGACGCGCTCGAGGACGATTCTTCCGGCTTCCTCGGCGAGGGCATCACGGTCTTCCACGACGACCTGGAGGGGAAAGGCCGCCGCACCCGGCGAGCCGGCCGGCGACGCCCCCGGGGGATCAGCCGCTGCCGCGGCCACGGGAAAGGACCTCGCCGAACACGGCGTCACGCGTGAGGGTGTCCACTTCTTCCAGGAGGATCTCCCCGTCGGACGGGAAGCGGTAGGCGCCCTTCTCCTCGCCGCGCGAGAGGCAGCCTCCACGCGTGCAGCCGATCTCCACGTCGGACGCTCCGTCCATCGTGACCGTGAGGCGGAAGCCCTCGGACAGCGGCCCCTCCCACGCGTGATCGCCCGACACCGGGCGCCCCAGCCGCGAGCCCAGCCATTCGAAGAACAGCCATGCTTCCATCCGGGATCCGCCGTACAGCCGGGCGGAGCGGACCGCGGGGATCAGGGCCCTCATCTCGGGCGGGTCGAAGGCGCGGGCGGCCTGCTCCCTCAACACCTTGCCCCGCCGCCAGGAGAAGTCGGAGACGAGAAACGCGTCCGCCGTCGCATCCCGAATCTGCTGGAGGGCGCGCACCACCGCCTCGCGGCCCTCCTCGCTGCGGGAGGAATCCACGAGGAGCTTGTCGATGAGGCCGGCAGCGCCCCGGATGGCGGGTGCCCATTGCGCCGCCGCCTCCACCAGGCCGTCCGGCATCCAGGCGAACACCGGCAGGTCCCGGATCACCAGCGGCGCCCAGGCGCCGGGATCCGCGCCGACCCCGTCGTCCCCGCTCTCGATGCGCACCTCCTCGAAGCAGACCCCGCGGTTGCGCCGGTCCGGGAAGCAGCGGCCGCTCACCCACACCTCGGTTTTCGGCGAGCGCGCGTGCCGGATGGTGATGATGCGTGCCGGGCGCTTTCCCAGCAGGAACTGCAGCGCGCCCTCCACGTGGTCGGAGGCTCCGGGCTTTTCCGGATCCTCCGAGCGGAAGATCAGGAGCGTGAAGATGTTGGTCTTCACCCCGGAAGAGTACGGGTTGGACTCCCGCTCACGAATCCGCACAATCTCCTCTTCGATCGCACGGGGATTGAGCGCGCTGCTCATAGCCGCCTCCAGCGCCTTTGCGGCGAGCCCAGCAGCGCGGCCGCCGTTTCCGGCCCCGCGCTCCCGGCGCGATACGGGGACACGCCGGGCGCTCCGCCGGCCTTCCAGCCGTGGAGGATCTCCGTGATGAACCGCCAGGCCGAGTCCACCTCGTCCTTGCGCATGTACAGCGTGGAGTCTCCCAGCATCGCATCCAGGAGCAGCCGCTCGTATGCCTCGGGCAGCTCTTCCCCGAAGGCCGAGCCGTAGGAGAAATCCATGTTCACCGTCCTCATCTCCGTGGTGGGCCCCGGGATCTTGGAGTTGAACCCGATGGTGATGCCCTCCTGCGGCTGGATCCGGAACGTGAGCTCGTTGGGGGGAGTGGCGGCCGGCCCCTTGTCCGCGAAAAGCAGCAGCGGGGGCCGCTTGAAGTGCAGCGTGATCTCCGTGGTCCTTCGGGAAAGCCGCTTGCCCGTGCGCAGGAGGAAGGGGACCCTGGCCCATCGCCACGAATCGAGATAGACCCGGATCGCCGCGAAGGTCTCCGTGCTGGACCCGGGGTCCACTCCCTCCTCCTGGCGGTATCCCGGTACCTCGGCGCCTTCCACGATCCCCTTCTCATACTGGCCGCGGACGGTCTCCGTTGCGACCCGCCCCTCGGTGATCGGGGCGATGGATTTCAGCACTTTCACCTTCTCGTCGTGGATGCTGTCCGGGTCCAGGTCCACCGGCGGCTCCATCGCCACGAGGGACAGGAGCTGCAGCATGTGGTTCTGCATCATGTCCCTGAGAGCGCCGGCACTCTCGTAGTAGCGGCCACGGGTGCCCACCCCGATGGTCTCCGCCATGGTGATCTGAACGTGGTCCACGTAGCGGTTGTTCCAGACCGGCTCGAAGATGCCGTTTCCGAAGCGCATCACCATGATGTTCTGGACGGTTTCCTTGCCGAGGTAGTGGTCGATGCGGTAGATCTGGTCCTCGGGGAATGCCCGTGCGATCTGCTCGTTGAGGCTCCGGGCGCTTTCCAGGTCCCGGCCGAGTGGCTTTTCTACTATAATACGGGAGAATCCGCGGTCCTGGCCCGAGAGGCCGGAGGACCGCAGCTGCTCCACGATGGTGTGGTAGGAGTCCGGCGGGGTGGCCAGGTAGAACAGGCGGTTGGCCGGCTGGGGATACTCCTTGCGGATATGGGCGTACCCCTCGGGGGATTCGAACGACGAGCGGATGAACCCGACACCGGAGGCGAAAGCATCCTTCACTTCCTCGGAGGCGGCCGGCGTGTCGTCGGAATCCAGCCAGCCGCGGACAAGGGCGCGGAACTTCGCCGTGTCCCACTCCCGGCGCGCAAACCCGACGATCCGCACCCCCGGGATGCTCCCCTTGAGGTAGAGGGAGAACAGCGCGGGCACGAGCTTGCGCCTCGTGAGGTCGCCGCTGGCGCCGAAAATGACGAGCGTGAGCGGCCGCGGTTCTCGTGGCAGGCCCAGGCCGGCCATCAGCGGATTATCTTGCATGGCGGGAAATGGTACATAATCGGTTCCATGCAGACAAGCCGCGGCGCTTCGGACGCGCAGCGGTCCGCGCCATGGACCACACCCTGGCCGGGCGCAGCCGTGGTCTTCCGCCAACGGACCTCGTCCACCATGGACGACGCTCGGGAGCTTGCCAGGTCCGGCTGCCCGACGGGCACCGTGGCGGCGGCCGGCTACCAGGAAAAAGGGCGGGGGAGGGTCCCCGGCCGCACCTGGCTCTCTCCCCCCGGGGAGAGCCTCCTTGCCACCGTGGTGCTCCGCATCCCCGAGATGGGCTTTGCGCTGCCGGAGCTTCCGCTTCGCGCCGGCGCGGCCGCGGCGCTGGGCATCGAGGACGCCGCGGGGATCGCCGCGCAGATCAAGTGGCCCAACGACGTGATGGCGGCCCCGCCCGGCGCGGCCTCGCCGCGGAAGCTCGCCGGTCTTCTGTGCGAAGCGCACGGGGAGTCGGCGCTCGTCGGGATCGGCGTCAACTGCGGCCAGGAATCCTTCCCGGAAGAGATCGCCTCCGCGGCGTGCTCACTGCGGCAGTGCTGCGGCCGCCTCCTGCCGCCATCGCTCGTGCTCTCCGCGATCCTCGCGCGCCTGAAATCCCTCGTGGGGAGCTCCGACGCGTGGCGCGACGTCGTGCGCGCGCGCCTGTACCGCCGCGGCGAGCCGGTCCGAGTTGACCTGCTGGGCTCGGGAGAGGTGGTGCAAGGGGTGCTTCGCGATATCGACGAGCGCGGCTGGCTGGTACTGGAGCTCAGTGACGGCCGCCTGCGGGCGGTCGGCCAGGGAGAGCTGCTCTCATCGCCATGATCCTCCATCCCTTCCTGCGCGCAACGCGCCGGAGGCGCATGTCCGGATTGACGGCCACCGGATCGCCGACCGATTCCAGGAGCGGCAGGTCGTAGATGCTGTCGGAGTAGAACGAGCAGTCCTGCGCCCGCACGCCCTCGGAGGCAAGAAACGAGAGGACGCGCTCCATCTTTCCCCCGCGGAACATCGGCAGGCCGCGGATGCGCCCCGTGCAGCTCCCCGCCTCGAACTCCAGCTCCGTGGCGAGCATGCCGTCCACGCCGAGGAACTCCGCGAGGGGCCGCACGATGAAGTCCAGGGACGAGGTGGCGAGCATGACACGGCGGCCGGCGGCGCGCCGGCGGTCTACCATCTCCTTTACCCCTGGGAACAGGTCGTAGCGTAGCGACTGCTCGAAGCTTTCCCGGGCGATCCGCTCGAGGGTGTCCCGGGAGATGCCCCTGAGGTGCGGGAATCCCTCCCCGTATTCCCCGGGCTTGAACAGGCCGAGGCGGTAGGTCAGCGAGTACCAGGCCATGATGAAGAGCAGGTAGCGGGGAAGCACGCGGCGGCGCATGGCCGCCACGATGAAACGCCCGCCCGAGGACCGGCGGGTCAGCGTGTGGTCCACGTCGAAGAAGTCGATGCCGCCCGGCGGCGGCGCGCCCGCTCTCGGGCCGGTCTCCGCTTCCGGCATGGTCAGGCGATCCCGAGGCTCATTCGGAAGCTCGCCCGGCCGGCGAGCGCGCGGGAGGGCACCGGCGTGTAGCTGCCGAACGGGTTGACTTCCAGCACCCGTTCCCGCCGGGCGCGGACGACCCGGAACGACGGCAGTCCCCAGGAACGGCCGGCGGGCGTGAAGAACCGCAGCACGATCCAGCCGCCATCCGCCCGGCGAACCCGGTGCTCGGCACCGGCCGCCAGCACGCTTCCGCTGCCCTCGGAAACCTCGACGGAAGAGGCGCTGCCGTCCGGCGCGAAGACCTCGATCGCCGCCGTCTCGTCCTTGCGCAGGGCCCGCAGGGCGAGCGCCAGCGGGGCGTACTCCTCCACCTGTGACCCGGCGGGGAGCGGCGGCATCTCCATGTCCAGGAGAATGGAGAGGTCAGGCGAGTCGTCGCGGAAGGAGTACTCGATCCGCACCAGGGTCCCGTCCCTCCCGTCCATCCCAAGCTCTTCCTGCAGGCCGGTGCCCGCGTCGCTTTCGAAAGACACCGAGCTCACCGTTCGAAGTGATGTGAGGCTCCTGCCGACCCGGAAGAAGGAGCTCGCGGGCCGAAGGGGCATCAGGTCGATCCCCTGCCGAACGATCCCGCAGAACCTTCCCCCGTGCAGGCGGACGTCGAACACGCTGCCGCCCAGGGTGACGTCTCCCAGCATGTGCGCGACCAGTCGCGGCTGGTAGCTGCGCTTCGGCGCCTCTGCCGCGGGAATCCCGCTTCGCGGAGCGCCGAGCGTGGCAAGGAGGGCCCCGATCTCCTCGTTCTTCCTGCGCTTCCTGCGGGACGCCGCGGCGGTCTCTTCCAGGACCGCGTGGAGGTCAGGGATGCAGAACGGCCCCCAGTCGAGGCGCGCCGAGGCGGCCGGGCAATGGGGAGGCAGGTCCCCGTCCGGCTCGGGGAGCGGGGACAGGTCGGGCGACCGCCCTCCGAACAGCCCGGATGGGTCCTCCAGGACGGAACGGAGGGACACAGGGTCTGAGCACCCGGAAAGGTCGAGCAGGAGGAGCGCTGCCGGCCGGGACATCGCTGCCCTCCGCAGGCTCCGAGACCGGTTCGCCTCCGTGAACCAGGAGGAAACCGGCACGCGCAGGAACGCCAGGCAGCCGTCCGGGGGGTCAGGGGGCCGGCCAGTCTCCCTCACGCAGATGCCGACCCTCGAAAAGCCGTGCTCCCGATAGACCTTCCACGCGTCGCCGCGCGCAAGATCCGCGACCCGCGGCACGAGAATCCTGGGGCGCAGGCCCACGACGTCGACCACTCCGGTGCCCCAGGGGTTGCGCAGCCCCCAGGCCACATCACGGTCAAGCTCATCGATGTTGAGAAGGGGGTGACAGGCGCCGGAGAATCCCGCCGAGGTGACCGCATCGCCGCGTGCTTCGACCCGTGCCCGCAAAGGCTTTGCCGTCGCAGCCCGCTTCCGGACTGGCGTCGCCGCCGGGAAGGAAGGGAGATTCCAGAACGCGGGCCGCTCCCCCAGCCAGCCGAAGAGCGCATCCCAGAGCCGGGGGGCTTCCTCCCACGACGCGGCGTTCCACTGGAAACCCAGGCAGATCCCCCGACCGTCCCCTTGGTCGCTCCCCGGGAGCCGTTGCGCGGCCCGCCCTGCCGCTGCCTTCGTCATGCCACCCGTTGTAGCAGATGGGCGCCGCCGCGTACAGACGAAATTTCGGGTCCGGACCTCTTGATGATCGCGGCCACTTTCTGTATCTTAGGCGAAAAGCGAAAGACGCGCTCAAGCTCGCATACGCGTGACGAAATACAACTCGCAAGGAAAGGAAGGGAGAGAAATGGCCAAACAACTCCGATTCGACGAGGATGCTCGCCAGAA
>Ga0153915_10006601_pt1 | contig 10886 bp, 5 predicted proteins | sample Opewatmetagenome_2_FD_107003 | JGI IMG/M metagenome (GOLD analysis project Ga0153915, IMG submission 107003) | Freshwater wetland microbial communities from Ohio, USA - Open water 3 Core 3 Depth 3 metaG | ecosystem: Environmental > Aquatic > Freshwater > Wetlands | place: USA: Ohio, Lake Erie...
CGGGATTAACCGCTCAATTCCGTAATTTTTTTTATACGTAATTCTTTTGAGGAGCGTAGTCCCCTTCTGTATCAGTAAAAATTCTCATCCTCATTTTCTGATAAATTATTTTTCAATAAAGGGGATTCAAAATACATCCAGAAAAAAACTTTGTAATTTCATCTAATATTTAACTTTTCCTGTTTTTTAAATAATAATTTGGACAGCACTAAGATATTCCGGCAAATTTAAATCATTCCCGAAAACAAATCATTCAGGTAAGTGATTTTTGCTTGTTCATCGCGACCGGATTCAATAAATCGAACCCATGAATTCCTTTCATGCCAGACAATCCCGAGCTCCCAGACGCAATATGTCCCTTTATGATCATCTTCGGATTTAATTGGTACGAAACTCTCCGGTTGGGTGATATTCTTTATATATACAGATTCCCACATTTCATTTGTATGCCGCCACGTAGTTACAAGCAGAAGGATATAATCCCCTGCCCTGTGAAGGATAATGAAACCGAGCTCGCCGTTCAGTACAAGTCTGCCCGTTTTAACTTCTGCTTCCAGAAAAGCCTTTGCTTCAATAGTTTGTTTCCTCGAGATCTCCTTCTCAGGAGGATATAAGTAATACCATTTCAGGCAGGCCCCCGGCAGATTAAAAAGAAGACCGGGAGTAACCTTCTTATTATAATAACTATATCCTTCAGGGACAACATTTCCCAGACCGGAAAGATTTTGAGGCTCCTCCACCGCAACTGTATTTTGCATATGTTGTTCCATCCTTACACATTAAAGATTAAGTTTATGATAAATTTAGTTATCCCTCCATAAGAAGAAGGTTTAGGCAAGAATTTCAGCTAATAAACTTTCAGAATCAAGTATAAAATTTTATGGATGTGATTTATCCCGGATGCATATTACTATAGAGTAATTAAAAAGAAGGCCGATGGTAAGCATGGATAAGAGTTGTTCATTTTTTCAGGTGAAATTTTTAATTTATAATTAAAATATTATTTTTGAAGGATAAAATAAGAATAGTCAGTTCAGCTATGGAGAGGTGGGTGAGTGGCTGAAACCAACGGTTTGCTAAACCGTCCTACGTGTTATAGCGTAGCCCGGGTTCGAATCCCGGCCTCTCCGCAAATCCTCTTATATTACAATAACTTATAGTGATTTCCCACAATATTCTCACACTAATTGCATTTGAAAGCATCTGATTTTTGTTACTCTAGTCTTAAAATAATACACCTCAACAATATTAATGTCCCTGATTATTTCTTGTAAATATTGCTTCTATCAAATAAATATTACACATTTAATTTACTGATTTTGCTCTATGTGAGGGTGAGAAAATAGAGTAAGGTACTGTTACTTACCAGAGAATACATTTAATAAACTCACTTCAACAAAAAAAATACAGTTACATAAAAAAATTAACGTGTTTCCTTTGGGGAGGTATTATGAAAGTAACTATTTCATTTCTTGTATCAATATTTCTATTCTTTTATTGCAACATTTTTGCTGCTACACTCAGAGTTCCAAGCCAATATCCTACTATTCAGGAAGGCATAGATAATGCCAACGAGGGAGATACCATACTGGTCAGTTCAGGTATTTATTATGAACAACTCTACCTCAACGGAAATAATATTACTATTACCAGCGAATCGGGTGCAGAAAATACAATTATAGACGGATCATCATTACCTCAACAAGATTCACTTTCGTTACTGTATATTATTAACGGAGAGGATCAGCAAACAGTTATAGATGGATTTACTTTCAGGTATGGGCGAGGTACATATATCAATGTATACAGTCAAGAGAGAGGTGGAGCTATTTATTGTTCAGAAAGTTCCTTCATACTCAAAAATTCTATCCTGATTGAAAATACCGGGTATGAAGGTGGAGCAATATATTATAGCGGTTCAGAAAGTATAATTGAAAACTGTGAATTTCGATTGAATACTTCCGAATACGGCGGTGCAATTTATTCTGATTTTTCTAACCTATCAATAATTAGTTCTCTATTTATTGAGAATGATGCCGAAAGACATGGCGGTTGTTATTTCGGCGATTTTAGTGAACTATATTGCGTAAAAACCATAATGTATAAATGTAGTGCCGATAACGGAGGAGCTATTTACTCCGATTACGTTAACCTGGATTTTTGTACCATAGTGAGTAACATTGCTCATCTGGGAGCTGGCGGAGGTGTATTCTGCTCTAATGGGATTATTCATAATTCAATTTTATACTTTAATAATGGCGGTATAAACAATAATCAAATTTATCCTACAAATTCGCCACTTATCGTTGAGTATAGCGATATAAAAAACGGATGGAGCGGAATTGGAAATATAAATGCTGATCCTTTGTTTATAGATTTAACTAGTGAGGTCTTTTCTCTTAATGAAAATTCTCCTTGTATTGATGCTGCAGATCCAAATAGTTTATTAGATCCCGATGGAACCAGGGCTGATATGGGAGCTGTATTTTTTAACCAGCAGCAAAACAGCGCTGTATTCCCATTAGTATTAGTATTTCCTGATGTTAATATTGGGTCCAGCGAAGTAAAAGCATTCACAATAACCAATATCTTTGATTCGACTCTTACAATCTTGAATTTTGAGTTGAACAGTGAAGTTTTTTTTACCGAAAATATAACTCCATTTTCTATTCCTGTTGGTGACTCAATTAATGTTAATGTAACCTTTACACCACTCCAGGTTCAACAATACAATGATTCTTTGGTTATAAATGCAAATTATGATTTAGAAAACGTACTACTGAATGGTAACGGAATAATTGAATACAGCGGAATAGTTAGTGGTGTCTGGAGAAAATCTGAAAGTCCAATTGTAGTCATTGGTGATATTATAGTTCCGGCAAATGATACACTCGAAATTGAAAGTGGTGTGATAGTCAAGATAATGGATCGTAAAAAAATCACGATTAATGGATTACTTCGTGCATTAGGAGCAGCAGACGATTCAATTCATTTTACAAATTTCGAACAGACCAATCATTGGTGGGGTTTACAATTTATCAACTCTTTAAATAATTCTGCATTAAAGTATTGCGTTATTGAAAGAGCAAATCCTGATGACAACATTCCTAATAATCATAATCAGGAAGAAAACGGCGGCGGAATTTACTGTGTTAATTCTAATCTGGTTGTTAGTAATTCTAAAATAATAAATAACAGAGCAGCACCTGTATGGAGTTTTGGAGAAGGTTTTGGCGGTGGTGTATATTCAAATAATTCTAACATTCTAATTGATTCGTGTGAAATCTCTCATAATATCATGAGTCACGGCGGCGGAGGTGTCTATTCACTAAATTCTGAAATCCTTATAAAAAATTCTGTTATCTATGATAACCATGCAGAAGATTTTGCAATTTATGGTAATAGTTCAGGTGGAGGAGTATTTGTGGATGGTGGTCAGGCGCAAATAGTTAATAATACAATTTCGTTTAATTCCAATCAGGGTTATATGAATTCCGGTGGCGGAATCACAATTACAAATTGTGAAGATTTTTTGATCGAGAATACTAATATAACCAACAATAGTGCTGAGATCGGAGGCGGTATCTATTTTGGTTCCGGCTGTTCCGGTTGCAAAGTTAAATATTCTGATTTTCATGATAATTTCCAGGTAAATTTTGGTGGTTCGAGTATACCGCAGGGTTTGGGAATAATAACTACAACAAATTATAATGGTGATCCATGTGATGCATTTTATAATATCTTTCTTGATCCGCTCTTTGTTAATGCAGGCAATGGTGATTTTCATCTGCAAACTAATTCTCCATGTATAGATGCGGGTGATCCAACTTTTCCTCCCGATCCCGATGGTACTATAGCTGACATCGGCGCTTTTTATCTTCAATCGACTTTTCAATTAAGTGTGAATGTTACTAACGGCTGGAATATGGTATCTGTTCCCGGAATAAATCCTGACGGACAAGGAGTGGATAACTGGTGGGCAAATCATATAAGTAGTGTTTACAAATTTGTTCCCGGCTCAAGTTACAATCCAATAGTAACCACAACAACTGGAGAAGGTTACTGGATGAAGAACAGCGGTACGCAAACATATAACACGGGTGATGAATGGCCGTCTTCAGGAATTGAAATAGTGCCTCACGATCCAATCAATGCTGTTCTGGGATGGAATATGTTTGGCGGTTATGAAGATATAGTTAATACTTCATCACTAACCACCAATCCTCCTGATAAAATAGTTTCAATCTACAAATTTGTACCAGGCACCGGTTATCAGGTGGCAACACAGATAGTACCGGGATACGGATACTGGGTAAAATTATCAGCAGCCTGTACAATCATTATTCCTGATGTATTAGCAAAGGGTAATCCAAAGGTTGCTGAATTCTTTAAAGATGATTGGGGCAGAATTACATTGACTGATGCAGCAGGAAGCACCTACACACTTTATGCAGTAAAAGGCGATGTAGATCTTAACCAGTATGAACTTCCTCCTCTGCCGCCGGCTGGACTCTTTGATGTAAGGTTCGGAAGCAGCAGAATAGCTGAGGACATCAACAGTGACTTTAAGTCAGTTGAGATGAGGGGGATGACATATCCTGTTAAAGTGAAGGTAGAGAATATTGATATTAGTGTTCGGGATGTAACAGGTAAAATGATAAATACCATCATAAAATCAGGAGGAGAGATAACAATCAGCAATCCTTATATAGACAAGCTGTTGGTATCCGGACAATCTTTGCCAATTAAATATACACTTGAACAGAACTATCCGAATCCGTTTAATCCAGTGACCACAATAAGATTCTCAATACCAAAAGAAGTTCCTGTTAATTTGTCAGTTTATAATATACTAGGAGAACGTATCAAAGAACTAAAAAATGAAGTAATAAAACCAGGATATTATAAAATTGAATTTAATGCAACTACTTTGTCATCGGGTGTTTACTTTTACAGGATTAAGGCGGAAGACTTTGTCCAGACGAAGAAGATGATTTTAATGAAGTAACATTTAGGGAGTGAAAGCTCTCTCGATATTTATAAAAATCAGATTACCTATTCTCATTTTTTTCCTTTTGCTACTTAACGGCGTGTTATATTAAAACGTCAGTGTTACCCCGTTATCCCACCTTTTCCTCACACCTTCGGCACATCACTCACAGAGATTTGATTTTTTAGATTTAAAGAAGTTAATTGTAAAACGCTATTCTACAAAATGCTGTCGAACCTTCGCCGCAATCTGACGATCTGTCATCTTATCAACTGTTTCAACAGCTTCAAGGCGTCCACCAAGGTTGATTCTTTCAAGACGTTCTTTCAGTTCATCCTTTGCTTCACCAGGACCAAATATCAGAATGGATTCTGCATCACGAATACTAGCAATGACTGCATCATAGTAAATGTTGAGATTTCCCGTAAAAGTTCTCTGGCGGCTATCATCTGCGGGTACCTGCTGTGATTCATAGGAGCCCTTAAGCGGTGAATCACCAGATCGCCGAAGCTGTTTTTCTACATTCGATATTATTAATCCTGTCTCTTCCCCTTTCTCCGTAATAGCAACGACAATTGCCTTCTTATGGTCAATCCAAAGACCAACTTTTGTTCTCATCAATATCTCCTCTGTCTAATAATTTCACCTAATAATGTTGAAGTTAACCCGCAGCCCAGATCAGACTGCCCTTTCTCTTGACTTTTTACTTATTAAAGATGTTATGTTGTTATTGTTTTCTGTTTTTATTGATAATGTCATATGGAATTTTTGAATCAGCATAAACTTGCCACAAATTAATCTTACCATTTTTGAGTGTCGCTTTCCACGAAGCAGGTAGACGCCAATAATTTTCCTTTCTATCATTCTGACTTTGAAATGTACCGCTTGCAAAACCAAACAATGCAATTGTGCCCTCAAAATTTGTAGATGCCGAATACGAAACGCTGTCGGGTTGACTTTCTGGTTATATCTGTTTTTAAATAGTTAAGTTCTTTGAAAAGAAAACAGAGGAGGCGCGGCAACAAATTATCCGTTTGACCCGATACCATAAAGTGCTTAGGATTAAGTTGCTATTAAGCCTCCTTCCTTTTTTAATTGTATCTAATTTTTTCTACTACTGAGCTATCAAACTGCAATTGGCAACAAGCATTTTACCGCCGTTTTGTCCTGTATAAAAACCGCTAGACAAATTGACTCCGATACTATCTAAACTGCTCGTCAAGAGAGTATCTATTATGTTATATTTTGTCCAGTAGGGATTTTCTATTTCGATGGATTTTACGAAAGTTAGAGAGTCTGCTGAATATGCATAAATAGAGCCTTTCCCAATGCAACTATCCATTTTTGCCCAGAAAGAAAAACAATAGATTGACTTCCCATTTAATGAATGAACATCTTGATACAATCCAAATAAAGAAATTGGCATTAAGCTTAATGGATTATATGCATTTATTGCTATAGACCATTTCGCTCCTTCAACTGGCGGGATTTCATTTGAAAAGTTAAGGATAGCATAATATCTCCAGCCATCTAAACTCTGAGAACCGTTTATTTCAAAAAATGGATTACTTAATAAATTATTGGATCCAGCATTGTAAGGTGAGATTGGTGAATTGTTACAGCTATATAAAATTGTAAGGAAGGCTAAAACAAAAACGACTGCTATGGTTATCTTCACGATCTACTCCTTAAAAATATTGAGTCAATCATTCCAATTTCAATCAAAAATTTAGCGATATCTGATAAATAAATTCAATACTATATGATATACCCATTTAGGTAAAAATATTTTTTGCCATAGTATGCCTTCCCGCTAACCCGCAGCCCAGAACAGACTGTGGATGAGAAAACGGCGTCGCCTGAGCAGCAGTTAGGCACATTTTATATTACACGATTTATTTTAATGAATCTATGCTTTCCTCTGATGATTTTAAATCTTTGGAATTAGGAAATATTTTTATCCACTTACTATATAGTTTCTGTGCTTTTGAAATATTATTCCCATATGCAAGAGCTTTAATTTGTAATGCTATAAAACCAATAAAAATATTTTGAGCTTTTATTGATAGCACTTTAGCTTTCTCTGCGACCTCATTATCTTCCATTCCACTAAATGTAAATATTAATTCTAAAAGTTCTGGGCCTTCACCTACATTGTAGTAATAAATCCCATTTTGGAAATCGAAATTAGATAATTCTAAGTGCATCGTGTTATGGGGACGAAACTTTGAAGTGAATCTACCGCTTGCAATGTTATCGGTATATTTCCCTAGCTTCCATAATAAGGTCGCTTCAATCAAGAATGCTTCATCTTCAGTTAAATTAGAAGTAATAACTCTTATGATTGGTGTGAGTCCTTCTTTCTTTATTGCAGCTATTCTTTTTGATTTTACCGTATCAGACTCACTGAATAGGTGAGAAACTTTTCTTGAACCTTTACCTTTCCCATAATAAAATTCTTCAAAGTTTCTAGGATCTATATAAACATAGACATAATAGTTATTCATCTTGTTTACTCTTTAGAAATTGATTGTTACTTCATAATTATACTGCACAGATTAGTGCTCTAAAGAATATATATGCGTGCAGTTGCACATATATGTTCCAAAATTTTCATTCTCGGTCTTATTTTTCAAGTATTTAAAAATATGTTGCGTTTGTATATCATCCGATCCATATTCAGTCAAATGGTCTTTTAACAACAGAAATCTTTTTTTAATACGTTGAAATCTTGAATTCTTTCTCACACCTCCGGCACATCACTCATGGTGCAGCCTAATGTTTTTTCTTATAGGTGTATATAATCCTGAAGAATTGGTGGTCCCTAATAGTGGCTAAACTTAATCACAACCCCAGGTACCTTAAGTGTAATCGGTGGAAAATTAAAATAAATTCTACTCATAGACAATAAAATTTTGATTTTTTTACTCTGGTACTTTATTTTTTGAACATGAATTAAAAAGGGTTTAAAAAAGGGGAGCAAGTTTACTTAATTAAATATAATTTCTGCTTCCTCGCGAGATAAAAGTTTCATTGTTCAGGAATATTGCTTATATATAGAATTGTTCTTAAACATAAAAAGTTAAAAATATGTACATAGCAATCATTATAGTATTTATGGCTCTGGCAGGATATTTAGCGTTTACCGGGATTAAGCACCATAAAAAAGGGAGAGCAACAACGGGAATAATAATCGGAATTTTAACAATAGTATTTTTCTGGTCTTTGGATTTTCTGGGGGAAATGCTGTGGTTTAAAAATCTCGGCTATGATGATAGATTCCGGGTTTATGTTATTGCGCAAACAGCGGCTGCTATTGCGGGGGCTATCCTTTCTCTAGTAATTGTTTCATTATTAACGTATTCAATATCCCAGGCAAAAAGTTATTCAAAAAAATTCGCGCAGATACTATCATTCATAGCCGGAGGTATCTGGGGTTATACAAACTGGCAGGTAATGTTAAAGTTCTGGTTCCGTGTACCAGTGGGAGTTTCAGAACCTATACTAAATATGGATGCTGGATTTTATCTTTTTACACTTCCGTTTCTTGATCAGATTTATCTACTTCTCATAATGCTTACCATTATTTCACTTGCCGTTCTTCTCTTTACTTCTTTTCTAAAATTTAATGAAAAAGGAACACTGAGTTTAAACTTCACCGGCTTTGATAGAATTATCAATCCAAAACCATATACTAATATCTTAGTTACCGGTTCCTTTTTAATATTTGTACTTGCCTACGATAAATACCTCAGCCGTTTTCATCTTATGTTTTCTGAATTAGGAGTAGTACGGGGGCCGGGCTGGACAGATGCTAATATTCTTCTGCCTGCTTATGATATTATAGTTATTCTGATGATAATATTTGCTGCTGCCCTTTTAATAAAGCCGGGTAGAAGACTCCTTCAAAAATTTTACTACAAATTAAGAATACGAAATGCCGACTCCGAACCCGTTTTACTTATTTCAGTTGCAGCAACAATTGTTGTGATATGGTTTATTGGTATAACAGCCATTCCCGGCTTGTTTCAATGGCTGAGAGTTGAACCGAATGAAATAACATTTGAACGACCTTATATTGAAAATAATATCAGGCTTACACGCTTTGGTTTTAATCTTCAGAATATTGAAGAAAAAGAATATCCTGCTAATGATACTTTCAATAGACAAACAGTTGAGAATAACAAATCCACTTTCGATAATATAAGATTATGGGACTGGCATGCTCTTGAAGATGTTTATAAACAATTCCAGGAAATCCGGCTGTATTATGAATTTAAAGATGTTGATATAGACCGTTATACTTTCAATAATGAATACAGGCAGGTGATGGTTTCTGCCAGGGAAATGGAACCATCAAACCTTCCGCAACAAAGCCAGACATTCGTTAATACCCGGTTTAAATACACACACGGCTACGGAATTACATTAACAACCGTCAGTGATTTTACTCCTGAAGGACTACCAAATCTTCTGATAAAGGATATTCCACCTGAGAGCAGATACCCTGAACTTGAAGTAAAACAGCCGCAAATTTATTATGGCGAACTAACCGATTCCTATGTAATTGTAAATTCAGATGAATCTGAATTTGATTACCCAAGCGGTGAACAAAATGTTAATATAAAATATCCGGGTAAGGGCGGTGTACAATTATCAAACCTCTGGAGGAAATTTTTATTCGGCTGGAAGTTTGACGGTACAAAATTATTCTTCTCCGGTTATCCGAATTCTGAAAGCCGGATAATGTTCCACAGGCAGATTATAGACAGGGTTAAAACGCTCGCTCCCTTTCTTGAATTCGATAAAGACCCCTATATAGTTCTTGGTGATGATGGCAGACTTTACTGGATAATTGATGCATTTACTACAAGCGATTATTTCCCTTACAGTGAGACATTCAAGTCAACTGAAAATATTGCTTACAAAGAAGGTGAACAAACCAAAACTTTAACGACTGATACTGCACCCGATTTAAATGGGGTTAACTATATAAGAAATTCTGTAAAGGCTGTGGTAGATGCTTTTAACGGTTCGGTTGATTTCTATATTTTTGATGAAAATGATCCGATAATTAAAGTATGGGATAATATCTTCCCGGGATTATTCAAAAAGAAAAATCAAATGCCTGAAAGTTTAATGAAGCATATACGCTACCCTGTGGATTTTCTTATGATACAGGGACTTGTATATGCAAAATATCATATGACCGATCCTACTGTTTTTTATAACCAGGAAGATCTGTGGATAAGGGCAACAGAGAAATATTATAATGACGTCCAACCGGTAAACCCTTATTATATTATGTGGCAGCTTCCCGAAACACACAATGCTGAGTTTGTGCTTATACTACCTTTCACACCAAAAAACAGGCAGGTTTCTATAGGCTGGATAACCGGAATGTGCGACGGAAATAATTACGGCAGGTTTATTGCTTATAAATTTCCAAAAGAAAAAAGCGTTCTCGGACCGCAGCAGGTTGAAACTAAAATTGACCAGGACAGCTTTTTATCAGGTCAGCTGTCATTGTGGAATCAACGAGGTTCTAATGTAATTCGCGGTGATGTACTCGCAATACCGGTTGATGAAACTATAATTTATGTTGAACCGATTTATCTTCGGGCAGAAACTGCAGCTTATCCGGAATTAAGATTGGTAGCAGTAATGCACAATGATGACCTTAGCTACGCTAAAACTTTTCAAGAATCACTGCAGGGATTGTATGATGAAGTACCAGTAAAACAGATTACGCAGAAAGAAGAAAACGGCACAGCAAAAACAGAGACAACTGTTGATGAAAAAATTAAGCAGGCTAACGATGCTTTTGAAAATTATTTAAGATTACAGGGGGAAAAACAATTTCAAAAGGCGGCTTTAGAACTGGAAAAACTACAAA
>Ga0153915_10006602_pt1 | contig 10886 bp, 9 predicted proteins | sample Opewatmetagenome_2_FD_107003 | JGI IMG/M metagenome (GOLD analysis project Ga0153915, IMG submission 107003) | Freshwater wetland microbial communities from Ohio, USA - Open water 3 Core 3 Depth 3 metaG | ecosystem: Environmental > Aquatic > Freshwater > Wetlands | place: USA: Ohio, Lake Erie...
CTCTGGTCAGCCACCGGTTCCTGCTGACCAGCATCGAACGGAAGTAATCCCAGATCCGCTGTTTGTCGCTTAATGCCTCCAGCCGGTGCGTAGGGGTCAGCAGCTGGACAGTCTTCAGGCGCTCGTCAACCCCCCGGTAAAACCCGAAGCTTCTCCCCTCGGCAATATTCACGCAGAGATCGCCCGTCTCGTACTGGTAGTACCGCACCTTCACGTCCCCGCCAGGTGGGGGAGAAAGTGAGAGGTGGATATCCTCGCGGCTAGGGTCGACAGAAGCGCTGTACTGAAAGGGGTAGCGGGGATCGGCTACACTCGCGGCATTCACATACTCTATCGCAGGGTCGGTCCCCAGGTCCTCCACCGCGACCAGGATCGTCTCCTGGTTTCCCGGCCCAGTCACCGGCACCCTGTAGCGCGATCCTTCCGACTGGATCGCGAGCATCTCGCCATGCACCATGTTCCACACCACAAAGCTGTTGAGGGTGAGTTTCCTCTCAAGCTCCGATGCGAACTCACCCAGCCCCGGGAACGTAAGCCAGACCACCCCGTCCTTCACAGCCGCGTTCTCCAGCAGCGTGAACGGCAGATCGAGGAAGCTTAACGCATACGGGGTCTGAAAAAACTCATCCGCAATCGTGAACACACCCGGGTACTGCGGGCGCAGAGACGATCGGACCGGCCCGGCGTTCTCTCCCGCGTCCGTGGGTTGCGGCAGACGGCACCGGAGACGTTCGAGCAGGAACGGATCGACGCCTGCGGCGTGTATCCTTGCCTGGCCGTCAGGCACCTCGCGGAGGTTTTGCATGGGGATCGAGAGCCCCAGCATCAGGTCGTTTCCGACTGACTGTATTTGCACATCGTTCGTGAACGAAGGGACGATCCACACCGGATCCAGGGGTGCGAACAGGATTCTGTTCCCCTCGGAATCCTGCAGGCTCAGATAATGGTGCTGCTCCAGCATAATCGGCACTACCGAGTCGGCGTCACGAAGGGATGCATGCGCAACCGCATAGACGGGCCCGGGGAACAACTGCCCGAAAAGATGCCTGCGCAACACCTCAAAAAGCCCGTCGGAAACCTGGTCGCTCCGCTGGGCGTACACCGAGAGAAGGAGTTGATTTTGGACATCGGACTGGTAGGAGTCGATAGCCTGCAGCAGCGTCGTGAGAACGGGGTCCTTGATGTCCCCCCGGTATTCACTTACAAACCGCATCTTGATGTCACTGAGTGGCATGCGATTCCCCGCTAATGTTCCAGCACCCGACTGTTCCGGGCCTGGCGTACTTGAATCTGAAGAGGGTATTCCTTCTCTCGCTCACGAAGCGGATCCCGTTGTCTTCGACTTCGTCGCCGACAAGCGACACCTCCAGCACCGTGGCGGTGTCTTCCAGCCAGACGTTCACCTCTTCCCGGATGGTATTCTCGAGGGTCTCCCGTTCCTCCTGCACGAAGGTGTCGCGGAAGCGCGAGCTGGGACCCATGGTATAGAGCTGGACCCAGAGAGCCCGGATACCGGGCGACGGCAGACGGAGATACTGCCCCATCCCGGAGAGGAGGAAGAGGCGAAGCCGCTCATCGAGGCTGTTTTCCTCGCTCTCGGCGCGTTCAAACACGCCCGACGAGTTCACCGTCAACGGTAAATGGAAGAGAGCCATCAGAGTGATTACCCCCGCGTCAGCTGGGCATACGCCCTTTCCGCCTCGGTCAGAAGAGTTCTTGCACGCTTCTTCAGATCTTCGAGCGACTTAAGAGGTTCGCTCGTCTCGCGAATCAATTTGTCCCGAATCCCGATGTAGTTGTTGAGTTTGCCGTGGTCCCTGCTTGAGATCCTGTCGCGGGCTATGTCGGGCCAGTTGACAAAGAAGTCCGCCTGCTTCTCTACATAGGTCCGCTTTGCCTTTCCTCCCTCCACGTACAGGATATCGAACTGTTTCATATCGGCCTTGACCGAATCGTAATCCCCCACCTGATTCATCTCTCGAAGGTTCCGGAGCTTCTCCTCCATATCCCGCACGAGCATGTTGAGACGCTCCGTTAACTGCCGCATCGTGACCTTGTAGGCGCCGGCGTTGTTGTTGGCAGTGACGCTATTTTCCAGAAGTACTTTCTCGACCAGCTCCAGGCGAGTTCCCTTCCCGAGCCTCCTGATTTTGTCCACAAAGACAATTGTCCGGTAGTTATCACCCATGTGGGTTTTTCCTTACTGAGGCCTGCAGGTCAGTTGATCATGACCATCGCCCCTTTGATGGTGTTCTGCCCAGCCGCACTCGATTCAACCTGGGCCCCCTTCACTTTCACCGATGCGGTTCCCTGGATGTCCACGTTTGCCGCCGCCTTTTCCACAAGGTCCGAACCGGCGGTTATTTCCTTCTTTCTTGTAACAGTCTCGCTGGAATTCCCACCAACAGTGGCCGTGAGATCCTTCGACACCGACACTTTCATGTTCTCCTGCGCCGTGATTTCGACCTCTTTCGACGACAGGGCGAGCTTCTCGTCGGCCTTGATCTCGATACTCTTCCCGTGGACGACGATCGTTCCCCCCACCGATTCCACCGTGATTTTCGGCTGCTTTAGCTCCAGCCGGATGATATTCTTGTTGTCGCGCATCGACACGACGATTTCTTCGTCCCCCTTCTTGTCGATGACGCGGATCGTCGATTCATTGGGAGTCCTCGCAACAAGCACCTCTTCCGTTCCGTTTTCGGTCACGAAATCGGGCTTCTTCTCGCTGTGATAAAGCGCCCCGAGGATAACTGGCAACGAGGGGTCGCCGTTCTCATGTCCCACCAAGACGTGATCGCCAATTCTCGGGATGTAATGCGTCCCGTAGGATTTCCCCGCGCCCGTCTTCCCCGCCCCTGTCTGCAGAATGCGAGCCCAGGGACGTGCCTCCCCCTTGAGATCCCAGAGGTACTGCACCTGCACGCGACCGAGCTTGTCTTTGTCCTTGTTGTCGGTCACGCGCGCTGGCTGGAGCAGGCCTTGGTGCTGATGCCGGTCGGGTTCTTCGGGAAGGATGGCGCAGTCGTCGGCCACCGCCTCGAATCCGGCGCTGTACACAGTGTCTCTGAACTGCGCGTGAAGGGAGGTCACGAGCAGTGTGTTCTTGAGCAGGGGGTGGTCATCGCATTTGATGGCCTTCCCAACCGCAACCATCGGATGGCTGGTTACCCCCTGCACGTGGAGCATCCTGCCGGCCGTCAGGGCCTGCTGGTTCTTCACGAATTGGTCGAATTCCGGCCCCTCGATCACGGGCTGGTTGTAGATCTCCTCTTCCGCCTTCTTGTAGAGGGACTCCGATTTCTTGTAGGTGTCTGAAAGAAACCGGTTCCCGGGCGGCGTGAACGACCCGCTCTTCTGAGGTTCGTTCTTCGGCTCGGTGTGCTTGGTGAAATCGTACGGCACCCCCAGCCAGCGGTTGATCCCCAGCGTGCATCGTGCGTTCACGTCGGATAGATGCTGAAGCCCGAGCGCCAGCGCCGGCCCCTGCGCCGCAAGACGGGGAACGTAGTGGAATTTCTCCCCGTCATGGAAAAAGACGCAGCCGTCGTACCAAGCCAGGCGCTTCAGGAATCCATAGTCGGTCTCTTCGTACTGCTGGAAAAAGCGGAACTGGAGGGATTTTTTTGGAGACGTCAGCGCGTGCTTCGATGCGATGGTTTCCGTGACAACCTGGTTGACGATCTGGTGAACCGACTTGTTGACGAACGACCTGTGCCTGCGGGCGATGGACAGCAGGTGATCCTCGGAGAGAGCCTGCAGCTGGACGGCATCCGTCGTGAGGTTAACCGATGTGACGATTCCCTCATACACCTTCTCGATGGAAGATTTCAGTCGGTCTTTCACACGGAGGACGAGCCGTTCGCCCAGCCAGGAACCGAGCGCGGTATCGTAGACCTTGTTCGACTCCGTCCGGGCGAAGCCCAGCTCCAGTTGAATCTCGCAGAAGGTGAAGAGTCCCTGACGGATTTCGGCGCTGTGGAACTGCAGGCCGTGGTCCTTCCCTGCGATGGTGGCGGTGACATACGTGTCCACTCCGCCCGCATCGCTGCTGATCGGTGTCATGGCTTACCTCGCAAATGACGGTGAGCGGCCAAGCCGCCCGATTATTTTGTCCCCTCCTTCCAGTGCTCCGAGTCGGCGGAGACCAGATAGAGGTTCAACTGCCGGACCGCATTTTTGTACTTCACCGAGATCCTGACATCGATCGCCTGGTTGTTTTCCGTTCCGTCGGGATTCGTCACCACCTCCACGGCGTCCACCTTGCCGTATTCCAGCATCTTGGAGGCCCCGCCCGTGTTGTGCATGAGGAACTTCGACAGGGCGGAATGCATGGCGTCGCGGCTTTCGGTCTCGTTGGGAACGAAGGTCCTGCCGTTCAGATAGTGCAGCACCACCTTGGCAATGTATTCATCGCACCGCTTCACGGTGTACTGGTCCATTCCCTGGTCCCCCTCCCCTCCCGCAAGAAACAGCGTATCGACACCCCAGAAGACGATCCCCTCGTACTGCGCCAGGGGTATGAGGGCCTTGTTGAACTTCATCTGCTGGCCGCCGCGGATGTTCCATTTCATTTCCATGGGTGAGCCATCGACGGTCGGAACTTTCACCTCGTGCGGCTTGTTCGCCTGCGCGACGTGGATCCCCTCCTTGATGTCTCCCTTGTAGACCTTCCCCGCGAGGATGCCCGCCGGACTGACGTAGAAATCGCCGATTTCCTTCTCGTACCGATTGGCCTTCCGTATCCGTAGCGGGTTCGCCACGACGGAGATATGCTGCTTCACCGCATCGGTGGCTTTGAGTTCCGCGAAGTCTCCGCCGACATCGAACATCTCCTGCGCTTCCTTCAGTGAGACATCCATGAACCCGGCGAAGAGATGCGCCATGCTCTGCTGTGCAAGCTCACCGTATTTTACCAGCTTTGCTTCGCTTCCGGGCCAGTCGGGGATTACCATCAACCCGATAAGGCTCTTCATGTCGAAGTTCTCCCGATTCGGCATTTTCGCGCCAAGTCCGTTCTCCGGATCCATGATGGCATCGAAATTCCGGTCCGGCGAGGCGTTCACGATCGATACATAGCTGACCACCTCACCGGGTGTCAACCGCGATTCATAGAAGAAGAGGTCGAGCTGACGGTATGTCTTTTCCAAATCCCGCTGCGAGGCGAAGATCTTGGCCATGTTCTCCTGGAACACGCGTGCAACTAAGTCGCGTCGCTCCTTCACCCTCTGCCGGAGCGTAGCGAAATCCTTAGCGCCCGCGAGCATGTCCTTGATGACCTGCAAGCGCTTCAGGTACGCGTAGCCGGAGCTGACGTCCGCTTTGGATCTCGTGATCTTCAGCGGCTTTGCGGCCGACTCCTTCGCCATATTCTGGTTCTCCGCCGGAAAATCCTTGGCCGAAGGGAAAATCTTTACCGCGGTCCCCTCCGGCAGAAGCGATCCGGTTCTGGGAGGAAGGAGAACCGCAAGCTCCGCCGCCTTCACGGCCGCAGCGGTCGTCGCTTCGCGGACCTTGTCCTTGTCCTTTTGCTCTGCCATGTTCGTAGTCTCCAACAAGTTATTTGAAATTCTTCAGCGCAAATCTGGCACCCTTCCCGCCGGCCTTGTACTCCATCTCGCCCACCTTCAGCTCGAACGATTCGATCGTCGGAGAGCTGGGCGAGCTAGGGTTGTGAATCGACCAGGCGGAAATGAAGGCCTTCTTGATCTGGAACGCGTACGAGTCGCGCACGTCGTCCCCGTGGAATTCCAGCGTGCCGCTGGTCAGAATGTTCTTCCGTCCGTCTTCATTTGTGGCCATGGCGAACGCTTCCACAATGGGGTTGTCGCTCGCGTCACGCTCAACTGAGACAGTCGCAGCAAAGGTTGGCTCCCGGTAAATGCCCCGACTGTCGTTCGGCGTTTCGATACGGACCCGGACTTCCCGGACATTGGGGATCGTGACACCGTTCAGGGTAATCTTATAGTCTTTTATCATGGTTGTTTCCCTTTCGGGGCGTTACTTTTTCGAAAATTCGGGAACCTTGAAGCTCTTGGATTTTCCCCCGCCGGCGAGCGTCATGCTCCCCACCTTCAGCGTAATCGTTTCTGTCATGTCATCGTCTTCAGGGGGCTGTGTGAATTCCCAGCCAGAGATATACGCTTCCTTCATATCGATTGTATAGGTCTCCTGGTGCTTCGAATTCTGAAGCACGATGGAGCCGTTGATGATGTTCAGCCTCCCATCTTCGTTGGTGGCAGTCTTAAACATCTCAGACATGGGGGTATTGCGCCCGCGTCGCACGAACTGCACCGTGGCAGCCGTGGTGCGCCCGTCGTAGTCTCCCCGCGGGCCGACCGGGGTTTCGATTCTGACAGTGACCTCCTGCACCTCGGGGATCTCTGTCCCTGCGATCTTTACTGATTTCGGCATCGGCATTGCTGCACCTCATGCAAGTTGGTCCATGCAGTCCCGGCTCTGACACCTGCCGGGCGGATTCCGTCACTCACCCAGAGACTGGAGCTTCTGCTCCTCGAGAATCTGCTGCAGCCTCTCGATCTCGGCTTCGAGAGCCTTGATCACCCCATCCTTATTCGACTGGAGAAGCTGGGCCAGCTTCTGGTCCTTCATGCGCTCCATCAGGTCGTCGAGCGCGAGGTGAGTCAATTGTTGGTCGAGAAGCACTCGCTCACCGTCGGCGCTCTTCGCCTTCACCGCGATGTTATCCGCCCCGAAGTCGGACATCACCTGGGCGGGATCCTCACCGTACTGCATCGTGACGCCGGTCGTGGATTCGTCCACCGATTCCCCTCCTAGGTTGTCCACCTTCTTTACTTCGAATTCGAGTTTCGGCGCGAACTTCGCCGCCACCTCGTTGATCGAACCACATTCGACGGGAGTGCAATCCTCTCCCGCCGTTTCCGGGTTCACGGGAGCGATATAGACCGTGAAGTTGCTGTTGAGCTCCGCGACTCCCGGCGTTGCGTTTGTCGGCAGAATGCGTTTCGCTTTGTCGACATCCGGTGTTTTTGCCATGGGCTTCCTCCTTGATCGTGCGACAATTCCTGCTATTTTCTCAGAGCGAAATCTTCAAACTTGCGTCGTCACAGGTGATACGGACACTCTCCGGGACGTAGGTGCCTCCTTCAGCAGCCCGCCGCCGCAGGATTTCAGTGGCCATGATGCTTGCCACCTCCGTGTCGATGTATGTAGTCACGGACCGGGCTCCGTACTCCTGCTGGTAACCGCGGGCAACAATGAATTCCCGGGCCGTCTGATCGACATCAATCCTGACCGGGCGCGATCCCGGCTCACGCGCAAACTGCTGCTCGTAAGAGGCGAGTTTCTGGGTGACAATGGTCTCGACGTCCACCGGCTTCAGGTACTTGAAGAGCACCACCTCATCCATCCTTTTAATGAATTCCGGGCCGATATGATGCTTCAGGTGATCAAGTGCCCGCTCTCCCAGGACCTTTTCGTCGGCCGTCCCGTCCGAAGTGTCCGCGCCGGTGAATCCATAGTTCGAGGTCAGGATAAAAAGCGTGTTCGCGAAGTTGATGGTGTTTCCCTGACTGTCGGTAAGGCGCCCCTCGTCGAAAACCTGAAGGAAGAGCGTGCAGACCTTCCGGTGTGCCTTGTCGATCTCGTCCAGCAGCACAAGGGAGTACGGTCGCCGCCGGACCGCCTCCGTCAGAACGCCTCCCTCCTCGTACCCCACCAGTCCGGGATCCGCCCCGACGAGTCGCCGCGACGTGTGCTCGTCAGTGTACTCAGACATGTCGAGGCGGATGAGCTGCCTCGGGTCCGCAAAGAGTTCTGCAGCGATCCGTTTCGCCAGCAAAGTCTTCCCGACGCCAGAAGGGCCGATAAACAGGAAGATTCCGCGTGGGCGAACGGCGTCGCGGAAGGGAAGGGCCATCATCCGGACTCGCCTGGCGATGATGCCTACTGCTTCCTGCTGTCCGACGACATCGCGGTTGATGGCCTCCTCCAGGCCGAGAAGGCGGGCGGATTCGTCCTTGAAGAGTTTCTCCACGGGGATTCCCGTTTTCTCCCCCACCGACTGCGCGATATCTTCGTTTCGCACGGTGGTGTCCGGACGCTCGCCGAGCATGTGCGCGATTTTGACGCGAGCGCTGACGTTGTCGAGAACCTGGATGGCCTTGGCCGGAAACTGGTTATCGCCGATGTACCGCGCGCAGAGAGAGACAATGACCCGCAGCTGCTCTCCCGGAACATCGACTCCGTGGTGGGCACGGAACTTCTCCTGCACCCCCTCAAGGATCTTCACCGTTTCGTCCTGTGAGGGTTCGGGGACGTTGACCCGCCCGAACCGCCTGCTGAACGCGGGATCCTTTTCGATATGCTTCCGGTATTCCGCATAGGTTGTCGCGCCGATCATCCAGAGCTCGCCCCGGGCAAGAGCCGGCTTGATCAGGTTTGCCGCATCCATCGCTCCTGACGTTTGCCCGGCACCCATGATAGTATGAATCTCATCGACGAAGAGAATGATATTTCCGCCTGAAGCGCCGACAGCCTTGATGATCGACTTGAGCCGCTCCTCGAACTCTCCCCGGTAGTTCGCACCCGCCAGCAGGAGTCCCAGGTCAAGCGTAAGAATCCGCTTCCCGGTCAGGAGTGTTCCCGCTTCGCCCTTTTGGATCTTTACAGCGAGGCCTTCGACGATATGGGTCTTCCCGACTCCCGGATCTCCCACCAGTATGGGATTGTTCGTCATCTTCTGGGATAGAATCGTTGTGATCTGGCGGATCTCAAGGTCCCGTCCGATGACCGCCGACAGTTTCCCCTGTTCCGCAAGGGCTACCAGATCGACGCAATATTTCGAAAGGACGTCCTCCTTTTCCGACTCGCCGTGGGTCACAGTGGCAAGCTGCGTCTCGCCGGCGGTGAAATCCCGGAACTCGTAGGGAGTGATCGCGCCCTCCCAGATGACTTCGGAGAGAGAGTCGTTTTCGATCTCAACAACGCTGAGGACGAGCCCGCGCCATGCAATGGCATCGACGTCTTTGGCAGCCTTCTCGAAACAGGCTTTCAGTCGCGGCGACGCCTCACGAACGTCGGAGGAAGGAGAACGCGGGAGTTCCTCCATTCGTTTCTTCAGGAGACCCTGAATATGCGCTTTGGAGATTTTCTTGGAATCGAGGAAATCGACGAGGTGGGCTTCATTAGTCTGGAGCTCAATCCAGAGGATGTGCTCAGGCTCCACTTTTTGGTGTCGCAGTGTCCGCGCTTCATCCTGCGCGCGGAGAAGTGTGGCCTTGCAGCGATCATCGAACTTCATGCGAACCTCCCGGCGTGGAGTGGGGCAACTCCTCGAGAACCTCCCGGAGTGAGCGGTGCCAGACGGTCGTATACCAGCCGCAGAAGATGGGTCCGAAGTGCGTCAGCTGCCCGTGTGCCGCGTTGGTGAACGAGCAGATGCTGACCCGCATGCGGGTTGCGAGCGCGAGTCCCTGTGAGCACATCATAATTTCTCTTCGCAACTCCGGTATCTTCGTATGGCACGGAACGAGAATGCTCACTCCCGCCGCGAGATGCCGGTCCGCCACAGCACACATGCCGCCCCACGCCGCGCTGGGCGGATCCGCCTGGGCGGTTTTCCACCACCCGGGCTTTATCCCCTTCTCTTTCCGCGCGGAGTAGTAATCATCGGCGAAGGAGAAGAGCCCCTTCTCAAGTGCGTCGAACGGATCGAAGGCGAACGGCACGTACTCCTCCTCCTGAAGGAATGCCACAAACCGGTCGGGAGCCAGGGGGCCATTCAACACGAGCATCACAAGAAACAGATTCTTATCCACGGTGGAGCGGAAATGCCCCACGGCCCCATCGAATGTCTGCGCGAAACAGTTCCCCCACCAGTCGAGCGACAGCCATCGTGCCTCTTCCTTCACGGCATCGCTCATCGGAAAGCCGGGAGAAATCTGCACGATGCGGAAATCGTGTTCCCGCCGCCGCGCCACCACGATATGCGGAATCCCCGTCATGAAGAGGCCGATCCCCTCCCGAACATCTGTGCGGGTTCATGCACGCGCGGCCTGGTCCTTTCGAATCTGATAGTTCCGTAACCGACGACGCAGGGTCTCCGAAAGATCCTCCTTCGTCTTCACCAGGCGACGCATGACCGCAAGAACATCGTCCTTGTTCTTCGGTGGCACCTCGATGAAGGACGCCGCGGTCTTGGCGAAGTCTGCCTCTGCGTCCGTCACCAGTTTTTGCAGATGCTTGATCCGCTCTTCCCTCTGCGTCAGAGCGAACCGCACTTTCTTCTTCCGCTCCTCCTCCACTTCGCGCTGATGGTCTGCAATCTCCTCAGAGAGCCGCTGCAGAGTCTCGAACCCTGTGTTGAGTCCCGCGGTTTCCGCCTCAATGGTCTTCAGTTCCGATTCGAAGATCGAAACGCTTTCGGCAAGATGGATCTCCTGCAGGATGTCGGTCATCCAAAGTAGTGGCTGAACCACCCCCCAGGGAGTGGGAGACGCCGTCCCCTTCGCTGGCGCGAGCGAGGACATCAGAAAGACTTGGTAGTGGTACGACACGTCCAGAACGCGGCTGAAGAACTGGCCAAAATATTCCAGAAGATTGCCCAGCAGGTCCTGCAACCGCGGGTGCACGTTGTTCCCGGAATCGTGCACCAGGCAGTCCTTCAGGCGCCCGATCGGCGAGGCAAAATCTGGAGATTCCACGGCGTACCGGGACAGAGCGTACTGCTCAACGAATGCCGGCTGGAATCCGTCGGGCAACATGGCGCTTCTCCTCAACGAGGGTATCGCCTCGGGCATGATCAGGTCAAGCTTGTTGATGACAATGGCAACCGGAACATGCCGTGCATGAGGGTTGCTATTCCGCCAGTAGTCCAGAATCGTGCGCGACCAGGAAGCCCTGGC
>Ga0153915_10006603_pt1 | contig 10885 bp, 9 predicted proteins | sample Opewatmetagenome_2_FD_107003 | JGI IMG/M metagenome (GOLD analysis project Ga0153915, IMG submission 107003) | Freshwater wetland microbial communities from Ohio, USA - Open water 3 Core 3 Depth 3 metaG | ecosystem: Environmental > Aquatic > Freshwater > Wetlands | place: USA: Ohio, Lake Erie...
GACGCAGAATGCGTCTCCTGATGCTCATCGCTGTTTCCTCCTTTGGCGAAAGCTTCCGCCGGGTTCTCCTCACCGCCCCGGCGGAAGCGATTTAAAGAAAAAGAAATCTGCGGGCGCTTCGCACCCGCAGATTCCTTTTTCAGCCAATAGTATGATTACAGTTCTTGATCCACCGACGGCAATACGACCGTAAACATCGACCCTTGCCCGGGGGTCGAATTCACCCAGATGCGCCCCTGGTGGTTCTCCACGATCGACTTGACGATCGCCAGCCCCAGCCCCGTGCCCGATATATCGTTCGCTACATTGCTGGCCCGGTAGAACTTGTCGAAGATATAGGGCTGGTCGACGAGGGGGATGCCGGGGCCGTTGTCGCTGATCTGCAGGATAACCTGGCCCGCTTCTGCTTTGGCGCTGATACATACCTCGCCGCCGTCTTGGGTGTATTTGACGGCGTTGCCGATCAGGTTCGTCAGCATCTGGCGCAATCGGACCGGGTTCCCCAGGATGGGGGGCAGGTCATGCGGCACCTCCACCACCAGGTGCTGCGATTTGTCGACGAGGCGGGCACGCAGGCTGTCCAGGGTATAGTGCACCAGGGTTGGCAGCGGCACCACCTCTTTGCGGGCATCGAAGCCGGCCTCGATGCGCCCCAGGTCGAGCAGGTCGTTGATCAGGGCGGTGATGTTCTGCACGCTCAGTTCCACGCGGCGGATGAACTCTTTCTGCTGATGGTTCACCGGCCCCACCCGGTCGATCAATTCGATGTAACCCAGGATGGCAGTCAAAGGAGAACGCAGGTCGTGGGAGACGGTGCTGACGAAATCACTTTTGATGCGGTCGAGCTCCTTCAGGTGGGTGATGTCTTGCAGGATCACCGCCAGTCCCACCTCGGGGATGGGTGTCACCTGGGCGTTAAAGACACGCCCTTCCTCCAGATTGATCTCGCTGCGGTAGGGTGCGCTGGCCTTCTCGTCGCTGAGGACCTCCAGCAGGTCGGTGCAGCGGATGACATCGCCCACCGGCTTGCCGACCGGGTTTTCATGCTCGACGGTAAATGCCTGGCGGGCTGTCTCGTTAATCAGCATCAGGCGTCCATCCGGATCCACAACGATCACCCCGTCTTTAATGCGGGTCAGGATTGTCTCCAGCTTGTTGCGCTCGATCTGCGAGCGTTCGTACAGGCGAGCATTCTGGATAGCGATAGCGGCGTAGCCCGCCAGCGCCGAGACCAGGCCGAGATGATATTCGCTAAAGGGGTGACCGCTGCTACGGTTATCAACGCCTAAGACGCCTATCGGGCGATCTTCGACCACCATGGGGACGTACATCAGGTTGTGCACCATGTAGGTGGTTTTGATCTTCTTGGGTGTCTTCTCGTCCAGCATCACCGGCTTGCCGGTGCGCAGCGCCTCGCCAGCCAGGGTATCGTTGGCGGGCAAACGGAAGGTGTGCACGAAATCCTCGCGGAAGTTGCGCGCCGCCCGCATATAGAGCTCACCTGTCGTTTCATCCAAAAGCAGCAGGCTACCCTCTTCGGCCTCTGTCAGCTCCACCGCTGCCTCCACGACCGAGGTTAAGATGCTGTCCAGCTCCAGGGAAGACGTCACCGCCCGTCCGATGTTCTGCAAGGCTTCCAGCCCAGTCAGGCGTTCCTGCAAGGATTGGGTATTGCGCTTGACCTCGTGGAGTGTCCAATCATCGATCACCCGGCGGCGCTGTAGGGCGCGGCGCACTGCCTGCAGCGCTTCGGTGGAGTGTACAGGCAGGCTAAGGTAATCGGCGACGCCCATGCGGATGGCTTCTACCGCTAGGGTATCGGAAGGCTGGCTGCTAACCAGCACAACCGGCAGGTTGGGATGCCGTCGCAACAGGTTAGAGGCTACATCCAGCCCTTTGAGACGTTGGCCTTCTTCTTTGCCGGGTAGATCGTCCCCCAGCAGGACCACATCCGGCGCGCCGGCCTGGGTCAGCATCTCGAAAGTTTGAAAATCCTTGACAAGGGTGACCTGGTAACCAGCGGGACGTAAAGAACTGCGCTCGATGGTGCGGCCTAAATGGGAATCCGATAAAAAAATGAGGATCTGTTCGTTTGCCATTTAATCTCTGGTTTGTTGGCTGGCGCTCTGCAGGCTCAAGGCGCGCTCCCGAAGAGCCTTGAACAGGCGGGCATTGACGATGGAGATTGAGGCATAATCGGTGACTGCCTCCAACAAGGACTGGCAGTTTGGGCTGAACGGGACTGCGGCTCTGCGCAGTACGGTGAGTAAGCCGATCACGGCGCTCTTAGCCTTAACCGGCATCACCAGGACTGATAGGCCCAGGCGCGAGATTTTGAAGCGCTTGATCGGATCGCCATGGATGGATAAAGGCTCTCCCGAGACTGCGACCAGCGAGCTGATGCCGTCATCCCAGGGCCGGTTGATCCGTTCAGCGATCATCTCGGGCAGGTTGCGCTGGGCGCCTAGCAGGAATGCCTTTCCCGGGTCGTCGCGCAAGAGCAGCCAGCCACTGTCGGCCTCGGCGATCGTCACGGCGCCCTGCACGATGCGCTCGAAAAGGGTGTTCGGCTCCGTGATCGAGGTCATAGCTTTGCCAATGGCGGAGAGGATGGTCAGCTCGCGCACACGCCGCTGCAGCTCCTGGTTGGTCTGGTTGAGTTGGCGCACCAGGGCTTCGCGCTCGCGGCGCGCCCGAACCTGTTTGAGCACACGCTCCACCGCCGCGATGACCTCTGTCTCCCGCGCCGGCCAGAGCAGGAAATCGGCGGCGCCCAGGCGGAAAGCCTGGATGATGTTGCTTTCCGTTCCTTTTTCGGAAAGCACGATCATAGGGATGTCCAGCCCCTGGGAGGAGAGGGCCACCAACAGGTCTTTGGCGCTCAGTTCAGGTAACTTTAGGTTGGCGATGATCAGGTCTGGGAAGGTACGCGCCGCCTGCTGGATGGCGATGGGGACGGTAGCGATGGTTTCCACCCGGTATCCCAGCGGTTGCAGCGCCTGCCATGAGATCAGGTCGCTGATCTCGCGGCTATTTTCAACGAGGAGGATCCGCTCCCGCTGACTCATCATAGGGTCAATCATAGCATGATTATCGCTCTTTATGCACGGGTGGACGGCAGACCATACAAAATTGAGAGTGTTGTCAGGTGATTCCACCTTACCCCCATCCCCCACCCCAGACCCCTCCCTCTGCCTGGCCGATTTTGGGGGAGGGGACAAGAATCCCAATTTAGGGTTTTCCTGCGGTCCTGACCGCAGGAAAACCCTAAATTGGGCTATTTCTCCCCTTGCCCTTGCGAAGGGAGCAAGGGGGATGGGGTCTCAAATCGTTAGAATATCATAAATGTTTCCTAACCTACTTGACTTTGTATGCCTGACGCGCATACAATCATATCAGCACATCACGGACCAGATCCGTTCTCAAGTTGGTGCCATGGAATACAAAGACTACTACAAGACACTGGGTGTTGACCGGAAGGCAAGCGAAGCAGACATTAAGCGTGCTTATCGCAAACTGGCGATGAAACACCACCCGGACCGCAACCCGGGTAATAAACAGGCAGAAGATAAATTCAAGGAAATCAATGAGGCCTACCAGGTACTGAGCGACCCCCAGAAGCGCCAGCGTTACGACCAGTTGGGAGATTCGTACTCCACCTGGCAGCAGCGCGGCGGGGTGCCGGGCAGCTTTAACTGGGAGGAGTGGGCTACCGCGCCTGGCGGGGGCAACGTGAGGGTGGAGGTGGGCAATCTGGACGATCTGTTCGGAGGCGGCCTGGGCGATTTTTCCGAGTTCTTCCGCAGCATTTTTGGAGGCGCGCCTGGGGGAATACGTGGAGCCGGCACTGCAGGGACGCGAGGCGGACGGGGGACCGTCCGCGCTCAAATTCCCTCTTTCGAGCATGAAATCACCATCAGCCTGCGCGAGGCCTACCAGGGCACCACACGCCGCATCGAGGTAGATGGCCGCCGCCTGGAAGTCAAGGTCCCTGCAGGGGCGCGCTCCGGCACCAAGATCCGCGTGGCGGATGCAGTCGCCTCCCCTAACGGGCAGAAAGGCGACTTGTACCTGCTCATCCAGGTCGCCGAAGATCCACACTTCGAACGCAAGGGGAATGATCTCTATACAGACGTGGAAGTCGATTTGTTGAAAGCCGTGCTGGGTGGCGAGGTCACCGTGGAAACGCTGAGCGGCAGCGTGGTGCTCACCATTCCCGCCGGCACCCAGCCGGGACAGACCTTCCGGTTGGCAGGGCAGGGCATGCCACAGATCAAAAACCGTGAAAGCCGGGGAGACCTGTTCGTGCGAGTGAAAGTCAAGATTCCGCGCAGCCTCACGGCGGAGCAGCGCGAGCTCTTTCAGAAGCTGGCCCGCCTGAATTGAATTGGATGGCATCGGTTTGGTACTGCTCCGGCGGATTTGCCTTACCTGGCAGCAGGCCATGGCGACCGGCCTGAAGTGAGATATCGTACGTTATTATGAAGCGTTTTTGCCGACCTGTCTTTTTCGGTGGTTGATCGCCACCAACAGGAATTGGAGGTGAAACGAATCCTGGAAAATCGCCCGTCTCTTTAGACGATCACCAGCCAGCACTCGCTGCAAACCAACCTTAAGGAGGTAAACATGCTATCTGAAAGCGATCTACGTGAACTGCTTGACTATCATGCCAGTGCCTCGGTTCTCAGCGTGTACCTGAATATCGAGCCGACTGCGGTCAGCGCCGATGCGCACAAGTTGCGGCTACGCAGCATGTTGAAAGATATTGAGCTGCCGGAGGATGTCCTCAGAGTAGAACGTTTCATTGAACATGAGTTTGGCTGGTCGGGACGGAGCGTGGCGATCTTTTCTTGCGCTGCGGAAGACTTCTTCCGCGCTTATGCTCTGGCGGTGCCGCTGCGCAGCCGCGTGCGGGTGAGCGACCGGCCGCACGTAAAACCCTTGGCCGATTTACTGGATGCGTATGGGGGCTACGGCGTTGCTCTGGTGGATAAACAAGGAGCCCGCCTGTTTTACTTCCACCTGGGGGAGCTGCGCGAGCAAGATGGCATGCTTGGGGAAACCGTGCGCCGTACAAAGCGTGGCGGCGGCTCCCAGGCGCAGGGACGCCGGGGCGGCAGCGCCGGGCAGACCAATTACGTCGAGGAAGTGGCGGATCGGAATTTCAAGGACGCCGCCGAATTTGCGGCGCGCTTCTTCGGTGAGAACAACGTGCGCCGCATCTTGTTGGGTGGCACGGAGGATAACCTGGCCCTTTTCCGGGGGCACCTTCCCAAGACCTGGCAGAGCCTGGTGGTGGGCACTTTCCCGATGAGCATGACCGCCAGCCACAGCGAAGTATTAGAGCGGGCCATGCAGATCGGCCACGAAGCGGAACGCAGCCGGGAAGCCAGGCTGGTAAAGGCGCTTATCACCGGTGCGGCTAAAGGGAAGGGCGGCGTGGTGAAGCTGGAAGATACGCTCAGCGCGATCCACCAGGGCAGGGTGCTGACCCTGCTGATCAGCGAAGGCTACCGCGCCCCTGGCAGGCGCTGCAAGGGTTGCGGTTTTGTCACTTCGAAAAAAAGCCAGGTCTGTTCTTTTTGTGGGAACAAGTTCGAGCCCATCCCCGACGCCGTGGAGCTGGCTGTGCGCAAGGTGATGCAGGCCGGCGGCGATGTGGAGGTGCTGCACGACGAACAAGCTTTGAGTAAACACGGGAATATCGGGGCGCTGTTACGGTATTAAGCGCCTCACATCTGGCAAAGAATGTCAAAAAAGATAGAAGCGAGCGGTCATGACCGCTCGCTTCTATCTTTCTCGGAATTATTCCTGTCCTCCTCTAGGCAAGAGGTGAATCATTGTAAATTGGGGTATGGCGGGCGTATCAACGCCCGCCATACCCCAATTTCGCTTAATCTCCACGCCGCTTGGGGTCAGGGTCGGGGATGGGGGGTGTCTTAAGGCTTGGCGAAGTAAGCGTTCTCCAGCTCGATCAAGCCGGTGGCCAGCACATCCAGGTCGGAGTTGGCAGCGTAGGCGTTTTCCCCGATGCCTTTCACAGCCAGATCCAGGCGCGATGCCATATCGGTAGCCAGCTTCTTTTTGTCCGGCTCCAACATGCTCTCCAGCTTTTTCAACGTCTCGGGGGTCTTATTGAGGGCCAGACGGGCCTTGACCGGGTCGTTCTGAGCCAGGGCGAGCTGGGCGGCGGCGATGTCAGCACGGGCGCTCAGGATGGCGACATGCAGCTGTGCCTTTCCCAGCTCCGATTGAAGGTCCTTATTTTTCGTCTCGATTGGCGTGAGGCCTTCGACCTTTCCCTCTAATTCGGCGACGCGTTGGTTGGCGCTCTCGACCTCAGCCTGGCTCTGTTGCAGCCTCTGCCGCATGGGCATGTACAAGGCATAAATGGCCAGAATAATGCCCAGCCCCGCCACGATCAAGATGCCCAATACCCAACGCATGAGGTTCAGTACAAAGCGATTCATGCGGCTCTCAGGCTTGGGTTCCTTGGCTTTGATCTCTTTGACAGGAACAGCTTCGGGTTGGGCTTCCTGTTTTACGTCTTCATCCATAGTGGGATCTCCTCAGGGTGTAGCCAGCGGCGTGGGGGTAGGGGTTGGCCCGGGGGTGGGCTCGCCGGGTAGCCCAGAGCGTAGCAATTGCCAGGCAGCCTCCAGGTCTTCAGCAGCCAGAATGGGCCGTGGGGGCAAGTTACTCAATGCGGCGTCCAGCCGTGCAATGATGGCTGACAGTGTCTCGACCTGATAAGGAGGTACATCACCCGCTATGCTAGCCAGCAGCTGGCGAGCGGCGCGCACGTCCTCTTCGGCCAGGCCGAGGTTGTTCTCCACCAGGGATAGCCGGCTGCGGATGAGGAGCTGCATGGCTTTGACCAATTGAAGCTCGGTCCGAATGGCCTGGAGGGGGGTCTCGCCCGCCGCCGACTGGTTGGCGAGGTCTTGCACCTGGGCACTGGTCTGCGCCATCGCTTGATCTATGGCGGCGATGTCCTTGTTGATCTGGTCTAGGTTGGCGCTGGTCGCCTGCAGAGCGGTCTCCATCTTGTCCAGGCGGGTCTTGATCTGCGCCAGGTCCTGGGATGGCGCTGCCTCTTCCAGACTGCTCAGGCGGGTACTCAGGTCGTCCAGGGTTTGCTTGTGGGTGTCGTTTTGCAACTCCAGGTCTTCCAGGCGGCTTTGCAAGTCATCCAGGCGCTGGTTGAGCTGCTGGTTGACCTGTCCCTGGCGGGCCTGGGCGTCGTCCAGGCGGGAGATGCTGGTCTCCACCGGCTGCACGTAGCGCCGGTAGAGGGCTGGGACGCCAAAATAAACCGCCATGCCGAGCAGGATGGCCAGTAGGATCACCAGCAGGACGCGGACCACGAGACGTAGAAGGGCGAGTAATGCCCGGCCCAGGCGGTCGCCGGTTGATGGAGAGGATGGCGATGGATTTTCGCTAGTCATTGACCCTCCTTGTTAAAGGAGACCCTGAAGGTTTTTAAAACCCCATGGGGGTCTCTCTCAGTTCTCTAGGGTTTGAATAAGCCTTGCAGTAGCTGCTGCAAACCTTCCAGGAAACCCTGGAAGCGGTTGGTGCGCGTTTGCATCTCGCTGAGAGCCTGATCCAGCCGGTCCACCTGTTGTCCGAGGGCATCCGCCTGGGCCTGGGCGGCGTCCATCTCTTTGTTCATGGCTTCGATGGCTTTCTCGGCTTCGCCGACGCGCCCACTCAGCCCTTCGAGGTTGTCGATGCGGGCGCGCAGCGCGTCCATATCTTGCTGTAGTAGATCCGTCTGGGTGTTCAATCCCTCGACCTGCCGGTTGAGTTCGTCGATCTGGTAAGGTCGGGCGTAGCGGAGCCCGCCGTTGACCAGGGATAGCAAGCTCAGGCTCAGGACAGCGGCCAGCAGGGTGGCGATCAACAGGGCGCCGATAGCCAGCCCGATCGCCTCGCCACGGGTGGCGAAGCGCGGTTGGGGTTTAGACGCGGCTTCCGCTTGCACAGGGGCGGGTGCTGTCGGAGGCTCTTCGAGGGGAGCGGCTTCACGCGCCTCCAACTCGGTCGGCGGCAGAGGAGCTGCCTCGGGTTGCTCGACCTGCTCGGCGGCCGGCTCCACCGTACTGGCTTCCATTGCGGGGGTTTCGGGCTCGCCTTCTGCCGTGGTCTGTTCTGGCGGGGGAGCGCTCTGTGCCATTTCGCTTTCCTCCGCTACCTCTTCGCGGGTTGGCTCGGGCGGAGAAAGGGTCACGCGAGTTCCCCAGCGTTCCAGCAAGGCTTGCCCGATCCCGCCCACCCGGCGCAGATCTTCGAGCGAGGTAAACGGGCGCGCCGCCAGGATACGCTCTGCCATGGCTGGACCCACGCCAGGTAGTGTCTGGAGCTCGTCCAGTCCAGCGGTATTGATGTCCACCGGGGGGGGTTGGTCGGTCATACGATCCTCCTCACTCAAGGGTTATACGGGTCTTCGGGGAAGCGCGGGTACTGGCGGTAATAAGCCGGATGGACATGCCGGATGAAAAAACGGCAGGCAAAGACACCGAAGAGAAATCCGCCGATATGCGCCCACCAGGCCACGCCTCCCATATTGGCTGCATTGGGAACGTTCAACGCGGCCAGTCCGGAGAAAAGCTGCGAGACGAACCAGAATCCGAGGTAGAAGATCGCAGGGATCTCCACGAACCAGGGAAAGATGAAGAGCGGGATCAGGGTCAAGACACGCCCTGCCGGGTATAGGATGAGATATGCGCCCAGGACAGCGGCAATGGCCCCACTGGCGCCAATAGCAGGAACGCGGCTAGTTGGCGCTACCAGGGCTTGTAGCAGACCAGAGGCCAGGCCGCCCAGTATGTAGAAGAAAAAGTAACGTCCAGGGCCCATACGGTCTTCCACGTTATCGCCAAAGATAAAGAGAATCCACATGTTGCTCAGGATGTGCACCCAACCGCCGTGCATGAACATGTGGCTAAATAAGGTGATGAGCGGCAGTGGATTCTGTACCAGGGCTAACGGCTGGGTAAGATGCAGGCGGACGGGCACCATGCCGAAATTGAAGATGAAGCGGTCCAGCATTTGGGGAGAGAGGCTGATCTCGTAAATGAAGACCAGCGCGTTCAGGCCGATAATGCCCAGGTTGACCACCGGGACCGACCGTGAGCGGATCGTATCTCTAATGGGGATCATGGAAGCTGTTTCCAGGGATTAGTATAACCTAGATAAAGCGAAAGAGAGCGCGGAAATCACTCAATTCTCGCTATTCTCCGCTTACCACGGATCGAGTTGGGGCGCGAAAGACCACAAACGAGGTGATGCGCCTGCCCAGCGGCAGGCGCATCACCTCGTTTCTGGAAGAATTCCCCCCTCGTACTGGCAAGGGGGGTCAGGGGGATTGGGAAGGGAATTAGGCAGCGATCACTTTAATGCTTTTGGGGCGGTGAGCCTCTGCCTTCGGCACGCGCAGGTGCAATACGCCATTCTTGATGCTGGCTTCGGCCTTCGTGGGATCCAGGGCAGTGGGTAGGGTGATCATGCGGCTGAAGCGACCGGAAGGAAGTTCAGATACCAGGTACTTGCTCTCTTCCTGGGCAGTGCTCTTGAACTCGCCGCGCAAGCCGACTGTGTTGTTGAGTACCTCGATGCTGACGTCCTCGGCCTCCAGACCGGGCACAAGGGCGACGATCTCGTAAGCTTCGTCTCCAGCCTGCACGTCCACGGCGAGCATCATCTCGCGTTCGGTGTTGGCTGTTTCCGAGATGGAGTCTTCAAACATGCGGTTCACGGCTTCACGCAGGGTGGCCATCCGGCGGTAGGGGGAAATATACAGGGTCATGGGTTATAGTCTCCTCTGGTTTTAGGTCTAAAGTTGAAAGTTGAAGGTTTAAGGTTTTCCTTGAATACAGGATGAGTGATAGCTTCATTAGCTCTGAGTTTAATTGAGGTCTATCAGAGGAGCGCAAGAGAAGTATAGAATTTTTGTTAGAACCTGGTACGGGTCAGGCTGGATCTTGTGAGAGGCTGGCTGTTAGGATCAGATAGGGCGATTCCAGGTGATAAGCCGAATTGTCGAAATCCCCGTATCTATCGACCAGGCACAATTCGGCGGCTCCCAGCTCAGCTGCATAATCCTCCGCTAAGGCCAGCTCGTGGCGCACTTGCGTCGAAAAACGCTCCACGCGACCGTCGGGTAGCAGATGGTCATAATGCCATTGGACAATGAGGTGCCGGCTGGTGCGCTGCCAGCCGCTGCTCACCTGTACCGGCTCACCATCCAACGGGTGGGGGAAGCTTTCTTCGATCTCTGGCTCGGCGAGGCGGGGCAGGCGCCACAATAAGGCCGGGTTGGGCAAGCTGGCGGCGAACAGCCCATCCGGTCGAAGGTGGCGGCGCACGCACTCCAGCATCCCTCGGCGCTGAACGGCGGATAGCGTGCTGATTGTGTTGCAGGGCAGCAAGATCAGGGTAAAGCGCTGCCCCAGGTTGAAGGCAGCCATATCCCCCTGCACGAGCTGCACCTGCACCTCCAAATCAGGTGTGAGGACCTCGTGCAGGACAGTGAGCATCTCAGCGTCGCGTTCCAGCCCGACCACGCGATGTCCCTGGCGCGCCAGCGGCAGCAGCACGCGCCCGCTGCCGCAGCCCAGCTCCAGGATGGACCCATCGTATCGGCGCGCCAACTCCAGCCAGAAGGGCAGGTCTTCCAGATGGCGGTTGTGATGGGCGTGATACAGTCGAGCCAGCAATTTATCTCCTTGACGGTTCGGCCTGTAACGCATTATACTCACTTCGCCTGTCCAACAGCAGGTACAACGTTCGTGCTCGGGGCGTAGCGCAGTTCGGTAGCGCACCGCGTTTGGGACGCGGGGGTCGGCGGTTCGAGTCCGCCCGCCCCGACAGGAAATAAAAA
>Ga0153915_10006604_pt1 | contig 10884 bp, 6 predicted proteins | sample Opewatmetagenome_2_FD_107003 | JGI IMG/M metagenome (GOLD analysis project Ga0153915, IMG submission 107003) | Freshwater wetland microbial communities from Ohio, USA - Open water 3 Core 3 Depth 3 metaG | ecosystem: Environmental > Aquatic > Freshwater > Wetlands | place: USA: Ohio, Lake Erie...
ACTCTTGCCTCCATACAACACTTTCACTCCGGCGCCGGCCGTCCGAAGTTCCCGGGCTAAGAAATACAGGGGAGCGATTCCCCTCCCTCCGCCGACAACGAAAACAGTTTTTCCTTTAATGCCGGCCTCCCAGGCGAAGCCTTTTCCAAATGGCCCCAAGATATCGAGCCCATCCCCCTCTTTTTTTTGGGAGAGAAGCGCTGTGCCCTGGCCCGCGATCTGGAAAAAAATTTCTAGGCTGTTCGACTCCCTGGCATGGATGCTCAGGGGGCGGCGGAGAAGGGGATAGAACTGATCGCTCACGCGGACCATCAAAAACTGTCCGGGCTTGGCCCCTCCGGCCAGCGCCGGCGATTCAATGCGGAAAAGAAAATAGTTCCCCCATTCTTGTTTGCGGATGATTCTGGCCGAAGAATCCGTGCTCATCGCCGCTCCCGATTCGCAAAAACAATACCAGAATATCGGCCCTTTGGCAACTGGCCGAGGCGCCCAGGTTTTTTTCCGAGTTCCCTGACAAAGGGTGTATCTCCAGGACCTCCTTCTTTGACATCTCTGAATTTCTGAGATAGACTATCGACACACCCGGCAAAAATGAGATGTCCGAAGTGTCTGTTTGAGAATCCGGCGGGGGCGAACTTCTGCAACCAGTGCGCCACCCAGCTCTTCGCGTCGGACGAAGATCGTGCTTCCCACAACGGGGATACTCGGGAAATTCGGACGGAGTTGGCGGCGGGAAGCGTCTTTGCCGGGAGGTATCAAGTCATTGAAGAGTTGGGCCGGGGAGGCATGGGCAAGGTTTACAAAGTCTACGACCGCGAGATCAACGAAAAAATCGCCCTGAAACTCTTGAGGCCCGAAATCGCCGGCGATGAACGGGTCATCGAGCGGTTCCGGGACGAACTCAAACTGGCTCGTCAGATTTCCCACAGGAACGTCTGCCGGATGTTCGACCTCAACCGGAATGAAGGCATCTACTACATCACGATGGAGTATGTTCCGGGCGAAGACTTAAAAAGCATGCTCAAGATGATGGGGCCGATGAGTTCGGGCAAGTCCATCCTCATCGTCAAGCAGGTCTGCAAAGGGCTGGCCGAGGCCCACCGCCGGGGAATCGTTCATTTGGATTTAAAACCTCAGAACATCATGATCGATAAAGAGGGCATCGTCCGAATCATGGATTTCGGAATCTCCCACTCTCTCGATGTCAAAGACGGGCCGGAACGGGGGACGCTTATGGGGACGCTCGCCTACATGTCTCCCGAACAGCTCGCGGGAAAAGAAGTGGACCATCGTTCGGATCTTTATTCGCTCGGCGTTATTCTCTTTGAAATGCTGACCGGCGATTTGCCCTTCGAGGGCGAAACCCCCGGCCTTGTCGCCAGGAAACAAATGAGCTCAGCCCCTCCGGACCCGCGCCTGGCGAATCCTCTCATCCCCCAAGACCTCGGCAGGCTGGTGCAGAGGTGCTTGGACAAGGACCGCGTCAGACGATATCAGGATGTTGAAGAGATATTGCAGGAGCTCAGAGAGATCCAAAAAAGCGTTCCGACGACGGATGGGATTGTTCCCGGAGCGAGGCGTGATTCCGAGGAAATTCGCGAGGAAACGCCGAAGAATTCCATTGCCGTGCTTCCCTTTACAGACCTCAGTCCGGAGAAAGATCAAGAATATTTCTGCGACGGGATGACCGAAGAGCTGATCAGCGCTCTAGCAAAAATCGATGAATTGAAGGTGGCTTCTCGGACTTCGGCTTTTCAATTCAAAGGCGAACGTCAAGACATCCGCCAAATCGGAGACAAACTCAAGTTGGGGACCGTCCTCGAAGGAAGCATCAGGAGGTCGGGGACTCGGGTGAGAATCACGGCCCAGCTGATCGATGTCCAGGACGGCTACGAGATCTGGTCGGAAAAATTCGACCGAAATCTGGAGGACATTTTTGCCATTCAGGAGGAAATCTCTCTGGCGATCGTCGACAGCCTCAAGGTGAATATCCTCAAGGAGGAACGGGAAAGGCTGGTCATGCGCTATACCCGAAATGCCGAGGCCTACAAACTCTATTTGAAGGGCCGGTATTTCTGGAACCGGCGATACGAGGGCGGACTGCAGAAAAGCATTGAATTTTTCAATCAGGCGATCGCCACAGACCCTGGCTATGCCCTGGCCTATGCGGGGATCGCGGACAGTTATAGCCTTCTCGCCCATTACGGCTTCCTTCCTCCCCGGGAAGCCTCTCCCAAAGCCAAAGCCGCGGCCGAAAAAGCGATCGAGATCGATCATCAGCTTGCCGAAGCCCACGCCTCCTTGGGCAGGATCAAGCTGCATTACGATTGGGATTGGAGCGGGGCGGAAAAAGAGTTGAGGCGGGCTCTCGAACTCAATCCGAAATACGCCACAGGCCTGGAATGGTATGCTCTCTACCTGATGATCATGGGGCGATTCGACGAAGCCATCGGAGAGGCAAAAAAAGCTCTCGAGTTGGATTCCCTCTCGCTCATCATTAATGCTGTCTTGGGGGGAATCTATTATTTTGCCGGGATGCTCCAAGAGTCGATTGAGCAGTTTCGCAGGACGATCGAGATCGATCCCCAGTTTTCCGTCACGTATCTCTTCCAGGCGGGGGCGCTGATGGCCCTGGGGAAGGTGGATGAAGCGGTCGACTCCCTGAAAAAGCTTGTCATGCTGACGGGGAAGAGTCCTTTTGCCCTGGGCTACTACGGAGGAGCGCTGGCGCTGGCAGGACAAAAGGATCAAGCGCTCAAGGTTCTCGACGACCTGCTGGAAGTCTCCAAAAAACGATTCGTTTCACCGCTCTATGTCGCCATAGTCTATATCGGATTCGATGACAGGGATAAGGTCTTCGAGCATTTAGAAAAAGCTTACGACGAGCGGGAGTCCTTTATGGCTTTCATCAACACCTGGCCGCAGTTCCATGGACTCCGCGGAGACCCAAGGTTTAAAACTCTTCTCGGGAAAATGGGATTCCTCTCGGAAACGTAATCGCGGCTTCCGCCCCCTCAAACTCCCCGGCGGTTGCGCGGTCAAGGGAGTATCTTTGATCAGGCAGAATATTTTCGAGACGCGCTACCGGCAAAAAGGATGTTCAGGGAGAAAAAGAGGAGGAGAACGTCCTGAACGAGGAGCCGCCAGTCGGCCCTGTGGCTGAGCGTTCCGAAGCAGCCGCAATCGGCGTCGATCCCCCGGGCCATGGTTACGCCGACCAGGATGATGAAGCCCGCCAGCAGGCAGGAGACCAGAAAAGCGCTCGGCCGGCGCAGGATTCCCGTGATGAGCAGGGCTCCGCAGAGGATCTCGATCCAGGGAAGGATGAGAGCCGTCATGAAGGACACCTCGTGAGAAACAATCCGGAAATTTTTGATGTCTTGGGCGAACGCCAAAGGATCGCCGATCTTGAGGAGGCCTGATGCAAAGAACACCACGCCGACGATCAACCGGAACGCCAACAGGAAATATTTATTGCGGATCATGGTTTTTAGCGGTCGGATGACCGGTGCCCGCCCATTCGGCCCAGCCTCCTGTGAAGACGCGGATATTTTTGTAGCCCTGGATATAGAGGACCTTGGCCAAAGCCAGGCTTTCCTGGCAGTCTCCCCCGTCGCAGTAGACGATGATCGTTCTTTCCAAGGGGACGGTAAGAGGCGATTGGAGTTTTTTCTTATTCTCTTCGAGAGGAATACTTACGGCGTTGAGAATGTGGCCTGCCGAGAATTTTTGTTTCGGCCGGCTGTCAATAAACAAGGCGCTTCCCCGAACGAACAGCTCCTCGGCCTCGGCCAGGCCGATCAGGGTGATGCCGGGATATCGATCGGATGAAAGGAGGCTCCCCCGGAATTCGCCCTTGAGGAATTTCTGGACCAGGGGAAAGTGGGCAGCCAGCCCTAAAAGAACGGCGGCCAGGACGATCAGCGCCGCTCCTAAAATGGTCTTCTTAAAATTCATGGAAAATACTATTTACCCGCGACGAGCTATGAGGGTCCGTCTGGCGATGCTTTTCCGTCCCCGGTCGGAGGCCCTTATTTTTCCACGGTGCTTTTATATTTTTCCAGCCCTGCTTTGAATATTTCTACGGAGCGCTTGAGGTCTTTTTCGTTGAGGACATAGGCGATCCGGATTTCGTCCTTGCCTTTGCCGGGAGTCGAATAAAATCCTGGGCCCGGCGCGACCATGACCGTTTCTTTATCGACTTCGAAATCGGTCAGCAGCCATACCGCAAACCGCTCCGTGTCATGGACGGGAAGCTTCACGCTCATGTAAAAAGCGCCCTGGGGCTTATGGACGACGACTCCCGGAATGGCGCTCAGCCCTTGGTAGAGGATATCGCGTCGACTCTGGTACTCCAATCGGACCGGCTCGAAATAGGCCATGCCCATCTTGTAAGCGGCCAGGGCGGCTTTCTGTTCGATCGTCGGCGGGCAGAGCCGGGCTTGGGCAAAGCGGAGCAGCGCCTGGTAGACGGTCTCGTTCCTGGTGATGGCGGCGCCGATCCGCGCTCCGCAGCAGCTGAACCGCTTGGAGATGCTGTCCACGACGATGACCCTGTCATTGATCTTTTCGTACTCCAGGACGCTCTTGTGCCGTCCGCTGTCATAGATGAATTCCTTGTAGACCTCGTCGCCGATCAGGAAGAGGTCGTGCTTGAGGACAAGGGAGACAACCCTCTCCAGCTCCTCGGCCGTGTAGACAGTGCCGGTCGGGTTGTTGGGCGAGCAGACGAGGATCGCCCTGGTCTTCGGGGTAATCTTGGCCTCGATGAGGCCCTTGGCAGGCAGCCGGTAGCCGTCTTCCGCGTGAAGCGTGAGGGGGACGATGTGGATGCTGGATGCGGAAGCATATCCGTTGTAGTTTGTGTAAAATGGCTCGGGGATGATGATCTCGTCGCCCGGGTCGGCCACGGTGCAGAAGGCGAAAAGGATCGCCTCCGAGCCGCCGCAAGTGATGAGGACGTTTTCTGAATTTAGGGGGATCTTATAAGAATTGAAATACTGGGCGATCGCCTGCCTAAGCTCCAGAAAGCCCTGGGCGGGTCCGTAGGCCAGGATCTTTTCGTCGTAGCCGCGGACGGCATCGAGAATGGGCTGGGGCGTGGGGATATCCGGGTCGCCGATGTTCAAGAAATAGATATGGATGCCTTTGGTCAGGGCCTGGTCGGCATAGGGCTTGAGTTTCCGGATGGGGGACGCCTGGATCGTCCGGCCTCTTTGAGATAATTCCATGGATAACTCCTCGTTACCGGCTTATGAATGCTAAGATGATTATGGCCAATTCATCGAGAGATGTCAAAGCCCTGAGCTCGCTGAGAACGGAAAATCACTTCCGTTCGGTTCCGGGCGGAGGGAACAAAACGATCATCTCGTAGACCCGGGGATTCAGTTTTTGCATGACGGGATGGTCCGAGCGGAGGATCCTTTCCCCCGTAATCTCCCGAAATTCGTCTTGAGTAAGTGAGACCGTTCTGGTCTGGAAAATCTCATCCGACAGGCGGAGGATCAAAGACCGGACGGAGACGGAACCATGTTCTTTTTCCCCGAGTTCGGTCAGGATTCCGCCCTCGGCCCCGGCGACCGTGCCTCCATAATCCCAGCCGAAGCCGTAAAGAGCGAACGGCTTTCCGTTGATCGTTTCGATTTCCTTGAGGGTCGTGCCGAGAGACAATCCTTTATCCGTCTTCCAGATCGACCGGGGTCCTCTGAAATAAACGGATTCAGGTAGATTACGGAAATATGGGTCCCGCCAGCGGACGGTGAATGTCTTTTCGGGATCATCCGGATAGACCACCGTCCCCGGAAACGACTCGCCTTCTTCCAAAGGGATGTCTTTTCTTTGGACATTCTCCAGCCCGTATAATGCTCGGACCTGGGCCTCGCTCGTCCGGTTGGTGATCTGCCCGACCAGGACCCAGGGGACGATGGACCAGGGATCGCCGGGGCCGGCCTGTTCAATTGGGGGGCGGATTTCTTTTTTCGGGGTTTGGGGAGAGGCGCCCGGGGGCGGATTTTGATCGCTCTGGCTGACCCAATCGATCATCAAGCCGATATCTTCGACCAAAATTTCATCCGGAACGTCCAGATCGCATTTCCGATATCGAATGGCGCCTTTGGGATCGAGGACAACAACGGCTGGCGGGACGACGATGCCGAAATCCGAAAGCTCTTCCCTCTCGATGTTGAGATGGAAGGGAAAGGCGAGCCCGCGGTCTCGGAGGAAGAGGACTCCGGCTTCGCGGTCTTCGCTCGGATGGTCCACAACGTGGACAGAAACGATCCTGGCGGCTTCCTGGCCGCTGCGTTCTTTAGCGATGCCCGCGAGCAGGGGAAGAGGGCTAAGACTCGCGGTATCCCGCTCCGACCAAAAATACAAAACTGCCACGCGTCCGGCGAATTCCGATAAGGAAATCGCATTTCCGGCCGAGTCTTGGAAGGAGAGGAGGGGGAGTGGCTCGTTCAACATACCTCGGCGAAAATCTAGGGCTTTTTGGGCGAGACGGGAAACCCGGGCCCAAGCTTTCATCGCGGCCTGTTCGTCGGCGCGCGTCTTTCGGAAGGCCTCCAGGAACAGCCTTTGCCGAAGTGGCGACTCTCCCTTCGCCCGGACGTACGTTTCGATCTCGGCCATGGCTTTTTCATTTTGCCCGGCTCCAACGAGAGCTTCGAAATAAAGATCCATGGTCTGGTCTCGACCGAAGCTTTCCTGTTTATGGGCGAGTTGGGCAAGAATGTCCACAGCGGCCGGATAACTACCAGTTTTCATCAAGGCTTGGGCGTAGATTTGGGTAGTCCTTGGAACGCGGCCCCGCGATACGGAGAAAGCTTCTTTAAGGATCCGGCAGGCCTCTTTGTTCCGTTCGAGTTGGAGCAAGACCTCCCCATAAGTGGTCAGCGGCTCGGTCAAACGACTGGACTGACGGTCAGCCCATTCTTTTTCCGTAAATTGCGATGGGATCCTTGGGGAAATTCTCGCTTTTTCCGCGCTGGCCGCGACCTCCCGGGCGATTGCTAATCCTCGTTTCGCCAATTCCGCGGCTTTTTCCAAATCCACTCTGGCGTTTGACAGATTCCGGGCAAAGCCGATCCAGGCCCATGACGAGCGTGAATTGATTTGAAGAAAATCGTCCAGGATTTTTCGAGCTCGGGAATAATCCTTTTGATCCATGAGCGATTGGTGGACCGACAACAGAAGACTTTCCGTTCGTGGACTTTCCGGGAAGTCGGCCTTAAAACTCTCCAAAAGGGCTAATCGGGCATCCGCGTCCTTCGTGGAGGAAATGGCTTTATAACGCTCTTCCTCATCGGCTACAGATTGATTCGGTTGCCGAAGACGGGCGAATTTTCGCGCTTTTTCCGGAAAGCCGATCATCCGATACCATCTTTCTAGAACCGGGAGCTCGGCCAGAGTCACGCCCTGTTCTGCTTCAAACGCTTCGAGCTCCTTGAGGATAATTTCTTTTCGGTCTTCCATTCGGGTGTTGTAGATCGAATTGAGATAAACGTCCAGGTATTGCCATTTCAGCCTGGGATGCGTTTTGAATTCCTCCTGAAAGAGAGAATAAGCCTTGTTCCAATCGGGCCGTAGTCCGAGGAGGGATTGTCCCCAATAGGCGAAGGCCTCGGCCTGGAACGCCAAATTCCCCGGGACGCGGTTGCCGTTCGGATCGTAGAGAGGGATCGAAAAATGGACGATTCGCGTCGGATCCATTGCTGGGGTGTCTCCGAACTTGAGATAAAGGCCCCGAGTTTTTCCGTCGATCTCGAGTTGGCCCGACCAGATAGTCTTTTTCTTGGTGAGAAGAATCTCCTTGGCTTGGGGAAATCGGGTTCCCCGATTCGTATAGGCAACAGCATAAACCTTTGCGGCGCCTTCAAGGATCGTTCCCCGGGGATCGAACTCGATTCGCAGGAAAGCTCCCGGCGAAGGATTTTCGGGGGAATACCTCAAGACCTGGGTCGCCGATTCGGCCTCGTCCCCTCTTCGGATCTGGAGAGAATCGCCGGACAATAGGAAGATAGCGGCGAGCGAAACCTGAAGCAGAAAAAGAAAGTACCGAAAAAGTTTCCTCGACATATCGACCCTCCTTGCTCCTGAGGAAATATATCCCCATCCTCCGACCGTGTCAAGCTGAGAAGGCCTATCGGCCGGGCGGCTTGAATTCTTCTCCGTTTCTGGTGTATAAATTATCGCTTATATTTTCCTGGATTCATCAAGGAGCTAGATTATGGCAAAAAAATACGTCTACTTTTTCAGCACCGGCTCTGCCGAAGGTAATAAGAACATGAAAGACCTCCTCGGAGGAAAAGGCGCGAACCTGGCCGAGATGGCGGGGATCGGGCTGCCCGTCCCTCCGGGTTTCACGGTTTCGACGGAAGTCTGCAGTCTTTTTTCCAAGGCCGGGGGAAAGCTGCCCGAGGATATTCATAAATCGATCCGGGCGAACCTAAAGAAACTGGAGAAAATCGCCGGCCAGAAATTTGGCGACGAAACGAACCCCCTGCTCGTCTCCGTGCGATCGGGAGCGAAATTCTCCATGCCCGGTATGATGGATACCATCCTCAACCTGGGGCTGACGGACAAGACCATCCAGGGACTCGTGGCCAAGAGCGGCAACAAGCGGTTCGCCCTCGACTGCTACCGGCGCCTGATCCACATGTTCGGCGACGTCGTCCTCGATGTCTCCAAGAAGAAATTCGAGGAAATCCTGAGGGCGAAAAAAGAAAAATACGAAATCAAGAAAGATGCGGACATTTCGGAAAAGATCCTGGAGGAGATCATCGCTGATTACAAAAAGCTGGTGAAGACAGAGACGGGCCGGGATTTTCCCCAGGATGTCCATAAGCAGCTCGACATGGCCGTCAGCGCCGTTTTCAAATCCTGGAACAATCCCAGGGCCATCACCTATCGGCGCGAATACCACATCCCCGATTATCTAGGGACCGCCGTCAATGTTCAGCTCATGGTCTTCGGCAATTTCGGGGATCGATCCGGCACCGGCGTCGGCTTCACCCGCAACCCCGCCACCGGAGGGAAGGAAGTCTATGGCGAATATCTGTTGAACGCCCAGGGAGAAGATGTCGTGGCCGGGATCCGGACGCCGTCGCCCCTCCTTCACCTGAAAGACGAGATGCCCAAGGTTTTCAAGGAGCTCAAGAGGACGACGGACAGGCTGGAAAAATACTACGGCGATGTCCAGGATTTCGAGTTCACTATCCAGGAAGAAAAACTCTACATGCTTCAGACCCGGAACGGAAAACGAACCGGACAGGCGGCCGTCAAGATCGCCGTGGACCTGGTCGAAGAAGGCTTCATCAAAAAGGAAGAGGCTCTGCTCAAGGTCGAGCCTGATGCGCTCAACCAGCTTCTCCATCCGGTCTTCAACCTGGAAGAAAAACAAAAGCATGCGGTCCTGGCGGGCGGCCTGGCCGCCTCACCCGGAGCTGCCGCGGGGCAGGCCGTTTTTACGGCCAACGAAGCGGTGGCCTGGAAAGCCGGGGGGAAAAAGGTCATCCTGGTCAGAGAAGAAACATCGCCCGACGATATTCACGGCATGAGCGCCAGCCAGGGCATCCTGACGGCGACGGGAGGCATGACCTCCCATGCCGCGGTGGTCGGACGCCAGATGGGCAAGCCGGCCGTGGTCGGCTGCGGCGCCGTCAAGGTCAACGAAGAGGAGAGATATTTTAATATCGGAAAGCAGAAGATCGCCGAGGGCGAATGGATCTCCATCGACGGCGGCACGGGCGAAGTCCTCCTGGGCGAGATCGCCACCCAGCCTTCGGAAATCATCCAGGTCGTCCGCGGCGAAAAAAAGGCCAAGGATTCCAAGATTTATCAATATTTTTCCAAGCTCCTGTCCTGGGCCGACCAGGTCCGAAAGCTTAAGGTGCGGGCCAATTCCGACACGCCCGCCGACGCCAGGACGGCCTTCGCCTTCGGCGCCCAGGGGATCGGACTGGCCCGGACCGAGCACATGTTCTTCGGGCCGGACCGGCTGCCCATCGTCAAGGACATGATCCTCTCCGAGACCGAAGAGGACCGGCGCAAGTTTTTGGACAAGCTGCTGCCGTTCCAGAAAAAGGACTTCTACGAATTTTTCAAGGAGATGCATGGCAATCCCGTCACCATCCGGACCATCGACCCGCCGCTGCACGAGTTCCTGCCCAATCGAGAAGATCTGATGGTCGAGCTGGCTACGCTCAAAGCCTCCGCGAGTAGCGACAAGGCGAAGATCGAGGAGCTGGAAAAACTGCTGGCGCGGGTAAAAATGCTCTCCGAGTTCAACCCGATGTTGGGCCACAGGGGATGCCGGCTCGGCATTTCCTACCCGGAGATCACGGAGATGCAGGCGAGGGCCATTTTCGAGGCCGCCTGTGATCTCGTCAAGGAAGGAAAAAAGGTTTTTCCCGAGATCATGGTTCCTTTGGTCGGAGATGTCACCGAGCTCGCCAATCAAAGGGAAATCATCGTCCGCATTGCCAAGGAAGTTATGGCCAAACACAAGGTCAAGTTGGATTACACAGTGGGGACGATGATCGAGATCCCGAGAGCGGCCCTGACGGCGGATGAAGTCGCCCAGGAAGCGGAGTTCTTCTCGTTCGGCACCAATGACCTAACCCAGACTACCTATGGCGTCTCCCGCGATGACGGCGGCAAGTTCCTCAATTATTACCTCGAAAAGGGGATCTGGAAAGACGATCCGTTTGAGACGATCGACCAGGACGGCGTGGGGCAGCTGATGAAGATGGCCGTGGAGAAGGGCCGCAAAACCCGACCGAACCTCAAAATCGGAATCTGCGGCGTCCACGGCGGCGACCCGCGATCGATCGTCTTCTGCCACAAGATCGGGCTGAACTATGTCAGCTGCTCGGCCTATCAGAT
>Ga0153915_10006606_pt1 | contig 10884 bp, 9 predicted proteins | sample Opewatmetagenome_2_FD_107003 | JGI IMG/M metagenome (GOLD analysis project Ga0153915, IMG submission 107003) | Freshwater wetland microbial communities from Ohio, USA - Open water 3 Core 3 Depth 3 metaG | ecosystem: Environmental > Aquatic > Freshwater > Wetlands | place: USA: Ohio, Lake Erie...
GACCCTCGCCACGCGCCTTCAGGATGCATGAAGAACCTTCACGTAGACACAGTTGCGAAAGCGGTGGAACAGCAACTCCCAATCTGACTTTCACTGAATTATGGTAGCATCTAAACGGCAGCACATCCGGGACCAACTCGCCGACCAGGCCGGGCAGAGATTCTCAGATCTTCATGACTGGCATTGCTGGTTGATTCTAACTTTCCTCGTTGCTCTGTTTTTCCACGAGGTTCTTCTCGGATCGGCATATTTCTGGGAAGATTTTCTCTATCAGAACTACCCCTTCCGGAATTTCGCCGCAACATCAATAGCAGCCGGGCAGCTCCCACTCTGGAATCCGTACACCTTCAACGGAATGCCTTTCCTCGCGGACATCCAGACCGCCGTTTTCTATTTACCTTGTACGCTGCTTTCCCTCTTCGTCCATGAGGGACGACTCCATTTCTACTGGTTGGAACTCGTTATCATTCTGCACTACCTTCTTGCCGGAATTGGGATGTTCTATCTTGCCCGTTCTTATGGAATGCGGAGAATCTCGGCACTCTTCTCGGGCACAGCGTTCATGTTCTCCGGCTTCATGGTCACACATGTAATTCATCAGCAGATGGTTACGCTCGTCGCCTGGTTTCCAATAATACTGCTCCTCTTCCATCGGGTTGTACAGGACCGGCATTGGGTGTGGGTGTTTGTAACAGCCTTGGTTCTCGGCCATTCTACACTGGCCGGATTTCCACAGCTTTCTCTATTCCTGTACTCTTTCTTGGGCCTGGTTTTCCTCTTTGAGCTGTTTGCGATGTATCGAGGCAGGGCCCTTTTCTCGAGTGACGCGCTTTTTACCATTGTCAGGGCAGCAAGCGTGGTTGTCCTCTCAGTTGGAGCCGCGTGTATCCAGTTGCTGCCGACGATGGAGCTTTCGCCGCTTTCACAACGAGCAGAGATCACCTACGCAAAGGCTACTGAAGGCTCGCTAGCCTGGGGGCAGCTGCTTACGTTTGTTTACCCCAAATTCTTTGGTGTTGCGAATCCAGACCATTATGCCTACTGGGGCGCACGCGACTACTGGTACTATTGGGAGACCTGTGTGTATCCCGGTGTCGCAACGTTCCTCTTGGCAATGTTAAGCCTACCTCTTATCCGACGAAACAAGCACATTACTTTCTTCTGGGGGATTCTTGTGCTTGCATTGCTCTTTGCTTTAGGGGGCAATTTCCCTCTCCATTCTCTACTGTACCATCATGTGCCGGGGTTTTCTCTCTTCCGCAACCCTGCACGAGTTAGTATTCTTATCGCGCTTGCGATGGCGCTTCTTGCTGGATGGTCACTGGACAACCTGTTGTTTGGGGAGCGAGCTCGGGATCTTCTCAAAATGCAACGTGGAATCCTTCTAGCTGTTACTGGAACTGCCGTTGCAGTGTGGATCCTAATGCTAACTGGAGCGCTGCACTCGGCCTTCTTATTCCTTAACAATCCGCAAATTGCCTCTCTAGTCAAGCAGGAGATGCTCCCGAGCCTCCTCCTGGTTGCGCTGTCCACGCTCCTAGTATACAGTCTTATTTGGCACAAACGGCACGTTTGGCTCTACGGGGGAGCAGTCATCATCCTGCTGTTTGCAGATATGGTGTGGTTCGGGGGAAAACAACCATCTTCATCAGTTAATCCTTCAGAGTACTTCTCCCGAACGCGAAATATTGTTGAACCTGTGAAACAAGAGGGCAAAGGAGAAATCTTCCGGATCAACACACGTAACGAACGCGGGTTGATTATGGATCGTAACCAGGGAATGATCGACAAGATTTTTATGATGGAGGGGTACACACCGCTGGCACTGCAGCGCTGGATGCCTCCGGTCGCCACTGGGGACCAACTCTTTGACCTGATGAATGTGAAGTACAAAACTGTCTCTGTCGGCGATCGGGGAGTCAATTTTGTTCGGCACGCAACCTACTTACCCCGTGCGTTCTTTCTCTATCGAACGTACGTGGCAAAGAACGAGAGCGATCTCAAGGCCTACATTGGAAACCCTGCCTTCGACCACCGAACGGTTGCGGTACTCGAGAAGGAATTGGCTAGCCCCATCGCGGCGTCCGACAGCATCCCAGCCTGGAAGGCAATCATCACATCATATCAGAATAATGCAATCACGATAGATGCTGAGACAAGTAACGATGGAATTTTAGTGCTCAGTGAGGTGTATTATCCGGGATGGAACGCCACTGTCGACGGCGTATCGACTGAAGTGTACAGGGTCGACTACAATCTCCGCGGAATTGCCGTGACACATGGTCATCACTTCATCGAATTCCGTTTTGAGCCTGCATCTTTTTCCCGGGGCCTGCTCATCACAATAATTACGCTGGTTGTCTGTGTGCTAGGTATTGTTGTTTCGCTGCGACGACAACGTGTTGGACCGCAATCCTCAGGAGCATGAAGCCCATGTACTCTATAATCATTCCGGTCTACAACGAAGAGAAGACTCTCCCCGAGCTTCACCGCCGTTTGGGGGCAGCTCTTCAACCCCTTGGGCGCGATATTGAAATCATCTTAGTCGACGATGGGAGCCGAGATCGGTCCTTCGAACTAATGAAGGAAGCACGCAATCATGATTCTCGGATCAAAATTGTTAGCCTTTCGAGAAATTTCGGGCATCAGGTTGCCATCTCCGCTGGCATCGATCTTGCCCGTGGGGACGCCGTGATCCTGATGGATGGCGACCTCCAGGACCCGCCCGAACTGATCGGAACGATGATCCAACGATGGAGAGAAGGGTACCAGGTAGTGTATACGATCAAGCGGACTAGGCGTGAAAACCGCCTCAAGCGTTTTGCATTTCACTCCTTTTACCGGCTTCTCCACGCTGTCTCTACTATTGAAATACCCATGGAAGCGGGCAACTTTTCGTTGCTTGACAGGAAGGTTGTAGAGGTTCTTCGAGCAATGCCTGAGCGGAATCGCTATATCAGCGGGCTGCGAGCATGGGCGGGCTTCAAGCAAATCGGTCTTGAATACGACCGCGGCGCCCGCTTTGCGGGCAGGCCACAGATGTCGTTTCGCCGCCTAACGGAACTCGCACTTGACGGCATCTTTTCATTTTCGAAAGCACCGCTCCGTGCGGCAATTTACGTCGGTGTGTTTTCCGCCCTCATCGCATTTTTCGGCGGACTATATGTGCTCTCCGAAAAACTCTTCACCGACAAAGCCATTCTGGGGTGGGCCTCGACGATCGTGTCTGTAACTTTTCTTGGTGGGCTTGTTTTGATGACCCTTGGCATCATCGGAGAGTACATCGGTCGCATTTATGACGAAGTGAAACATCGACCACTGTACGTTATTCGGGAATCGCTCGGGTTCACTGAGGCGGGCCGTTCCACTCGGCGAGGGAAGCAGACTTCCTCTCCGCGCCGGCGGCGTTCATGAAGATCATTATTGTCGGCCCTGCATATCCCCTGCGCGGGGGAATTGCTCACCATACAAATTTGCTCAGCCGCGCGTTGGCAGGGCGTCACTCGGTACACGTCATCACATTCAGGCGTCAGTATCCTTCTCTCCTGTTTCCAGGGACTACACAGAAGGAGGTCGCTGGTGAGTTAGTTCGCATCGACACCGAGGCGCGGCTGGACTCGATGAATCCGTTCACCTGGATCTCCGTAGCCCGCCAGATCCGTCACGAAAATCCTGATCTTGTTATATTCCCGTATTCTCTTCCGTTCTTCGCCCCATGTTATGCGACCATCGCCGGCCTGATACGCCGCGGTAGGGCAACACGGACTCTCTTCCTCTGTCATAATATCCTTCCTCATGAAAGGCATTTTGGAGACAAGTTCTTTGCTCGGCGCATGTTCGCCTTCGCAGACTTCTATATAGTTCAGTCGAATGAAGTCAGGCGGGAGCTGCTCGCACTAGTGCCAAACGCCAAACACGCTCTAGTGCACCATCCGATATATGACATGTTTGGCAAAGCAATTCCAAAGGACTATGCTCGCAGGCAGCTCAGTATTCAGGCATCGCATGTCATTCTCTATTTCGGGTACATCCGAAAGTACAAAGGCCTGGGGAGTCTGCTCAAGGCCACTCACAAGGTAATCACAGGTGGAGAGAGGGATCTTCTGCTTCTGGTCGTCGGCGAATTCTATGAGGATGAATCGCACTACCGCGCACAGGCCGCAGGCTTGGGAATCAGCCGTGACGTACAATTCATTCCACAGTATGTTCCACAGAACGAAGTAGCGACATATTTCAGCGCGGCCGATGTGGTTGTTCTTCCATATCTTTCTGCCTCACAGAGTGGAATAGTTCAGGTAGCATATAATTTCGATAAGCCTGTCATAGCTACGAGCGTGGGCGGACTGGCCGAAGTGGTTCTGGATGGCACCACCGGCTTCATCGTGCCGCCGGACGATGCCGACGCTCTCGCCACTGCAATTCAGCGCTTTTACCTTGAACAAAAGGAAGATGAGTTCACGCGTAACATCCAGAGGGAGAAACAGAAATATTCATGGGAAACCATGGTTACAGCAATTGAGTCTTTGTGCCAATGACTGAGATTCCAGAACAGGCCAGAAAGTACTGGCGCTACGAGTATGATGTGAGCACGCGTTACATGATCCCCCTCCTGAAGGAGTGGGGTATACTGCTGCCGGGGAAGAGTGTTCTGGACGTTGGCTGCGGCGAAGGAGGTGGTGTCTGTAGTTTACACGACGCTGGTGCTCATTGTGTCGGTTTCGATATCGAACGGGGACGCATCGAAGTTGCCATAGGACTGCGGGGAGAACGCCAAATCTCGTTCGCCGTCGGCGATTTGTATGGAGAGCAGCTTCCGTTCCAGGGACATACCTACGATATCGTAGTCCTCCATGATGTGTTCGAGCATCTTGAAGAGAAGGAGCGCATGATCCAGATATTGCAGCATTTCATGCAGCCTCACGGTAGCATGCTGATCACATTCCCCCCATATTTTTCCGCCTTCGGTGCTCACCAGCAACTATGCTCGACGCCGATTGTCCGGCTCCCGTTTTTCCATTTCATTCCCTTTGGCATTTCGCATCTCTTGCCCGCACTGAAGAACGAGCTTCCGGTGACTGTTGCTGAAGTACAGAAACTTTCACGCTGGAAGATGGGGATGCGGAAGTTTGAACGGGTCGTGCAGGAGGGCGGATTACAGATTGTCCGAAAACGTGCCTATCTGATTGGCCCCAACCATGTCAGGTTTGGCCTTCGACCAGTACCCGCTGGGATACTGGCGAGGATTCCGCTCCTTGGCGAAGTTGTATGCAATGGAGTTGTTTATCTGCTCACACGTGCATGATGCTAATGTCTACTGAGCCACTCGTCTGGATCATCTTGGTAAACTGGAATGGCAAAGCGGTCACGCTCGACTGCCTCTCCTCCCTTCGATCGGTAACCTATCTACGTAGAAAGATTTTGGTAGTAGACAACGCTTCAGAGGACGGGTCAGTTGAGGCCATCCATAACCTGTACCCCGACGTCCATCTGCTCACGCTCGCGGAGAACCGACGCTTCGCAGGAGGAAACAACGCGGGTATATCCTACGCGCTCGAACATGGAGCGCAGATGCTTATGCTCTTGAATAATGATACAACGGTTGACGCTGGCTTCCTCCTCCCGATGGTCGAGCGGCTCCGCCTCGAACCTGACATCGGAATAGTCTCGCCGAAGATCTATTACCACGGTCGCACCAACCAATTGTGGTTTGCAGGCGGCAGACTATCGTTCTGGACGGGAACCATGCGGCATATCGGGATTCGTGAGGTGGATCGTGGCCAGTACGACACAGCCACAGATATTGACTACGGAACCGGTTGCTGCATTCTTACCCGGAAGGATGTAGTGGAAAAGGCAGGTCTGCTTGATGAGTCATACTATCTCTATGCCGAGGACGCCGATTGGTCTGTTCGCGTACGAAAATCAGGGTACAGAATCCTTTATGAGCCGCGCGCAAAAGTGTGGCACAAGCTCTCCGTCAGTTCTGGCGGACACCTCTCCTGGAACAAAATGAGGAATAAATTCCTCGGGAACTTCCGGTTTTTCACCAAGTACGCCAAGTGGTACCAGTGGCCAGTTTTTCCCTGGCTGAGTCTTCTCGTTAACACTTTGGCGGGGGTGCGCTACCTCATCACATCACGGCACTGAAAGTGGAACTCGGAAAACATCTCGGCAAAGGAATGTGGGGACTGGCAGACAAGGTCTTACCAGTTGTTTACGGATTTGGATATGTCTTTCTCGTAATCCGTGTTCTTCCCGAAGAAGAGTTCGGCAATTTCGTCCTCCTACAAGAAGTTTTCCTGATTATCTCCGGTCTCGCCACCGCATTCGCTTTGCAACCGCTCCTAAAATACGCATCCGAGGATAGGACCGACGTCGCAAGTGTCGTGACCACTGCACTCTGGATGAATCTTGCCTTCGTCATTGTCTCATCTGCTGCTGTCATTGCGCTAAGCGGCCCGGCAGGCGTCATGCTCCACTCGCCATCCCTGACCCCCCTCCTCGTCTATGTGCCGGCTATGCTTGCAGCATCGTTCATAAGGAACTTCACTCTAGTCTTACTGCAGACACGGTTCTACATCCGAGAGGTATTCTGGGTAGATGCAGTGCATTTTCTCGGGACACCATTGCTCGTATGGATCTATTCAAGAATGCACCTGTTTGACTCAGCACTGGATCTCGTGTTGATCAACATTGTCTCTCTCTCAGCTTCATCTCTCACCGGTCTGGCTCTCTCACGTTCTATGATCCGCCTCACTGTATATCCTCAGGCGGAAGACCGGCGGAAGATGTGGCACTATGGAACGTATTCTCTTGGCGGAATTGTAAGCTACCTCGTCTACACAAAGGCGGACACCTTCATTCTCTCAGCATTCACTGGTCCAATTCAGGTGGCGGTGTACAATTCAGCAAAGGTGTTCACCCGACTGTATGATATGGTTACGCAAATTGTGCAGATGTTTGTTCTGCCTGCTGTCTCGCGGCTCTCTTCACAGGGTGAGTATCAACGACTCAAGGTCTTAGTGGAAAAGGCAATCTTATTCTCAACGGTTGGCATGATCCCGGTCTTCCTCTTGTTGCTGCTTGGACCATCCCTGCTTATCCAGATTCTTTACAGCGGTCGCTACACGAGTGCGATACCTCTTCTTCAGGTGCTTTCACTTCTTTCCCTTGTGGTTCCCTTGTTGGCTGTTGGATCCAATACCTTGTTAGGCTTGGGACATGCCAAGTTGAATTTTTTGATCAGCCTACAAATGCTGGCAATTTCGATCGCTGCATACTTTGTCTTTGTCCCTCGCCTAGGTCCCATGGGTGCGGCCATCGGATTTGTCGTGGCAACCTTTGTCGTAACATGGATCACAACATTGAAACTCCATCAGTTTCAGCCTCTTTCCCCGAGGGCCATCCTGTCCCGAGTCAACGACATCACCCAATTCCTCAAGTCACGTTTGAGGTAGCATGAGGATTGTATGGACACGGTTTCTCCCGGGCTTTCTTAGAGAGGGTCTGGAAGGTCGAGAAGACGTACAGAACATCCTCTCCAACACTGGATGGTTGTTGGCGGACAAGATTATTCGCCTAGGGATGGGACTTGTCGTCGGCGTGTGGGTAGCACGCTATCTTGGGCCGGCACAATTCGGGCAACTTTCATATGCCGTAGCGTATGTTGCCCTCTTCTCCGCTTTTGCGACGTTGGGTCTCGACGGGATTGCTGTGCGTGAGCTTGTCCAGCACTCCGAACATGAGGATAGGATCCTAGGAACTGTCTTCCTCATGAAGTTTATCGGTGCCGTCGTAACATTCATCATCGCCTTTGGGACCATTTCGTGGGTCCAGCAGGGTGATCCTCTCATGCCATGGCTGGTGGCAATTACGGCTGCTGGCACACTGTTCCAAGCCTTTGATGCCATCGATTTTTGGTTCCAGTCGCGGGTCCTTTCGAAGTTCTCTGTTCTTGCAAAGAACACGGCATTCCTAATTGCATCCCTGGTCAAAGTTGGCCTAATCCTTGGAAAGGCCCAACTACTGTTCTTTGCTGCTACTGGTCTCCTGGAGATCGCCCTGGGTTCATTCGGTCTTTTTCTCGCTTTCCGGAGACAGGGACGCACGGTTAGCCGGTGGACACCAAATATCAGGATGGCCAAAAAAATTCTCGCGGATAGTTGGCCTTTGATTCTCAGTGGTATTTCCATTATGGTCTACATGCGAATCGGGCAGATCATGCTCGGCAACATTGCAGGAAATCAGGCTGTTGGGATTTACACCGCTGCTACCAGAATTTCGGAGGTCTGGTATTTCATACCTACGGCGATCGTCTCCTCTGTCTATCCCTCCATCATTCGGGCCAAGAGAATTGACGAGGGATTGTACTACCGCAGACTGCAGCGATTGTTCAGCATCATGACACTCCTTTCTCTTTCCATAGCTATCCCGATGACGTTCCTTTCGGGAACCATTATCGGCCTTTTCTTTGGGAAGGAGTTTCTCGCAGCCGGGCCTGCGTTGGCAATTCATATCTGGGCTGCCCTTTTTGTTTTTCTCGGCGTTGCACAGGGACCGTGGGATTTGACCGAGAATCTCACAAAGTTGTCGCTGTTCAGGACGGCATCTGGCGCGGTGTTGAGCATCGTACTCAATCTGCTCCTGATCCCTCTCTACGGACCCGTTGGAACCGCGCTTGCGGCAGTCGTTTCCCAGATGTTCTCTGCTTACCTGTTGAATATCGTTACAAAGCGTACCCGACGCATTTTTCTCTGCCAAACAAGTTCTTTCTTGTTTTACAGGCATCTCAGGTTCATCTAAGTATGAAACCGAAGGCTGATCATCGTGACTCTCGGACAAACCTACAATGGTTTCTGAACGAAGAAAGACTTAAGTCCATCGGGAATATGATTTTGATCGCACCTTTCAAGGACCACTCATGAGGAAAGATTTGTCCACCCCGGTGCTCTTTCTCATTTTCAACCGGCCGGACACAACGCAACAAGTCTTCAATGCGATCAGAAATGCGCGGCCCCCAAGGCTCTACATCGCTGCCGATGGGCCCCGTGACCAAAGGCCCGAGGACCGGGAACTTTGCACATCTGCACGCTCAGTGACAAATCAGGTTGATTGGCCTTGTGATGTCCAGACACTTCTGCGAGAACAAAACCTTGGGTGCAGGATCGCCATAAGCTCTGCTCTTGATTGGTTCTTCCAACGTGAGGAAGAGGGCGTCATCCTTGAAGACGACTGCTTTCCTGATCCATCCTTTTTCTTGTTCTGCCAGGAGCTTCTGTCACATTACCGGGACGACCACCGGATCATGCACATCAGTGGCGACAATTTTCAACAAGGTCGTGTCAGGGGAACCGGCAGTTATTACTTTTCGCGGTACAGCCACGTGTGGGGCTGGGCATCTTGGAGAAGAGCCTGGAAGTTCTATGATGTTACCATGAGTTCGTTCCCACGGTTTGCTCAGGAAGGGGGAATGAGATCTATTTTCCGCTCCTCTCAGGAGCGGAGATACTGGCAAAGAAAGTTCTCATTGGCACGCCGTGGAACAATTGATACCTGGGACTACCAGTGGGCTTATGCGATCTGGACACACCATGGGTTGAGCATCATCCCAAATGTAAACCTGGTCGCAAATATCGGAGTTGGGGCTGGTGCTACACATACTGCGGGAGCACACAGAGGAACCCTAGCGAGCGGAGTCGGGTCCATTGGGAACCTCACTCATCCGCTGTTTCTCCTCCCAGATGAAGTCGCCGACCGGTTTACCTTTCACCGACATTTTCTAGGCCCACTCTCAGCAAGAATTCGTCGAACAATCATGAAAGTACTCCGTTGAATTGCAGGATCTGTGGCTCGGTCAGCAAAAGGGTTTTTTCAGCGACAATTCTCCAGAAGTACAATATCCAATATTTCCATTGCGACACCTGTGGATTTCTCCAGACAGAGGATCCACATTGGCTTTCAGAGGCATATCAACACCCAATCAATGCATCTGATTGCGGATTGCTCGCACGGAATATCCGGTTCGCGAGGTTGACCGCTCCGCTGCTATATTTCGCGTTCGACCGACATGGTCACTACCTTGATTATGCTGGAGGGTACGGCGTATTCACAAGACTAATGCGCGACATCGGCTTTGATTACTACTGGCAGGATCCGCACACAAAGAACGTTTTTGCGGAAGGATTTGAATTCAACAACCATGTCGGCCGGATCGAACTGGTCACGGCGTTCGAGGCATTCGAGCATTTTACAGATCCCGCTGCAGAACTGGATAAAATGTTCGCAATCTCCAAGAATCTTCTCTTCTCAACCCTATTGTTACCCGAGCCAGTACCGAAACCGGATGATTGGTGGTATTACGGGACCGACCATGGGCAGCACATCGCACTATATTCGTCAAAAACACTTCGTTACCTTGCGCAGCAACACGGCACGTATCTGCTTTCAAACGGCGTGGACATTCATCTTTTCACTACAAGACAGATTTCTCCATTCTTTTTCCGGTACCTACATCAGTTTTCAAAATATGGGCTCCTCGCCTTCGTGCATCGCAGGATGGTAAGCCTCACCGTACGGGACCGGGACACAATAGCTGCCAAGCTCAACGTCCGCAGCCCGAATGCAGGTGGAATTAATGTGGCATAGGCACTGGCCCCGTTGCTGCTATCACGAGAACTCCGGAGATGCTCGTCAAGAGCGGAAGGTACAATGGGAGAGTGATCCGTCAGCGGACACGGCTGAGGTGATCCAATGAAGGCGTTCCGGACAACTATTGAGCAGGCGATTGACTTCGTCCTGTTCATCCTCGCAAGAATCTTGAAGCCTGTGGTCAACGGTGCCCACCCTGCCGCACCGGGTGTATTGCTCTGCACAATTGGCGGAATC
>Ga0153915_10006607_pt1 | contig 10883 bp, 11 predicted proteins | sample Opewatmetagenome_2_FD_107003 | JGI IMG/M metagenome (GOLD analysis project Ga0153915, IMG submission 107003) | Freshwater wetland microbial communities from Ohio, USA - Open water 3 Core 3 Depth 3 metaG | ecosystem: Environmental > Aquatic > Freshwater > Wetlands | place: USA: Ohio, Lake Erie...
TCGAGCAGTTCCTGAAGAAGGCGCTCGGCTGAAATCACGATAACCTCCCATATTCCCCCCTTTTTCTTGTTCATTGCAGAGCTGGCGAGCTGACTCCGTACGATGCAAATTATTAATGACGGGATTCCCTTGGAGGCGCTGGTATGAATTTCGAGAACACGGTTGTGTGGAAAGAGAAGTTCCCTGGAAAGCTGTTCTGCCAGAACGGACAAGTGATAGACTATTCTGCCCCGGAAGAGCTCGAGGGCATTCGCGGCCCCCTCACGCCGGAGGACGCTTTTGTGGGGTCCGCCAACATGTGCTTCCAGATAGTGTTCGAGGGCGTCGCGAGCGATCTCGGCCTGAAACTCGAGGAGTACAAGTGCAAGGCCGTAGGGGACCTCGAAACGGTCGAGGGCATCCGCAAGTTCGTCAAGATCACTATCTACCCTGAGATCAAGTTTGCCTCCGGATCGAAACTCTCCAACTTTGACCGCGCGCTCTCGATCACGAGGCGGAAGTGCCTCATCAGCAACTCGATGGACCTCGATTTCGAAGTCGAGCCCAAGGTGCTCTGAATGTGCAGGCTTCTCGGGGTCGTCTTCCGAGAGGAGTTCCCGACTGAGACCCTGAGCGAGCTAAGGATTCTCTCTGAAATTGGCCGAGTAGCGGGCGAGGAACGGCGCGGGCATAGGGATGGCTGGGGTGTCGCCACATTTCAGGATGGCAGGCCTTACTACGTAGGGAGGAGCACAAAGCCTGCGTACAGTGATCCATCGTACAACCGTGCAATCGACGCTGTGAGTCGCATACCTTCACCCAATATCCTGATCGCGCACGTCCGTGCCGCGTCTTCAGGCGGAGTTACTCTCGAGAACACGCATCCGTTCATAGTCGATGGGTTAGTCGTCGCGCACAATGGGACCGTCACCGGCCTGCCGAAAGATGCTCGAGGAAGGACAAAGGGTCAGACCGACAGCGAGCTGATCGCTATTCTCGTGGCCGACCGGATGAAGAAGAATGGTTCTCTGGCATCGGCCGTGAAGTGGGTCGTCAAAGAGGAGATCGACAAGAGGACCTTCACGGCGGCGGTGATTGTCGCTTCGGACGGACGAACACTTGTTGGGTATCGGGACTACTCCTCGCCTGAGCGTGCCTGGTACTACGGATTGAAGATTGCCCGGTGTGAGGACAGCGTGGTCCTGCTCCAGGAAATCGCCGGCGGCTGCGATGGTGAACGCTCCGAGGTCGGAAAGCGCGAACTCGTGACCATCACTTCTGATCTGAAAGTCACAACAGAAACGCTCTAAGGTTTCGTCTTCCGCGCGGCCAGCCTCACGGCCTCCGTCACGCTTCCGCGAGGTATGATTCTGGCAATCGGGACGTCCACTATCTTCTCGATGGTCGAACTGACTATAGGTGCACATACTATCGCGATGGCTCCGTCTCTCTCGGCTCTGATCGCGGCGATAATGGCGTCCTCGACGGTCGTCGCAGGGTATTCCCGTACGCGCACGCTCTCTTCGCCGATTAGGATAGACCTCTCTTCGACCTCATCCAGCACTTGGCCCGCGGCGATGATTGCCACGAAGTTCCCGGCCTTCAAACCCTCGATTTGTCTGATGGCTCGGAGGATCTTCCTGAGGACTGCGATGCTCGGTGAGCGTCCTTCGTTTGCAATCTTGTACAGAGTGCTCGGAGATATCCCGGCCCGCTTCGCGAGGTCCTGCGATGTCATGCCCAGCGTCTCGAGAGTCTCCTTCAGCGTGATTCTGAACTTCTCGTCGGATTCAAGCGCTGCGTTCGTCAGTTTCCTCATTGACTCCATACTTCGTCCTAGATGTAGCAATGTGCTAGGGCATATTTATACGATTGTATCAACAAATGAGTACAGAAGTGAGAAAGGCTTATTAGGTATCAGACCCTCTTCTTGAGGGGATATGATGGACAAGAACACGAACATCATCATCGCGATTGTCGTTGTCGCAGTCGTCGTCATTGCAGCCGTTTCGGCTGCAATGTTGCTGATACCTAAGGAGACGAAAGGCGGCACGGTCTACTACATAACGAAGGCCCCCGCGGACATGCGCGGGGCACTGGCGGCCGGACAGATCGATGGCTACATCGCGTGGGAGCCGTTCGTCTCCGATTCTGTTGTTGGACATGTCGGGGAGGTCCTCATGTGGTCCGACGAGATCATGCCGAACCATCCCTGTTGCGTCGTTCTCGTCAACAACGAGTTCCTTGCAGGGACCACCGGCGTGGAACTCACTGAACGCTTCCTCAAAGCTCACATCGATGCTAATCAGTGGATGGCCAACGCACTTGACCATCCAGACGGCGCCAACTACACCCTGCTGGTCAATATCGCCATGCAATTCACGGCTAGGAACCAGACGGTCGTCACGGCGGCATTCGAGCACATCAAGTACGGATACCAGATGAATGACCAGTTCAGGGTCTCGCTCGAGCAATTCACGGACCTGTACATCGACACGAACATGACGACCGCGGACAAGCTCTCGACGAGGGGATACGCGTCCGTGGATGACTTCATCCGCGCATATGCTAACGGCACATACCTCACCGCGGCGACGAGCATCGCCCCGAGCGCGACCATCCTCAATCCGGACGACCCGATTAGAGTCGGGTTCCTCCTGGGAGACCTGCACCAGCTGGCGAAGGCGGTGGCAGAGAACAAGAACATCCTCAGCACGGGGAAAAGCATGTACGAAACGTACGGGTTGAACGTCATCAACGCATCCGGAGCTCCGTTCGCGAACGGCGGCGCGGAGATGCTCGGGTTCGCCGCGGGCAACGTCGACTTGGGATATCTCGGTGCTCCACCGGCTATTCTGCAGCACCTGAACGCAGGAGTCGGAACCACGATCGTCGCGCAGGCGAACAGCGAGGGAAGCGGTATTGTCGTCAAAGAAGGTTCGGGGATCGACAGCGTCAAAGACTTAGTCAACAGGACGATGGCGACTCCGGGCGAGAGCTCAATACAGTTCCTTCTGCTGAAGATCGAGCTTGAGAGCCTGGGCTTCGAACTGAAGATCAAGACGTGAGACTGGGAAAGCTCTATTTCGAGCCATCTCATCGGGGGCACGGAGGCTACTAATTGGCCGACATCTACGAGCGCCTTCACAAGATCATGGTCGACAACTGGCGCGCGGTAGTGCTGGGCTTGATCTCTGCTCTTGCCTTCCTTCTTATCTGGCAGGCATACGCGGGCTACTTACACGGCACTTGGCTGTTTCACAGGACCAAACCCGCTGGTATTGCCGACTTCATACCATATCCAGGCGCCGTCATCGCCGCCTTCTTCGAGTCATTCGTTCACCGCGATCCTGCGAGTCAGCTCTACATGACGTCGCATATTCTGGCGAGTCTGAAGAGAGTCTTTCTGGGATTCATCATTGCACTGGGACTCGCGGTCCCTGTTGGACTACTAATGGGGAGATCGATGGGGGCAGCAGCCGCTGGACGCCCAATTGTTGAGCTATTCCGGCCGATACCTCCGCTTGCCTGGATCCCCCTGTTCCTAGTAATGTTTGGGCTCGCCTGGGGGCCGGTCGGCATCGTCTTCCTTGGCATCTTCTTCCCAATTCTCCTGAATGTGATATTTGGTGCAAGGAGCGTAGACGTTGTGATTACCGACGCTGCAAGAACCCTTGGTGCGAGATCAAGGGACATATTCATCAAGGTCGTCCTTCCGTTCACCCTGCCCTACTTGATGACCGGCATCAAGGTAGGTCTTGGAATTGGCTGGATGTGCATTGTCGCAGCCGAGATGCTTGGTAATGTCGGAGGCGGTGTAGGTTACTACATATTCGCGATGCTGCCCCTCGGAAGGATCGACCTAATGTATGCTGGCATGCTTGTCATCGGGCTTCTGAGTGTGCTAACGACCGGAGTGGCCGGCGTTATCGAGAGGTGGGTGTACAGATGGATGGGAATGAAGTGATCATCAGCCTCTCGCACCTCTCCAAGGTCTTCTCCAAGGACCACATGGAGGTTCGCGCTCTCGACGATTTCAGCCTCGACGTCACTGATGGCGAGTTCGTCTGCCTGCTCGGGCCTTCTGGATGCGGTAAGACGACCGTGCTCAGGATTGTCGCGGGACTGGAACGGAAGTCTGGCGGCTCCGTGAAGGTCAAGAAGAAGGAAGTGACCGCTGCGGGTTCGGACCGCGGGATGGTGTTCCAGGAGTTCGCACTGTTCCCCTGGAGGACCGTTGCGAGGAACGTCGAGTTTGGGCTGGAGGTCAAGGGCATCTCCCCTGAGAAGGCCCACGAGATTTCGTCACAGCTCATTGAGCTCGTCGGCCTGAAAGGCTTCGAAGATGCTCATCCAAGCCAGCTCTCCGGAGGGATGAAACAGCGAGTCGCCATCGCGCGCGCGCTAGCCAACAACCCGGCGGTGCTCCTTATGGATGAACCATTCGGCTCGCTGGACGCGCAAACCAGGAACCTTATGCAGAAGGAGCTTCTTCGCATCTGGTCGGCCACGCGGAAGACGGTGATGTTCGTAACGCATTCCGTTGACGAGGCCGTGTTCCTCGCCGACCGGATCGTCGTGATGACCGCCAGGCCTGGCAAGGTCAGAGAGGTATTCGAGGTGCCTATGGCGAGGCCGCGCGACAGAACGAGTCGTGAGTTCATCGAGGTCCGCGGGAAGGTCCTAGCCGAGCTCGACGAGGAGTTCGAGAAGGCCAGGGCCAAAGAGCTGTCCCCCGAATAATCAACGGGAACGCTTAACTATTCTCGACCAGATTCGTACCTGCATGAGCTTCGAGCTGAATGTCGCGAGCAACACTCCCTTAACCCCGCTCAGCGACATAGATGAGGTCGCCATACTTTTCCTGAACCACATCGGCTACTTCCCAAAGGGTTACGACCCGAAGACCGATGTCACGGACATCCGAGACAGCGTCCCGTACAGGCTCATGGTGAACTTCTTCCTCGAGCGGATGGACAAGGCGTGGGTCGTCGAGGACATCGCGACCGCGCTCGGAACGACCAAGGCGACTGTATACAGGCATATCAACAAGCTCAAGGGGTTCGATATCCTCGAGGAGATGAACACGGAGGACGCCGAGGGAAACCCGAGGAAGGGCTACAGGATACGTTATGGGAATCTGAGCAAGGCCTGGAACTTCACGGAGGCGAATGTCCAGGTTGCGATGGAGAATTACCGGAAGACCGTGGACCACCTCCAGGAGCTGGCGGGCAAGAAGGGTGAGAAGCATGCCAAAAAGAGATGAAGCGATCATTTTGACGCCTGGTTCGCTCTACAAGGTCAAGAGCCTCGAGGCCAGGGACAAGCCGATGGAGACGATCGGGATATTCAAGGGCTACGCAGCCGTCGCCCACGACACTGCACTTGTGATCGAGCTCGACAAGTCCCACGGGGACGAGAAGGGCCGGCTTAGGCTGATCCTCTCGCACATGATCATATCGATCGATGTTCTGAAGGCCGAGAAGGAGAAGCTCGAGAAAGAGTCCGAGAGCAACGCCGTGTATTTCGGATGAGCGTCGATGAAGAAAATCCAGGTCGACCCGCTCGAGGCGAGGATACTTGGGATTCTCAAGGACTGGTACCCGATCACCGTCGAGGAGCTCCAGGACGAGCTGGGTGTCAGCAGAGGGGCGCTTGAGCGGTCTCTGAAAGCGCTTATGGTCAAAGGTATCGTGCAGCTCGAGCCGCTTAGCGACAAGACCTATGTCCGCCTCCTCGCGCCTGAGATCGTTTTCAAAACCCCTCAGAAGGGGAGGAAGAAGCGTCCGCCCAAGGACACGTCCTGGGAAGACGCCATCATGTACACATGACCTGGGCGCTTCCGATAACTAGATATTTAGACTGGAAGGTTGGCCTCTCGTGGACTACTTCGAGGAGCTTATCCAGTCAATCGTTGTCGGAGAGACCTCGTCCAGGGACGAGGTCCTCAGGCAGAAGTCCCGTCTCTGCAAGAAATATGGGCTTACGAAGGTGCCCCCCAACTACGAGATACTGGAGCACGTCCCCGAAGAATACAGAGAAGTCGTGGAGCCGTACCTGCGCAACAAGCCAGTGAGGACTCTGAGCGGGGTAGCGCCAGTCGCGGTCATGACGAGCCCGTGCGACTGTCCGCACGGCAGGTGCTCCTACTGTCCAGGCGGGGTATCCAAGAATACTCCGCAGTCCTACACCGGTCATGAGCCAGCCGCGCTGCGGGGCGGGATGTACTCGTACGATCCATTCATGCAAACTGGGAGCAGGATTCGACAGCTCAATGCCATCGGGCACAGCACCGACAAGGTCGAGCTGATCATCATGGGCGGCACATTCACCTCCCGGCCTGTCGAATACCAGGACTGGTTCGTCAAGAGATGCTTCGATGCGATGAACGGCGGGGATTCGTCAGATTTGGAATCGTCGCAGGTCAAGAACGAGTCGGCAAAGGCCAGATGCATCGGGCTGACCGTTGAGACGCGCCCGGACTGGTTCGGCTCGGACCAGGTCGCTCATTCATTGCTCCTCGGAGCTACGAAGGTGGAGTTCGGGGTGCAAATCCTCGACGACAAGATCCTCGACGGAGTAAAGCGCGGTCACCACGTCCAGGAGGTCGTCGATGGAACCAGGAGGGCGAAAGACGCAGGTCTGAAAGTCGCGTATCACATGATGCCTGGACTTCCTGGAAGTTCGCGTGAGAGGGATCTCGCGTCTTTCCGCGCCATGGTAGAGGACGAACGTTTCCGACCGGACATGCTGAAGATCTATCCGACGCTAATCGTGAAGGACACTGAGCTTTACGACCTCTGGCGTTCCGGTCGCTACTCTCCGATGTCCCTCGAGGAGACTGTCAAGCTGCTCGCAGAATTGAAGTCCTTCCTACCACCCTGGTTGAGGATACTGCGCATTCAACGTGACATCCCCGTCCAGTTCATAGAAGCCGGGGTGAGGAAAAGCCATCTGAGGCAGCTGGTGGCCGAGGAGATGCACGTCCAAGGCAAGAAGTGTAGGTGCATCCGATGCCGAGAGATCGGTCGGTCCCAGATCAAAGAAGTCCCCCATGAATCAGATGTGAAGCTCAACGCAATCGAGTATGTAGCTTCGGGAGGGAGGGAGCAGTTCCTGTCGTTTGAGATACCGAGTGAGGACTGTTTGATTGGATACGCCCGGCTCAGGCTATCAGGCAATGGTTCAGACGTCGCCCGCATCCGCGAGCTTCATGTGTACGGGGAAATGGTCCCGATCAGCGAAAAGGCGGGGAACCGGTGGCAGCATCGTGGCTTCGGGGAGAGGCTCCTGAACGATTGCGAGGCGAAGGCAGCTGAGTTGGGCTACAAGTCAGTTGAGGTCACCAGCGGGATTGGCGCGAGGAACTACTACAGGCGTCTTGGCTACGAGAGAAAGGGGCCTTACATGGCTAAGACTCTCGGCATCCAGTGAGCACGGTAGCGCTACACTTATATCAGCTAACCGGCATCGCTTACCACCAGGAGGCCTCTGGTGCCCTGTTTGAGATGTGGCGGTCCCTCCGAGGAGGAATCCTTAGTCTGCGACGCGTGCGCAGACTCGTGTTTCCAGGACCCCAAGTTCTTTCTCAACCCGATCCTTGTTGGCTCAAGCGTGTTCACGAGGCTGAGGTCGGAAGGCTCTGCCGCCTATGTGCTCGGTCCGAACACTCGGATCGACACGGTCAACGTCCCGTCGACGGACCTGATGAAGGCTATCAAGGACCTGAACATCCAAGCGATGCCGCACGAGGAGCTTCTGGGGTTCTATGTCAGGTGCGATTCAGTACTCGCGCACCTCGGCGTCCCCCTCAGGTTCGACGGAAGTCAGCTCATGCTGACGAATGATGCCGCCGAGGTGATCACGACCATCTTACAGAAGGTCAACGCCACCGAGAAGATGTATCCTCTCGAGGCAATGAGCGACCTCTATGTCAGGGTCGGGGTGGTCTATTGGGCGGCCTCCAAAGGTATCCTATTCCGGACGAGTTCGGCGAAGTGGCGCAAAGAGAAGGGGGGCTACCTCGTCCAGAGAGCTAAGGCCTATTTCTCCAAGGTCATTCCATCCGACGACCTCTACTCAATCTCGATCAGGAATCTCGGTTTGCTCTGCATGGACGCCGAGGAATGGACGGAGGCAGAAGAACATCTCTCGGACGCTCTCACTCACTTCCCAGACGACTACGGAATCGGCGAGGCGCTCGCCAAGGCCCACCTCATGCTCGGCAACCAGATGGAGGCCCTCTCCAGGCTCGACGAGATGCTCCTCCAGGTGGAGAGGCCAGAGCTGTATGTCCTGAAGGGGAGGATCTTGAAGGACATCGGCCGTCCCGACGACGCGGTCGAGTGCTTCACAAAGGCTATCTCGCTCGATCCGAAGTACATGCCCGCCCACGACATCAAGATCGAAACCCTCAGGAGCATGCGACGGACAGAGGACGCCGCCCAGGCTGAGAGCGAGAGGGCGCTATCCAGCCGCCCCGACCTGGAGAAGAAGATATCTGAGCTTATTTTCGAGTTCAAGAAAGCGACTTCGGAACAAATCGTCCCAGAGCCAGCTGCACAGAAGCAAGCGCCGGTTCCCGCTCCACGGACTCCTGAGAAGGCGCATGAACCCAGGCCTGGCCTGGTCGATCCGGCAAGAGAGGCCCTGGATGAGGGAGACTTCGACAGCGCGATCCAGAAGGTGACGGAGGTCTTGAGCGCGCAGCCCGCCCTCGAGGAAGCCCAGCTCGTTCTCATCGAAGCGCTAGTTGGCAAGGGTAGCATCGGCGACGCCTCCTTGAAGACCCGGGAGTTCTACGAGAAGCACCGCGAGGACCCAGTTGCATGGTATTGGCGCGGGGTCGTAGCGGACAAGGAGGGCAAGTGGGGAGCGTCCGTCCAGTATTTCAGCAAGGCAGTCACCCTTGATCCAGAGATGGTGGATGGATGGGTCTTGATGGGGGAGGTACTGCTGAGTCATGGCAAGCAGAACGGGGCGGATGAAAGCTTCTCCCGCGCCCTGGAGCTCGATGACGAGGATCCTCGCGCGTGGCTCGGGAAGGCAAAAACCATGAAGGAACTCGGGCGCTGGGGCGCTGCTGTGCAATGCCTAGACAAGTACACGTCGCTCGAACCTTTCGACGAAGCGGCGTGGCTGCTTAAGGCCGACGTCCTTCTCGACAAAGGGAGGTACGAGAAGGCCATTGAATCCTACGACAAGTATCTCGAGCTATCCCAGGATGACTCCTATGCTCTCGGGCGGAAGGGCGTTGCCCTGAATTCGATCGGTCGGACCGACGATGCCAGGAAATGTCTCGAGGAGAGCGTCCGGCTCGACCCGAACAACAAGGACGCGGCCAAGTGGCTCAAGTCATTGTCGGGGGGCGTCGCCTGATGGTCGAGATCGACAAGATCATCAGCGAGCGGTCGGACGAAAGGATCCTCAAGTCCATCAAGGAGGTCTCTGACCAGGAGTTCTACAGGCTCGTGGAGACAGTCCTGGGGTATCTGGAACTCAAGCTAACGAGGGGCCGGCCTAAGAGCGCTTTCTTCATCGCAGAGTGTGTCCATAGACCTGACGGGAAGAAGTATGTGGTCTTCTTCTCGCGTGGGGACGACTCAGTCACCAAGCAGGACATCGAGAGCCTCGTGGCTTACATGAAGCGCACGGAGGCCCCGAATGGCCTGGTCTTCACCGTTTCGAGAATAGCGGACGATGCTGGGATGCTTGCGGAGTCGAACAACGTCGGCCTCGCCGATGGTGTGAAGCTCGCGGCTCTCCTTCGCAGGTTCGACCTCGACAAGGAGGTAATCAAGGCGGCGGAACTGTGGAAAGAGCGCTTGAAGACCACGGTGGCACCGGGTCTGGATCGCCAGCTCGAGGAGGTCATGAAGAATGGATATGGCGCCCTCGCGGACAGAGACTACATGCGTGCTCTGGACTCGTTCGACAAGGCGATCATGCTCAAGGAAGACTACGATGTCCCGTGGCGGCTCAAGGGCAACACTCTCGACGAGATGGGTTATCACGAGCAGGCTCTGGAGTGCTACAAGCACGCATTGGAGCTGAAGGGGGACAGCGACGAGACCTGGTTCTCGCTAGGCAACTGCCTTTTCTCGTTGGGAAGGTACGCGGAGGAGATCGTTTGCTATGACCGCGCTCTTCAGTATAATCCGAAGATGCAGAAGGCGCTCATCAACAAGGGTTCGACCCTTCACAGGCTAGGGAGGTACAAGGAGGCTCTCGAGGCCTACGACACGGTCTTGAAGATCAACTACCGGCTTGAGAAGGTGCACAACAACCGGGGCGCGACGCTTCACAGCCTCGGTCAGCTGAACGAGGCGCTGGACGCGTACAACCGCGCGATCGACCTAAGACATGATTATGTCGAGGCGTGGATGAACAAGGGCAGTCTGCTGTACGAGCAGGGTCGGTTCCCTGAGGCCTTCGACGCGTTCACTCAGATGACCCAAATCCGGCCAGAGCTCCCGAAGGGCTGGTACTTGAGGGGCCTCGCCGCCAAGAAGAACAACAGCATTAGCGCGGCGAAAGCTAGCTTCGAGGCCGCGATTAGACTTGATCCGGACTACGCAGAGGCGAGGCGAGCCCTTGACGATGCCTCCAAGAAGATCTCACAGAAGTTCACCGAGGTCCCACGGCTCGTCCAGGACATATTCTCGAGCGAGGCAGCGAGGGTCACCGAGACCACGGACTCGCAAAGACGTTTGTCCGATGATGCTGTCGCGCGCGTGCTCGAGGAGGAGGTTGAAGAGCTCGCCGAGGAGCTCTACGGCGACAAAGGCGAACTGTTGTTCCTTCTCGGCCGAAACGAGGAAGCCTTTGACTATCTCGGAAAGTCCCTAAGACTGGAGGGCGAGAACCCTTCGCTGTTGACCTCTGCAGGCAACGTGCTGTGCACA
>Ga0153915_10006608_pt1 | contig 10882 bp, 7 predicted proteins | sample Opewatmetagenome_2_FD_107003 | JGI IMG/M metagenome (GOLD analysis project Ga0153915, IMG submission 107003) | Freshwater wetland microbial communities from Ohio, USA - Open water 3 Core 3 Depth 3 metaG | ecosystem: Environmental > Aquatic > Freshwater > Wetlands | place: USA: Ohio, Lake Erie...
CGAGGCGGAATTGCTTGAGCAGCAATGCATTGCGCAGGTCCTGCTCGAGCCTTAGCCGGTCCTCGGCCTCGCTCTGCATGTCGGCGCTGAAATAGCAGCAGGTACCGCGGCCCTTCGCCTTCGCCTCGTAGAGCGCGAGGTCCGCCTTCTGGATAAGGTCGTCGACGCTCTGGCCGTCGATCGGGCCGAACGCGCAGCCGATGCTGACGCCGATGCGGATCTCGATGCTGCCGATATGATAGGGTTCGGCGACCGAGCCGATCAGGCGGGAGGCCAGTTCCTCGATCGTCTTGCGGCTCTGGCCGTCGCGGATCACGATCGCGAATTCGTCGCCGCCCATGCGTCCGACGTGGCCGAACTCGGCGACTTCCTTGACCAGCCGCTGCGCCACCGCCTTGAGCACGGCGTCGCCCTTGGGATGGCCGAACGTGTCGTTGACCGGCTTGAAACCGTCGAGATCGAGGAACATGATCGCGCAGGGCACATTGGTGGCCTGGGCGTTGGACAGCGCCTCGCCGAGCAGCTGACGCACGCGGCCGCGGTTGGGCAGGCCGGAGAGCACGTCCATGTTGGCCAGATTGGTCAGCCGCTCCTGCGTCTTGCGCACCTCGGTGATGTCGGACCCGACGCCGCGGAACCCCTGGAATTGGCCCGCCATGTCGATGATCGGATCGCCCGCCAGGCTGATCCAGCGCGTGCCGCGGCGGGTGCGAAGCTCCATCTCGAGATTGGAGAAGGGCTGGCGCTCGAGCAAGGCGCGCCCGAGCACGCTGTTGCCGCCGAGCGATGCGGGAAGCGAATGGCCGATCAGCTGACTGGTCGATCGGCCGAGCAAGGCCGTCATTCGCGACGAGATATAGACGACGCGATTCTCCGCATCGACCTGCCACAGCCAGCCGATTCCGCGATGCTCATATTCCTTGAGCAGCAGCCGGACCGACTCCGCCTGGGTGCGGGTACCGGCCATGGTCTGCAGTTGCGAGAAGCTCCAGCGCGACAGCCGGCTGACGCCGAAGATGGCGATCGCGGCCATGCCGGCGAAAGCGAGGCTGAGCTTGCCGTCGATCCCGCCGCTGCCGAGCAGATAGCCCAGGCACAGGCCGCCGGTCAGCGTCGCGATCCAGGCGATCGCCGCGGCGGGAACCGCCGCGAGCGAGATGCCGGCGATGATCATCGCGGCGGCGGCACTGCCCAGCACGGCATGGACCAGCGGATCGGGCACGCTGAAGCCGTAGACGGGCAGCAGGGCCCAGATGCCGGCAAGACCGGCCGCCTCCGCGATCGGCAGCGAGGCCGCGCGTTTCTTGACGGTGCGGCCGGTCAATTCGTCGAGGTCCTGCGAGCGGTGCCAGGCGAACCAGTTGGCCCCGCCGACCAGCGCGAACCAGCCGACGATCAAGGCTGCCGGCAGCTTCCCGAACAGCGCCCAGGAAACCAGAACCGCGGAGCCGACCGAGGTGAGCGCGAGATAGGAGGCGAACAGCGCGCGTGCTTCGGCCTGGGCGCTGCGCAAATGCGCCTCCCGAAGCTGGTCGTTGGCGACCGCCTGGCCAATCTCCTCCTCGGAAATCTCGGTCCGCACGCCCTCGGGCTGCTGGTCGGCGGAGACGGGGGCGTGATACATCGGCATCCAGTGCGGCTGGTCGGATGCGGACGTGCTAGCAAAAGAGGCTTGATGGTTAGTTAAAAGCGGGCCGGCTGGAACCCCGCGCCGCACCGCCGGCCGGACCGCGCCGATTCCGCGCAAATCAAGGTGCGGTAAGGGAAATCGGGCAATTGCTGCGTCAGGCTAAGCGGCGCAAATGGGCGCCGGCTGCGGAAGAATTCCGCGGCATGTTGGGGTAAACGCGAAGTTAGTCCATTCGCCTGCGCGCAATCGCTCGGCAGCAGGGGCGTGCGCGGATCCATCAGACCCGATTTCCGCGCGGGCTTCGAGCTGCTCGCGCGATGACGTCATGCCGCCGCAATTCCCCCGGCGACGGAAGGCCTAACGACGGGTCGCCGCCTTCATCTCGCGCACGAACGTCTCGACCGCATCCTCGGCGGCGAACGGGTCGTGGAGATGTTCGGCGATCCGGCCGACGATCGCCGATCCCGAAATGACTCCGGCGGCACCGGCCGCGATCGCCGCGCGAACGTGGTCGGGCTTCGATATCCCGAAGCCGAGGATCGGCGGCGGGGCGCCGAGCCGTGCCAGCGTCTCGAGCAGCCGGCTGTGGTCGAGGCTCAGGCGCTCGTCGGCGCCGGTGACTCCGGCCCGCGCCACGCAATAGGTATAGCCCGCCCCGAGCCGCGCGATCTTCGCGAGCACCTCGTCCGGAGTGTTGGGCGCGGCGATCAGCACCGGCGCGACGCCGGCGTTGCGCGACGTCTCGACGAACGGCTCGGCCTCGAACACCGGAACGTCCGCCACCAGCAAGCTGTCGAGGCCGACCTGGGCGCAGGCGCCGTAGAAGGCGCCGCGGCCGCGCGCGATGACGATATTGGCATAGGTGAGGATGCCGACCGGTATATCCGGAAACTCCTCGCGGAATTCTCCGACCAGCGCGAAGCAGTCGCCCGGGGTGACTCCGGCCTTCAGCGCTCGGTCGGCGGCGGCCTGGATGACCGGCCCGTCGGCGATCGGATCGGAGAAGGGAATGCCAACCTCGAGCATGTCGGCGCCGCCCCTGGCCGCGGCCCGGAGCAGCCGTGCGCTCGTCTCGAGATCGGGATCGCCGAGCATCAGGAAGGCGCCGAACGCGCCTTCGCCGCGCGCGCGCAGCCGTTCGAACATGGCATCGTAGCGGGTCGTGAGGCTCATATCAGATTCAGCAGGCGGCTCGCCTGTTCCATATCCTTGTCCCCACGGCCGGAGAGGTTGACGATCAGCGTGAGCGGGCGCCCCTCCGCTTCGGCCTCGCGCGCCATCTTCAGCGCATGCGCCACAGCATGAGCGCTTTCGAAGGCGGGAACGATCCCTTCCGATCGGGCGACCGCGGAAAAGGCGTCGAGCGCCTCCTGATCGGTCGCGCCGACATATTCGGCGCGGCCCGTGTCCTTGAGATAGGCATGCTCTGGTCCGACGCCGGGATAATCGAGACCGGCCGAGACCGACCAGGTGTCGGCGATCTGCCCGTCCTGGTCCTGCAGCACATAGGTTTCGGCGCCGTGGACGATGCCGGGGCGGCCGCGCAGCAGGCTCGCGCCATGCTCGTTGCCATTGATTCCCTTCCCCGCCGCTTCGACCCCGATCAGCCGCACGCCGGCATCCGGGATGAAATCGGCAAAAGCCCCGATGGCGTTCGATCCGCCGCCGACGCAGGCGATCACGGCATCGGGAAGGGCGCCGGTCTCCTCGATTATCTGCGCGCGCGCCTCGCGTCCGATCACCCGCTGGAAATCACGAACGACCGTCGGGAACGGGTGCGGCCCGGCGGCGGTGCCGAGCAGATAATGGGTGTCGGCGAAGCTCGCCGTCCAGTCGCGCAGCGCCTCATTGACCGCGTCCTTGAGGGTCTGGCCGCCGCCGGTCACCGGCACGACCTCGGCGCCCATCAGCCGCATCCTGAAGACGTTCAGGCGCTGCCGCTCGACGTCGTGGGCGCCCATGTAGATGCGGGTCTCGAAGCCGAGCAAGGCGCCGACGATCGCGGTCGCCACGCCGTGCTGGCCCGCTCCGGTCTCTGCGATCAGGCGGCGCTTGCCCATCCGCTTGGCGAGCAGCCCCTGCCCCAGCACCTGGTTGGTCTTGTGGGCGCCGCCGTGCAGCAGATCCTCGCGCTTCAGATAGAGGCGCACCGGATCCTTGGTGAGATTGCGGCAGCGCGTCAGCGGAGTCGGCCGGCCGGCATATTTGGTCAGCAGCTCCTCGAGCTCGGCATGGAAGGCGGGGTCCGCCTGCGCCGCGACGAACGCCGCCTCGAGCTGCTCGAGCGCGGGCATCAGAATTTCCGGCACATAGGCACCGCCGTAATCGCCGAAGCGGCCGCGGCTCAGCATGTCGTCACTCCCCGTCGTGCGGCGGGACGAAGCGCGTCGAACAGCGACGCAAGCTTCTCCACCGATTTGATGCCGGGCGCATCTTCCACGCCCGAATTCACGTCAAGCGCCCAGGCTCCGACCCGCGCGGCGGCGGCAGCATTGCCAGGCCCCAGCCCGCCCGCGAGCACCGCCCGGGCAAGGTCGCCGCGGCCCTGCAGCCGCTGCCAGTCGAAGCTGTGCCCGGTCCCGCCGAAGCGGCCTTCTGCCTTGGTGTCGAACACCGGCCGGTCCGCCGCGCACTCGGCAATCTCTCCCGCTTCCGCAACCGGCAGGGCGCTCCAGATCTCGCAGTGCTTCGGAAGGCGGGCGCGAAGCGCGGCGACAAAGTCGCCGTCCTCCCCGCCGTGCAGCTGCACCGCCGCGAGGCCAAGCCCGGCAGCCCGTTCCGCCACCTCCTCGACCGAAGCGCCGCTGAACACGCCGACCAGCGGCAGCCCGCGCTGCCGGGCGGCCGCGGCCAGCGCTTCCGCCTGCGCGCGCTCGACCTTGCGGGGGCTTGCGTCCGCGAAGATCAACCCGCCGAAGCTTGCGCCCAGGCGCTGCGCGCGCTCCACGTCCTGCTCGCGCGTCAGGCCGCACACCTTGACCCGTCCATAGACCAGGCGGCGGGCGGCGGCGGCGATGTCGGGCTGCGCCATCAGCGAGGAGCCGACCAGGAAGCCGTCGACCAGCGGTGCGAGCCGCAGCACGTCCTCATGGGCGGCGATTCCGGATTCGGAAATAAGCAGGGGACCGTGCGGGGCCAGCGGCGCGAGCCGCTCGGTAACGGCAAGGTCGGTCTTCAGGCTCTTGAGGTCGCGGTTGTTGATGCCGATGATCTCGGCGCCCAGCTGGACGGCGCGATCCAGCTCCGCCTCGTCGTGCACCTCGACGATGGCGCCCATGTTCAGCCGCTTCGCCTCGCCGAGGCAGGCGGCAGCCTCGTCATCGTCGAGCACCGAGAGCATGACGAGCACGGCGTCGGCGCCGTGGATCCGCGCCTCGAGCACCTGCCGCGGGTCGACGGTGAAGTCCTTGCACAGCACGGGTCCGTCGAACGCGCTGCGGACGATCGCGAGATCCTCGAACGATCCGCCGAAATAGGGCTCGTCGCAGAGCACGCTGATCGCATCGGCGACCCCCGAATAGGCGCGCGCGACGGTCAGCGGATCGTGGCCGGCCGATGCGCCGCGCGAGGGCGAGGTCCGCTTCATCTCCATGATGAAGCGCGCCCCCGGACGCGCCAGCGCATCGCGCAGGCTGCGATCGGTAGGCTCGGCAAGCGCGCGCAGTGATTCGAGGCTCCGGCCTTCGAGCCGGGCCGCGACGTCCACCCGCTTGCGGGCGACGATCTCGCCGAGCACGCCGCCGGGCTCACGCATTGCTCGCCTCCACGAAGGCGTCGAGCCGAGCCAGCGCGCGTCCGTCGGACAGCGCGGCGAGCGCCGCCTGGGTCCCCGCGCGAAGGTCGTCGGCGAGGCCGGCGGTGACGAGCAGGGCCCCGGCGTTGATCGCCACCATGTTGCGCTCGGTCTCGCTTCCTCCGCCCGACAGCAGGGCGCGCAGCCGCCGCGCATTCTCGTCCGGATCGCCGCCGGCGAGCGGCTCCTTCGAGACGCGCTCGAGGCCGGCCTCTTCGGGAGTGATGGTCAGATGCTCGATCTTGCCGTCGGTCACGCGGATCGCCTCGGTCGGTGCGTGGAGCGCGATCTCGTCGAGGCCGGCGCCATGGACGACCAGCGCGCGCTTGCAGCCGAGCGTCCGGAGCGTGTGCGCGATCGGCTCGATCAATCGCGGCTCGGCGACGCCGACGATCTGCACCGGCGGGGCAGCCGGATTGAGGCAGGGGCCGAGCATGTTGAAGATGGTCCGCACGCCGAGCGCACGCCGCACCGGTCCGGCATGGCGCATCCCCGGATGATATTGCGGCGCGAAGAGGAAGCACACGCCGGCCTCGTCGAGCACCCGGCGCGACTGGGCGGCGGAGAGGTCGATGCGCCCGCCGAGCCGCTCGAGCACGTCGGCCGAACCGCAGCGCGAGGTCATCGAACGGTTGCCATGCTTGACCACCGGCAGGCCGCAGGCGGCGGCGACGAAGGCGACGGCGGTCGAGATGTTGATCGTCCCCGACCGGTCGCCGCCGGTGCCGCAGGTGTCGGCGAACAGATAGTCGGGACTGGGGAAGGGCTCGGCCGCGGCACGCAGCGCGCGGGCTGCTCCGGTGAGCTCGGCGGCGCCCTCACCCTTGCCCTTGAGTGCGACGAGCAGGCCGGCCAGCTCCGTCTCGCCGACGTGCCCGGCCACCACCTCGCCGAACAGCGCCTCCGCCTCGGCTTCGCTGAGTCCGCTTCCCGCGCAGAGGCGGTCGATCGCCGTCGCGATCGCGAGGAGCGCGGTCACCGCCGCTTGCTCATCCACTTGTGCACTGAGATTCATCGTCGAAGTCCCGCATTGAAAAAAGGCCCGCTTCACCGGCGGGCCTTGGCTCATTCCGCTCGAATCGAAGCGAAAACTTACCCTAGCGCGACCCGCCAAACGCCTGCGGCACGCCAGCGCCAGAGCGCGGGGCGCGGGACGGTGCGATCGCTGGCCGGGACCTGACGTGCGGTCATGCGCGCCTCATCGCGCCGGGCGGCGAAAAGGTCAAGGCTGGAGCGAAAACGGGAGGCGCCCCGGCGGCATTTGCCGCCGGAGCGCCCTTGGGGAGGGGGATGTGCTTTCTGAGTGCGTCGACAACGAGGGCGACGGGCCTTTTCTCCGCATGCCGTCGCCGTTGCGGCACGGACCGTCGCCGATCGCCCGCTTCGTGAGCCCGTGCGCTGCCATATTCATACCCCAGTTGCCGACTAGAGTCCGTTGCCGCTAAGGTCGGCATACCGGTTTCAGCCCAGGCTCGCTCGCGATGATTTCCCAGAAGACCCGCTATGCGCTTCGTGCGCTCCTCTACCTGGTCGAGCGCGGCGACGATCGTCCGGTGCAGCTGGCCTCGATCGCGGAGACCCAGCAGATACCACGCAAGTATCTCGAGCTGATCATGCTCGACCTCAAGAAGGCGGGGATCGTCTCCAGCGTGCGCGGACCGTCGGGCGGCTATCGGCTGGCCCGGCCGGCCGAGGAGATCAGCTTCGGCGAGGTGATCCGCACGCTCGAGGGGCCGATCGCGCTGGTGCCTTGCGCGAGCGTCAACTTCTACGCGCGTTGCGGCGATTGCCACGACGAAGCGACCTGCGCGATCCGCCGGGTGATGCTGGTCGTGCGCGACAAGAGCGCCGAGATCCTGGACAATATGAGCCTGGCGCAGGCCGGCGGCTTCGAGCTGCTGGCCGAGCGACGAAAAGGGGCTGTGGAGCGACGAACGGAGTAGATACACCTGTTCCCTAGTAGTGTACTAGGGTTTATAGTCTCACCCGAATCAAGAGGGGGGAGAGCTCCAATGAATATGTTCAAACGCGCCATCGCAGCGGCCGTCGCCGCCGCGATGGCGACCGGCTCGGTCGCCGCTTCGGCGGCACCGGTCCAGCTTCTCAACGTTTCATACGATCCGACGCGCGAGCTCTATCGCGACATCAATGCCGGGTTCGCCCGTCGCTGGCAGGCATCGACCGGCCAGACGGTGGAAATCCGCCAGAGCCACGGCGGATCGGGCAAGCAGGCGCGATCGGTAATCGACGGCCTCCAGGCCGACGTGGTGACCCTCGCGCTTGCCTATGACATCGACGAGATCGCCCAGCGCGCGAAGCTGATCGCGCCCAACTGGCAGACGCGGCTGCCCAACAACAGCACACCATATTATTCGACGATCGTCTTCCTCGTCCGCAAGGGCAATCCCAAGAAGATCAACGACTGGGACGACCTGATCCGCCCGGACGTGAAAGTGATCACGCCGAACCCGAAGACCAGCGGCGGCGCGCGCTGGAACTTCCTCGCGGCCTGGGGCTATGCGATCCGCAAGTACGGCAGCCCGGCGAAGGCCAAGGACTTCATGACCCGGCTGTTCAAGAACGTGCCGGTGCTCGACAGCGGCGCACGCGGCTCGACGACGACGTTCGTGCAGCGCGGCCAGGGCGACGTCCTGCTCGCGTGGGAGAATGAGGCCTTCCTCGCCGTCAACGAGCTCGGCAAGGGCAAGTTCGATATCGTGGCGCCGCAGCTCTCGATCCTCGCCGAGCCGCCCGTCGCCGTGGTCGACAAGAATGCCGACCGCCATGGCACGCGCAAGGTCGCCGAAGAGTATCTTCGCTATCTCTACACGCCCGAGGCGCAGGAGATCATCGCGAAGAACTATTATCGTCCGCGCAACCCGCAGGTCGCCGCCAGGTACAAGGCGCGCTTCCCCAACCTGCGGCTGATGACGATCAACACCTTCGGCGGTTGGGCGAAGGCGCAGTCGACCTTCTTCAACGACGGCGCCCTGTTCGACCAGATCTTCGAGAACGCCAAGCGCTGACTCCCCTCTTGGCGCTTGACTGCGGCCCGGAGCGGCAACGGCTCCGGGCCGCCCCTTACAAGAAAGGAAAGACGATGCGTGTCCTGCTCATTGCGGGCGTCTCCCTGCTCGCGCTCACTTCCACTCCGCTTCTCGCCCAGACCAGCGGCGAGCCGGCCCAATCCACGGGCGCCAGCTCCAGCGGCGCCGTGACCGACCAGCAGCCGGCCGACGAGCCGGTCGGCGGCACGATCGACACGCTGGATGACCAACCGTCTCCCGCCGCGGCAGCCGCGCCGGCGCCGACCGGCGACCCGGTCCTCGACCGCCTCAACGCGCTCGAAGCGAAGGTCCAGCAGCTCGAGGCGCGCAATGCCGAGCTCGAGCAGCAGGCCGAACTGAATCAGGGCCGGATCGAGTCGGTCGAGCAGCGCGCCGCCAAGGCGGTGCAGTTCGGCTGGGTTCCGACTACGTCCGAGCCGACCGGAAACTTCACGTTCAAGCCGCGCGGCGTGGTCGAGGCCGACTATGTCGCCTTCCTCGAGCGCAAGGGCGGCTACGACTACAACAACGGCACCGGCCTGCGGCGCGCTCGCATCGGCCTGGAAGGCACCGCCTTCAAGAAGTTCAACTACCGCATCGAGGTGGATTTCGCCGGCAACGTCGTGACCCTCACCGACGCCTATCTGCAATATGTCGCCAGCCCGAAATGGCTGATCACGGCGGGCCAGTTCAAGGCGCCGTTCGGCCTCGAGTCGAACAACAGCGACAATTACAACACGTTCATGGAACGCGGTATGTTCACCAACGCCTTCGGCAATGCCGGGGCGGAACGGCGGATCGGCGCCGCGGTGGCCTATACGACCGATACGCTGAACGCCTCGGTCGGCGTGTTCGGGGAGAATGAAAGCGTCGGCCGCTCGTCGACCGCGCCCGCGACCCACACGCCGGACGAAAGCTGGGGCGTCAACGGCCGCGCGACCTGGGAGCCGGTGTTCGACACCGGCAAGATCGTCCACGTCGGCGCATCGGGCTATTACCGGACCGCGCTTCGCAGCGGCGACACGGAAGATGCGGTGCGGCTCAGCGACCGGCCGAACATCCGCGTCGACAACGGCAATATCGCCGACAGCGGGGTCGTCACCGGCGTCAAGTCGCTGACCTATCTTGGCGGCGAGGCGGCGACGGTGTTCGGACCGGTGACGCTTGCCGGCGAATATGGCCGGCTGTGGCTCGACCGGCCGGCCTTCTCGAACGAGTCGTTCGACGGCTTCTATGTCTACGGCAGCTGGTTCATTACGGGCGAGACTCGGCCGTTCAAGAATGGTAATTTCGACCGCGTGAAGCCGTTCAACAACTTCGGAGGAAATGGCTTCGGAGCGCTCGAGCTCGCATTGCGCTACGATCGGCTCGATCTGTCCAACACTCCGGTCACCGCACGTGCAGGGAACAAGGCGCAGAGCTGGACGCTTGGGCTCAACTGGTACCTGAATCCCTATGCGAAGCTGATGTTCAACTGGGTCCGGTTCAGCGGAAACAACACGCCGCTCGATCCGATCGGATCCAAGACGAGGGGGGATGCCCTGGCCACGCGTCTCCATTACGACTTTTGACCTCACTCGCATTGCCGCAAAGGAGGAGCCGGGCTCGCACGTCGATGCCCGGCTTCGGCCTGTCTATGGGCGTGACTTTGCTCTGGCTGTCGCTGATCGTGCTCATCCCCTTGAGCGCGGTCTTCATCCGCAGTGCAGGGAACGGCTGGGACGCATTCTGGGCCGCCGCAGGGTCAGAACGCGCGCTCGCCGCTTATCGCGTCAGCTTCGGTGCAGCCGCGATCGCGGCTGCGGTCAACAGCGTCTTCGGACTCCTCGTCGCCTGGGTGCTGGTGCGCTACGACTTCGCCGGCAAGCGCCTGGTCAGCGCCTTCGTGGACCTGCCGTTCGCGCTGCCCACCGCGGTGGCCGGAATCGCGCTCACCGCAATCTATGCCGACACCGGCTGGGTCGGCCGGCCGCTCGCGCCGTTCGGAATCACGATCGCCTATCATTTCCCCGGCATCGTGATCGCGCTGATCTTCATCGGCCTGCCGTTCATCGTCAGGACGGTCGAGCCGGTGCTCGCGCAGATGGGCAAGGAGCCCGAGGAGGCGGCGGCGACATTGGGCGCGAACCGGCTCCAGACGTTCGTCCGCGTGATCCTTCCCACCATCGCTCCGTCGCTCGCGACCGGCTTCAGCCTCGCCTTCGCGCGGGGCGTCGGCGAATATGGGTCGGTGATCTTCATTGCCGGCAACATGCCATTCCACACCGAGATCGCACCGTTGCTGATCATCACCCAGCTCGAGCAATATGATTATCCGGGAGCGACGGCGATCGCCGTCGTCATGCTGGTCGTATCGTTCGGCATGCTGCTGCTGCTGAACCTGCTCGTTCTGCGTGTCGCTCATGATCGAAA
>Ga0153915_10006609_pt1 | contig 10882 bp, 11 predicted proteins | sample Opewatmetagenome_2_FD_107003 | JGI IMG/M metagenome (GOLD analysis project Ga0153915, IMG submission 107003) | Freshwater wetland microbial communities from Ohio, USA - Open water 3 Core 3 Depth 3 metaG | ecosystem: Environmental > Aquatic > Freshwater > Wetlands | place: USA: Ohio, Lake Erie...
CCTACAATGTGGGCTCCGGCCGGACCACGCCGGTCAGGCAGATTGTGAAACTCCTGATGGGCTTCAGCCCTCTTCCCATCCGGGTTTCCGTGCAGAGTCACCGGCTGCGCCCCGGTGAAGCGCGCACGCTTTACGGAAGCAATCACAAACTCATGCGCCATACGAGTTGGAAGCCGAAGTACAATCTGGAAACCACCCTGCGCGACCTGTATGTTCATTGGAAGGAAGTGCTGCAAGCCAAATAGCAGTAAGAAGACATTTCAATATGAAACTGGTAGGAAGTTAGAATTGATCACCATATTGTCAGACTATTATAGTGTTACCGGAGAAATGGCCACCAGGCTTTTGAAGACCGATGACAGCAAAAATTGCTATTGTAATACCAAGTTATAAAGTCCGTAGGCACATCCTGAAAGTTCTTTCTAGGATAGGCCCGGAGGTATGGAGGGTCTATGTCGTGGACGATTGCTGTCCAGAAGCCAGCGGAGAGTTTGTGAGACAGAATTGCCAGGATGAAAGGGTACACATTCTAAGAAACGAGGAGAACCAAGGGGTCGGTGGCGCAGTCTTGACAGGATACCGGCAGGCAATCGCAGATGGCGCCGATGTCATCGTTAAGATTGACGGCGATGGACAGATGGACCCGAGGTTAGTGAAGCGCTTCGTCGCCCCGATACTCTCCGGCACAGCTGATTACACTAAGGGTAATCGTTTCTATGATTTAGAGGATTTCAGGCAAATGCCGCGCCTACTCATTATGGGAAATGCAGCATTGTCCTTTCTGGCCAAGCTGTCAACTGGCTATTGGAACATATTTGACCCGAACAATGGGTTCACAGCAGTCCATGCCAGCGTGGCAAGACATCTTCCTCTCAAGAAGATCAGCCGCCGCTATTTCTTTGAAACGGACATTTTATTTCGATTAAATACGCTTCGTGCAGCTGTCCTGGACATCCCCATGACCGCTGTGTATTCGGACGAAATTTCCAACATGAAGCTATCCTTTATTGTTTTTGAATTTCTATTCAAGCACTGCAAGAATTTTCTGAAGAGGGTTTTCTATAGTTATTTTTTGCGCGAGATGAGCATTGCCACTCTTGAACTCGCCGCAGGTATACTGCTTCTGCTTTTCGGCACCACCTATGGCGGATACCACTGGCTTATGGCCTTGCGCGCCCACACTACCACTCCTGCAGGCACGGTTATGTTGTCAGCCTTGCCCGTACTTCTTGGCCTGCAACTGCTTCTTGCTTTTTTTGGCTTTGATATCGCAAATGTGCCAAAACATCCCATCCACCCAAACTTGGCCGAACCGGACAACATATAGCCCGCAATTCTCATTCTCTCGTTGAATTACGGCCTAAGGTGCTTTCTTCGGATATCTGGCTATCGATAAACTTTTGGGAATATTTAGAAAATTCCGCAAATGAACAAAATCTTCGTCGTTCATAGAGCAACCTGCCTGCATGCGGCCGCTGATGATAGCAGGTCGATTCAACTGGTTGCAGTTCTTGCTGTCCCACAAAAATATGATTAACCACGACGAACGGAAAAAGTCCTATCCATGTCTTAAGCTGGGAGCGGTAATGAAAATACATTGTTAGGTGCCGCAGGCGGTCGACCATCGAAACATTATGTCTTTGAACAGGTCCGTTTTCTTCGATGGGGGACAATACCCGAAAGAAAATCCATGGCAAGCCTTTGCCGTGATAGAGGGAGAACTGCCGCGTGGAGCCTAACAAGCCATGCTGTCGTGCAATCGCTTGGCCAACGAGGTGCACTGCATCGTGGTCTTGGTGCCCTCCCTCCCATGCAGAGATATACAGACGTTGGACAAAAATGCCCATGGATTTCATCAGCGCACTGACAGCGCAAAATGCGATGTCAAGGCGAGTGTGGAGTTGTCCATCTGGAATGACGTTGGCCTCTCCTAGAAAGAAGACGTCCCTGGGCGGGACACCTAGCCGTCGAAGTGCGGCAATGCTTTCTCTGTTTCGCTGGGCAATCCTCCTCTTTTCGTTTTTAAAAGCTCCAGTCGTCAGATAGACACAAACTGCCCGATACCCGGTTCGAATGCAGTTTTCGATTTCCGAAAAGATCGCAAACTCATCATCCTGATGAGCGAACAAAAATACAGCCGCTCCCTTCTCGGGACCATGTTCTGGGTGACTACCATCAGTAGGCATCGAAATCAGCAAAAGAGAAGAGTACTTGCTGCGGCTCCAATGCGGCCGGTGCCGAGTTTAAAGGTTTGAAAATAAGATTGAGTGGAGAAGGTCTGAATCGATCCGGAATTTTTACGAAAGTAGGATATCCGCAGCTATCAGAAGGAAACAAACCAAGAAAAAGCCGAAACATCGTTGGCGTCGAACTGACGAATTCTTCAGGCTCAAAGTCCAACGGGATTTCTCCATAGGCACATAAGATCTTGTTTATTGCCCGGGCCTTCAGTCTCGCTATACTCTTCCTTTCACATGTCACCGAAAGCGGGTTTATGGGATTTGAGCAGCGCCAACGAAATGAATCGGGTGACCACGATCTGCGAAAGGCTGCGTTGCTCAGTAGTTTATTCCAATCTGCACGTAAACTGCCAATACCCACCATCGCTTTTAGCGGCGCAACCAGTTGAAATCCAAGTTTTCTTACAAAGCCCGGCGTGCTGTTTGCGTTCGCCACTCCATAGACGCAACGAAATCCATCGCCAGCGCCTGCAGCGTAGGTCATGTCGGCGAGACGCGTGAATAGCCCCTTCCCCTGATAATTTGGGTGGGTCGCTGTATTTAACGAAAGAAGGCTGCGGGCGGGCTTTCCATCCAGGTAGATGGCCGCGGGGATACAGACGTAATGTGCGGCAAGACGATCGCCGTCAAAGGCATCAAAGCCGACGACGTTACCGTCTGGATTGTCGCGATAAAGCCACCGCAGGTAGTCGACGTTTAAATGTGTGGCGGTAGGAAAACAGGCCGCGAAGAGTTGCGCATACTGCTTAAATGTGTCTGGAGTGGCAGAAACCCGCCTAAATTCCATGCTCGAATCTCCCTGTTTGCGTTTCATCTTCCATCACGTCTCTCCCTGATGTCAACCCATACAAGACTGTGATAAGGTGCACGTGCCCACGGAAAGAGGCGTATAGAAACATAAGCGGAGCTCATTCATCTTGTTCCAAGATAAAAGGCCAAAGATGGCCTCCCTTCCATCGGGCGGAACCCTGCTTGCCGGGGCAGCTTTTGGCATTGTTGTCTTCTTGACAATGACAATCAGCGGACTCTCTCCTGTTGTAATGGGTGACGAGTGGGTCTATAGTTTGACATCAAGACTCCTCCCGATAACTGAATCCCATGTTCCCTCCTATTTATTTCTCCTCTTATATAGGAGCACGAATTCCTGTGGCTCAGGATTTCTCCAATGTGCGCGGATATTAAATGCCTGTTTCTTTGCGCTTTCGATACCCTTCATCTATCTCACTTCCCGACGGTTTACGTCATCCAGAATAGCCCTATTCATTGCCATCCTCTCTGTATTTGGACCAATTAGCAGCTACGCCACCTATTTCATGCCGGAAGCAATGTATTTTTTTGTCTTTTGGGTGTTTTCTTGGTTTGTTTTGTCTTACCTGGATTCCAGCCCACTCATTCTTGGCGGTGGGGCTGGGCTCATTCTTGGCATTTTGGCCATGATCAAAGCCCACGGCATTTTTTTACTTGGAAGCTTTGCATTCTTTGCACTGCTCGGATGGGTTTTTTGTCTTGACAAAGTAACTCTCCGACGCACATTAGAACTGATCGCATGCGCCATCGCAGGCTTTCTTCTGATCCGTTTACCTCTTGGCTTTCTCATTGCCGGAAAAGAAGGTATGCATTTGCTGGGCGAGCTGTATGGCTCCTACGCAACGAGTGCAGTCAAGGGAAGCCGATATTTGAGCGAATTGAAGCTTGCCAGATATGTGCTATACGGTCACCTGCTGGGACTCTCCGCGCTCCTAGGAGTCCCACTGGCCAGTATCGCCAGCATGACCCGCCAGAGCCATCACGATACCCATGACGACAAGCATCTCAGGATTATTCAATTGTTTGCTCTGACCTCGTTGGCCACGCTACTCGTTATTGTGGTTTTGTTTTCAGCGCACATTGGCGCCGCCTATGACCTTAAAGAGGTTGCAAGGCTCCACATGCGCTATTACGACTTTATGTTTCCTCTCTTGTTCATCATCGCAGCTGCTCACATATCGTCCGGTGCATCCGTGCCACCGAAATCCTGGAGGACTTGGAGCGCGGTCTTGCCGGTGGCCATACTGGCCATGCAGGCAATACGCGTTCTTGTAAAACGTTATCATCCCATCACAACGGATTGCCCGGAATTGCGAGGATTTACCGTCAATCACATCGCTTTCGTATCCCTAGCGGTTCTTGGGCTTCTCTCCTTGCTCGTCTGGGGAATTCGAAGAACCTGGGGCGCATCTCTCTATGTTTTTGTCTTCTTGCCGCTCACTATGGTCACCTCCAGCCATTATGTTTTTAAGGAACTGCGGCAGGGATACCGTACTGAGAACATTTACGATAGTGCGCCTCTGTTTGCCCGGCGCTATCTGAGTAATGAAGTATCCCAATTGGTAATTGCGGCATCAGACCGTACTGGGCTATACAGAGCCCAATTTCATATTGATAATCCCGATGCGGCGACCGTCGAACTTCCTGCTGGAGCTGCATTGGAGGCAGCGCAAATCCCTCCTGGCAAGAACTGGATTTTGCTGATCGGCGACCACAAGGTTCATTTTCCTGTTCAATACGAACTCTCCATGGGCGAATACTCCATCATTCGCCTGCAGTTGAAAAACGGCAATGAAATCGATTTCAGCCGCACGTTTTGGCCCGGCCTTCTTCGCAAAGTGCGTGGCTTGGACCGAATCGAAGATTTTGGACGATGGTCCAACGGTGATGAGGTCGAAATTGAATACCTGTCGCCGCTGCCACAAAAGTTCGTTCTGAGCCTTGAAGCTTTTGCATTTGGGCCAAATATTGGGCAGCCTTTCAAGATTTGCATTGGATCGCAGGAACAAGAATTCCGCTATGACGGGGTGCGGCAGTGGGTCCCGGAATTGAAAAGCTTTCCATTTCAGATGGATGGCACTGAGAAAATAATCCGGATCAAGATTCCAAGGCCGACTGCGCCTAAAGACTTTTTCGGGACGGGTACCGACGAAAGACGGCTTGGAATTGCTCTGCATAAACTTCGTATTACCGATGTTCATGCGGAGCCCACCTTTGATATTGACTTCAGGCAGCAGGCACTCCCGAATAGGAGTGCCACAATAACAGGCATGTCCGAACCCGAAACATTTGGGCGCTGGTCCACTTCCGAACAAGTTCACATTGAGTATGTCCACCCGTTGCCAAAACAATTCAAACTCTATCTGACTGCGTGGGCGTTTGGTCCTGTTGCTGACCAGCCATTTAAAATCAACATCGGGCAACAGGAACGCACATTCCACTTGCGCCCTGCGACACAGGAAATATCTTATTTGTTCATGTCCGCTGGCAAAGAAAAGAAAATCATAATATCGATCCCCAAGCCTCTTTCTCCAAAGGCACTTGGAATCAGCTCTGATGAAAGACGCCTGGGAATTGCAATCCAGCAGCTTCGGATTGAAGATGTAACAAGCGGGAGGAAATGAATTCCAGCCCGGGGACTAGATCGCCGGCCGAGGTAATACAGGTCACGCCTATCGACAGATGACGCAAAACTCCCAAGTAATCCTGGTTATACCCGTCCCTCCGTGCCAACATCCCTGAGACACCGGTAGTACTCTTAATTAATGAGCAGGGCGAGAAAGAAAAAGGAAGAGATGAACGGGAATTCTCTTGGTGTTCTTACCTCTGGGGGTTTGGCTGGCGCGGAACGGAGCGAAGGCGAGCGAAGCGAGCCGCAGCGCAGTGCAGCGGCAGCCAAAGCGGGCGCCGATTCGGTGCCGGCTTCGCGGCCGGATTCCGAAGTGGTTGCCAAAGCGAAGCGGCGGACCTACACAGCTGAGTACAAACAACGCATCTTGCAAGAAGCCGAAGTCGCTGCGGAGACGCGAGGTGGCCTTGGCACCCTTCTCCGTCGCGAAGGGCTGTACTCCTCGCTGCTGGCCTACTGGCGGCGAGAGCGGGCCCATGGAATCCTCGAGGCTCTGACTCCGCAGAAACGCGGGCCGAAGTCCAAGCGCAGCCCGCTAGAAGAAGAAAATCAGAAGCTTCGCCGTCAGAATGCACGCTTGAGTGAAGATCTGCGTAAGGCTCACATCATCATCGACGTTCAAAAAAAAGTGGCGGCGCTGTTGGGTCATCCGATTCCGGAGCCGGACCCGGAGGAGAAATCCTGATGGCCGCCGTCACGAAACTAGCCAACGACGTTGGCACCAGCGCTGCTTGCCATGCTCTGCGTATGCCTCGCGCTTCTTACTACCGGGATCGCCGTAAGACTTCTTCTCCGGCGGTGACCCCGACCCGGTCGGGGCCTTCGCCGGCGCGCGCACTCCGTCCCGCGGAACGCGCAACGGTCCTGGCGCATCTCCACGGCGAACGCTTCCAGGATCGCTCGCCAGCCGCTGTTTATGCCACGTTGCTCGATGAAGGGGAGTATCACTGCTCGATCCGCACCATGTACCGCTTGCTCGCACAGCGGGGCGAATCCCGTGAACGCCGCGACCAGCTCACCCATCCGCCTTACAAGAAGCCGGAACTTCTGGCCACGGCTCCCAATCAACTCTGGAGCTGGGATATCACCAAGCTGCTCGGACCAGCTAAATGGACCTACTTTTATCTCTACGTGATCCTCGATGTCTTCAGCCGCTACGTCACGGGTTGGATGGTCGCGATGCGCGAAAGTGCCGAACTGGCCAAGCGACTGATCGAGGAGAGTTGCAAGAAACAATCCATCCCACCTGGTCAGCTCACGCTGCATGCCGACCGTGGCACCTCGATGAGTTCCAAACCAGTAACTTTCTTACTGGCCGATCTGGGCGTCACCAAGACGCATAGTCGGCCTCACGTCTCGGACGACAATCCGTATTCGGAAAGTCAGTTCCGCACCATGAAGTATCGACCGGAGTTCCCGGACCGCTTCGGGTGCATCCAAGACAGCCGGGCCTTCTCGCAGGGGTTCTTTCGTTGGTACAACGAAGAACATCGCCATTCCGGCTTGGGCTTGCTGACGCCGACGATGGTCCACTACAACCAGACCGCACTCATCCTCGAACAGCGCCAAAGGGTTCTCGATGTGGCTTATCAAGCTCATCCGGAACGCTTCGTTCGACAGGCTCCCACACCACCTACCGTTCCGACGGAGGTCTGGATCAACAAACCAGCGAATTCAGATGAAAAAACTCACTAAATTCCGTGAGCACCTGTCTCAAAGTCGTTGACACGCGCCGCGTAGATAGGCGGGATATGATGCCGTTTTTAAAAGGATTTTCCTATGCGGACTGAGTACACAGACGCAGTGGAACTCATCGCAGCGCTTGAGCGTGAGTTTCCTTCGGTATCGATCAATTGGGAGGGAATCTTGGCGCACCAATATCGGTACGCGGTGCCATAGCCGCGAACGGCGGTTGACGTCGGCGCGCACCAGGGCGCGCATACTGCGCATTTTGTTGGCTGGGCTGAGTCCGTGGTTTCATTCGAGCCTATTCCATGGCTTGCGGCTCAGTTGCGTGATAAATTTAAGCACTTCCGCGTCGCCGTGCATGAAATGGCCTTGAGCAATTCAGTCGGTGAAGCGTCCTTTAGAATCAATCGTGAAGTGCCGTCCGAATCTGGATTGCAGATGCGCAAAGATGCGGACACGTCATCGCTTGTGAAGGTCGAGGTAAAGGTCAACCGACTCGACAATTATGAGTTGGATTTTGTTGACTTTATGAAAATGGATTGCGAAGGCGCCGAAATGTCTGTGCTTGAAGGGGCGAAAGCAACCATCGCGCGTTGCCGACCTCTCGTCTCGGTTGAATATGGATGGGCTGGCTATAGCTCCTATGGATTAACGCGGTCGTCTTTATACGAATGGGGCGCGGCGCAAGGCTATACTGTTGCTGATTTGTTCGGATACTTGCTGGACGATCCCAAAATATACCTTCAATGCGTCGATCGCTATTACTGGGATTTCTTCTTGGTCCCAAATGAACGACTGCCCGACATTGGAGAGAGGCTTCGTGTTGGCGGGAGCGAGGTGCTGAGCGAGATCGGGCAATATCGAGCCTGAGAACGAAATCCCTTGCGCTAACGGCAGGGAGCTGTTGCACAATGGTCGTGCGGCCAGAATTCGCATATCGGTCTGAGCGAGATCTTTCGTTTTCTTGGCTGCGGTGTGAAACTGAATGGAACAGCGCAGATTTCGAGCGGCGCGGTTGTGCCAAGTATCAACGCCAGCGGGAACCCCGAGGGCATGTACACCAAAATCGCTGGTTCTTCAATTATGAGCGACCTTCGGATCGTGCCAGGTCGCCGTCCAGGTACCGTCTTGATTGTATTGGAACCGAGTTCCCTCATAGCTGCCAATTTCCCATTCGCGAGGAGTCGTCGGATTCTTCACGCCGCGAAATGCTGCCCGGCTTTGCCATGAGCCGAGGTGCTCGGCAGTGAACCCTGCAGAGGACATTACGTCGAGCACAGCCGCCACGTTGCCACCGAACCAGTTAGACCAGTCGACCGCGTTCAATTCGTTCTTGCGATAGAAGCGGAACAATGGAACGTCCAGGAGCCGCGGGTCTATTTCCTTCAGCGTCGTAACCGTGCCATCCCCGAGCACAAAGTGGTTGTCGCACACGTGCGTTTCGACCAACACTATCCCCTCCGGCTTCAAGATCTTCCAGATGTTGTCGAAGCTCATCAGGATGTGCCGCAGATGGTAGAACACGCCGGGAAAAAGTATAAGGTCGAACTTGCCGCCGAGCGTCTCCTCATCCATTTCATAGACGCTCATGTGATGGTAATTGACCTTCGAATCAAGCAGATCTCGCGCCAGCTTAAAGCAGCGACAGTCGATCGGGTTCACGTCGATCGCAACCACTTCGGAGGCGCCCCGGCGCTCACACTCAAACGCAAAGAACCCGTCGTAGGTCCCAATGTCGAGAACTCGTTTCCCGTCCAGCCGGTTGGGTATCTGGAGCACCTTCAGGAGATGCTGCTCGTATTCCACACTGACGACCCCCGGAGTCACGATACCGTCGCCTACGTTGATCGAATGGAACCAGTCCGATCGCAGACCAATGAGGTGCCGCTTTTCTTCTGGCTTCATTTTGCTTTTTCTCCTTGCAACGGCATAACAGCTTCTTAATACTGCAGCAGATCACAATACGCAATCAAATAATAGATTTGAAGGAACCGGATCGGTATCCCGCTCGGAGAGCTGCCTTCTCCAACTGGGAATCGGTCCCAGCGGCTGGTTTGTCGAGACCAGCGTTTTGACGCGCGTCGCCAGCCACGTGGCATCGACCATGGCGCAGCCCTGAGCCCGCAAGCGGATGCTGAGCAGGTGTTCATTTAGGATTGCAATAACTTTGCTTTGGAACCACGGCAACGTCTCATTAGAGAGGGAAAAGCGCGAATGCCATTGCACGCCCTGGCCAGTTCCGTCACCAGTCAACCAGTCAAGAAGATACCGCCGACAGTTTTCCGAAAGCGGCGCGTCGCTTCGGAAAGGCGCCGCTGGGTTGCCGGTAAACAGAGCAGCCTGTTCCGCCACGCTGACCAGCGAGCCGAGCATCTTCAGTTCGGAGGGAGGTAGAAACACGAATGAGGACCGCAACCAGGCCTGAGACTGCCTGCCAAATACAATAACCGGATCATTAAAGTAGTCGACATGCCCGACCGCGGCCCCACGGCGCAAGATCAGTTGCAACATCTCTGTGCCGATTCGATCAAGGTAACAAGTGTAGAGTGTGCGAAAAGCCGATGTCGCCAGGTGAACGAGATCATAGTCAGCCAGCCGACGACCGACATACGCAATACCACTATCCCACGAGGAAAATTCCCATTGGGTGTTCGATCCGCCGATCAGCATACGGTTCTGACCGAGCGCTTCCTCGCAGTGTTCCGGCAGAGTATTGTCGATGACCACCAAGTCCCACTGAACTAAAGGCATCTGGCGCGCAAAAAGGGCTTCGATGTCATCTACGGCGCGCTCGTATTGAGCCGTTCCATGGCGAACCAAGAGCGTGACAATGCGCATTGCGTGGGCCTCTCCGTGATCAAGTTCGCAAGAGCCGGATTGCCTGGAGCGCCTCTTCACGCTCCTGCCAGCGCTTGCCGTCAGCACTCGACATAAGCTCCTCCACCAGATTCAGGATTCGTTGAGCGCAGTCTCGCCAGCGCAAAGGTGATTCGCCGGCACGAAGCCCCGCGCCTTGAGGCAACGTCTTCAGCGGGTGGCCGGCCAATGCGCATCCGACGGCTTCGACCAGTGACGCGCTGCTGTCAAAGGGGACCAGTTGGCCTGGCGACCGCAACTGCTCCGCGATCTCTTCCCATAGCGCTGACTGCCGGACTACAACCGGCCGGCCATAGGCCAAACCTTGGACGACTGGCATTCCGAAGCCTTCGTAGAACGATGGGATAACAATAACGCGAGCACCCGCGATCAGCCGGTGTAGTGCCGTCTGGTCGATTTGCCCGCTCGGCATGACTGTGACATTACGCGAAGGAGTGCCTTTGATTCCAATCGCCACAATCTTGTTAAAGGGAAAGGCGTCAACCAGAAGCTGGACAGTGCGCTGCACATCCTTGTGGTCATAGTCGTTCCCAAAAATCAAAATATTGTCCCCAACGGGCTCCTGCCGGGCAGTTTGATCTATCTGTTCGTCCGCTGCCAAGCTAAGGTATGTAACGCGCTCGGCAATCGGCGCCTGAAG
>Ga0153915_10006610_pt1 | contig 10880 bp, 10 predicted proteins | sample Opewatmetagenome_2_FD_107003 | JGI IMG/M metagenome (GOLD analysis project Ga0153915, IMG submission 107003) | Freshwater wetland microbial communities from Ohio, USA - Open water 3 Core 3 Depth 3 metaG | ecosystem: Environmental > Aquatic > Freshwater > Wetlands | place: USA: Ohio, Lake Erie...
ACCAGAGAGATCCGCCGGCAGTTCCTGCCACCGCTGCTCCCATCATCTTTAGAAATGTCCTTCTGTCCATCCTCGCTCCTCTCTTTTTATTAACTTTTTTCTTACGCCTTCTTATTTGGGTCCAAAAACGTTTAAAGTCGATCGCGTATTCTGCTCCACCACATTCTTATTCTTAATAGTGGTTATCTCGGTTGGTCCTCCCTTTTTTTCCTTATGACAATCAGCGCACTTCCTGCCTTTTTCAAGTTCCATTCTGTCGTGACAACCTAAACACCCCAGATGATAGGCCGAAATGAGCCTGACTTTGTTCACGTTCCGGATGTCAAGAGCCAGATCGTGACAGCTCCTGCACTGCGGAGGCGTATCTTTTTTCGCCTCAGCTTCAGAGGGGCTTTTATGATGGCATCCGTCACAGATAGTCTGCATATTCACGTGGAAATAATTTGCCAGTTTGCTGTCGTTTGAGTTCTTAATTAGCTTCTTGATAATATCAAGATGTGGGAACTTGGACGGATCATATTGTCTTTCGAGTATTTTCACCTCAACCTTTTCGAGAACTTTCTTTGGATCAAGCGATACGTCTAAAAGAGGCGGCCGTGAAAGAGGACCTTTTACTTCACCGTTGTGGCACACGGTGCAGGATTTCTTTTCAGGAAGCCTCTCGGGAACAGTCGCTTTCGATAAAAAGTAGTGGCATCCGGCGCACTTCTTATCAGCCTTCGTCTTATTATGACACCCCGCACAACTTCTTTCAGAAACCATGTCATGATATGCATTCGCCACATTTACAAAATTCCCTTCGGCCTTACCGGCAAGATTGTGGCATGTGCGGCAAGCCTTTAACGTTTCATGGTGACAGCCCCGGCAGGTTTTTGAATTCGTCTGATGGAACTCGTGATCAAAGGTAACACCTTTCAGTTTGCTATCTTCGATACTGATGAATGGCTTGTTCTTCTGGCCGACATCCGGCCGCGGAACCTTTTTGAGATCCGCAAGCGTCTTGTACTTGCCGCTGTGACACCTCGTACAGAGAATAGGAGGTGCCTTCTTTTCTTTTTCCGGATCCTTTAACGCCTCTTTGTCCTTTTCCCTGAAGTATAAATGGCAGTTCAGACATCTTTCATGGGAAACTCTGTTTATGGAAAGACCCTTATCCCTGGTGATGCGTGTTTCAACAGCCAGGGCCGGACCCATCTCCTTTTTAAGGTCATGGCAATAGGAACATGACTCCTCAGTCCCTTCTTCATAAACCAATTGCTCGATAGTTTTGTTATATGTGTGATGGCAGTAGCTGCAGTTCTCTTCGAGTTTCTTCTCTTTCAGTTTCTTAACATGTGAATCATGGATGCTGAAATCAAACTCAACGGCAGGATACGCTATCTTCAGGGTCTGGAGCTTGTCCAGATGACAATTCGCACACACAACGGGGCCGGCTTTCTTGCCCTCCCTGCTCATCTTTTTATGACACTCTATACACTGATTATGATAGGAATTCATAACCGAGTCTCTGTCTTTTTTGTTAACATTCTTAGGAAAAACAAAGACAACAGCCTTTGCTTCTTCATTCACAGGATGACAGGTTCTACAGCCTTCCTGTTTGAGAGCATCTTCATGCTTCTTATGGTCGAAGATTACCTGTGGACGCTCCAGTTTAGCGAAAATTTCCGTGTGCGCGATAGCAATTTTATTATCGGGCTTGGCAATCGTAACCTCTTTTGCCTGCAACATGTTACCTGCGGTATAAACAGTACTCAAACCATAAACAATTACGATGAGATAGACTATACTTACCCCGAAGAATATTAGCTTTCTATTCATAACCTTATCCCTTCCCGGTTTATTCTTAACTATGCTTTCATTTCGTCAGGAATTTCCATTGTCGCAACCAATATTTCATCAAAAAATATATTCTTTACACCGAGATTCCAAAATTTGACTACGTCTTTAATGCCGGTACTACAATTATGACATGGAGTAATTACAATCTTTGCCCCCGTTGCCTTGATCTGTTCGGCCTTTACCCTGTTCCCTTTAGCCTTGTGCGCAGCCCAGTTGGACAACGCAGCCAGCCCCCCACCGGCATTACAGCAGAAATTGTGCTCCCGGTTTGGGGTCATATCCCTGAAATCCTCACATGTTGCATTGACGAAGTATCTGAATTTTTCCGCTGCCCCTGCCCTCCTGATAATGTTACACGGGTCCTGGAGAGTGACAGGTTCCTTAATCTTTCTTGCTATTTTTATCTTTCCGGCTTTGAGAAGGTCATACCAAAATTCACCGGTCTGCATAACTTCAAATGGCAGTTCTTTCCATCCCAGCATCGGCGGTGCCACAAAACTTGTGGCAAAGCGCGGATGCCCTCACTCAGTTAATATCAACTTTTTAATTCGCAGTCGAGATGCATTCTCATAAAGCCCCCGCACAATCCTCTGCATGGTCACAAAGTCACGTATAAACATAGGCATGTTGCTGCTATCCCAGACGTCTTTTCCGGGCACTGTCCAGTCAATACCTGCAACATGCATGATCTTCGCCGTACGCTCTACATGGTACGTCCCTGTCTTAGGCTCAGCGCCAAGAGGCAACCACATAACCTCTGCTCCCTCTTTGTCAATAGGAATGCGCAGATTTTTAAACTCGGCCCCTACCTCCTCTTCCTGCCATTGCATGGTATCAAGCCAGTCATTCTGGGACATCCAGACCTGATTTAACGTAGCAATATGGGCTTGATCCTGGTCCATCTGGCGTTGAGGTACTACCCCGAGAAGGAAACAGATACGGCGGACCATTCCGATAATAAACGTTACATCTAATCCGTATGGACAGTACATACTGCAGCGATGGCAGATGTTGCATTCAGTGAATACTATCCTTGCGCACTGTTTTATGAATTCCGCATCAACCTTCCCGTCCCTTTTTATCATCTCCCATATGGTCATCCGCATCTTCGCCACAGGCGCATAGGTCGGATCTTTATCATTTGATAGATACCATTGGCAAGCTTCAGAGCAGAGCGCGCAATGGATACAGGTCTCAAGCACTGCCTTTATCCTTGCAGAACGCCCTCCCAGGACCGCCTTTATTGTCTTTTCTATCTTTTCCGGAGTAAGTCTTTTTATTGTTTCATCAAGCCCTATATCGGGATTAGGCGCTCTGACATATTGTTTAAATTCCCTGCTAACAATTTTTTCCGAAACTGCCATTATTATCCTCCTTTATTCTTAAACGTTTACCAGTCTCTTGAATGCCAAAGGGCAAATTGAGAACCCATGAATGACCTTGTTAAGAAGAAATAAAACATATGACCTAATCTTGTAAAAGGAATAGCAATTAACATAATCTCCCCAAAAAGCATATGAAGAATGACCATGGTCTTATATGGAAGAAGTAACTGATGATATGCCAAGAACCCCGTAAGAAAAGGGAAAAATGAAATTGCAAGTATAAGATAATCAGAAGAAAAGGTCACGAATTTTACCTCTGGAGCCAAGAACCTTCTGAGAAAGAAGATGATACAGGTGATAACGACCACAAAGGTCATTATGTCTGCCAATCCTTCAGGAAGTGTCCACCAGGTTATACCCCAGGATTCATACACGAGTATGTTATGTGAAAGGAGCAAAATCGGAGTGAAAACAAGGCAGATATGGAATAGAAAAGTTAAAATGGTTATCGGCCATCTGTTTCTCCAGTTTCTGCTGGCAAAGGGAATAAGCCAGTGGAGAAGGGATCGAAGAGTGGCTTTCAGATCTATAAATGGCAAAACCACTCTTTCTCCTTTTGCAAGTAAAACCAGCTCCCTTATTTTATAAATGCTTCCTCCAATAAATACAATAAATGCAATCCAGACTAACGGCCCTCTCGCCAGATTATATAATGTTGGGTCTTTTATAAAGTCATACATTTTTTGCTCCCTCTATCATATTTCATTTACCGGAACTACTCGACGATAATATTTCCCTCCATCAACACATCGGATCAATAATTTTCCACCATCCGGGCTGAAGACAGGATTCCAGAGCTCTTCATACCCTTTCTTCCCAACCTTTCCATCAACGACAGCAAAATATTTTCCGTTTCTTTCAGCCTTAGCTGCCACATTGTCGCCTGCAGGGCTAAAAACAGGATCCCACATATTTTCGAAGGTCTCCGACCATGGAGAGCCATCCACAGCAATTGTCCACCTATTATTATGCTTTACCGCAACTGCAACCCTTTTCCCATCAGGACTGAATACAGGAGCTAACACTATTTGATTGAATACAGTATTCCATGGCGAACCATCTACCGCTACTGTCCATTTTCCAACAGCAAGGGCAACAACAGCGGCTATATTTTTGCCATCACCGGTGAACATCTGTTTCCATACCTGAGAAAAATTGCCCCACATTGGTTTACCGTTCATTGCAAGTGTCCAGCCTTTGGGTGTCTGCACAGGGGCAACTACATCAGCACTTCGTGGCTTAAAGATTGGCTCCCAAACAGCGCCAAACACCTGCTCCCATGGGGTTCCATCCACAGCAATAGTATATTGAGACATGCCTGTCATTACAGTTGCTGCCACATGGTTGCTGTCATCACTAAAGACAGTTCCCCATACAGTTAAAAAAGTATTTCCCCAAGCAGTTCCATCTACTGCGACTGTCCAATTTTTTTCAAGAAACTTGTGGATATCCAGCTCGGCACGCGTCGTTACCTGCACATGGGATGCGGTCTTTTTTCCGTCAGGACTTATAACAACATCCCTTGCCTCAATAAATTTATTCTCCCAGGTTTTACCATTTAAACAAACTCCGCTTATCATCTCTCCCGTTCTTATATTGACGCCAATACTTTTCCCATCAGGGCTTAAAGTCAGATTCCACAGATAATCAAATTTTTCCTCCCACATCTCATGATCGACGTTTACTGACCATTCATAGTTTCGTAATGCGAGTGAAATCAATTGATTCTCTGGGTTAAATTTAAGCGAGTATATTCTTTCAAACGTCTCTTCCCATGTCTCTCCATTCACACAGGTGGTAAATTTTTTGTCTTGAGTTTTCACTATGGTGGCTATTTTCTCGCCATCATCACTGGGGACAAGTTCGCGCACCTCTAAAAATTTCTTTTTCCAACCGTTTATGTCTGCGATCAATTTCTCTTTTGTTTCCCAATCCCACCTTGCCGATTCGCTCATATGGCGTTCCCTTCCTTTTACCCTTTAACTATTTGCACTATAAAAAATAAAGATGTGATTCTGCGTCCAAACAGGAAAAATCCCTCCTCCAAAACACTGACTGCTCTTACTTCTCCAAGAGTTTTTTTAATTGCTGGATAGCAGAAATTATCATAGATCTTTAAAAAAGTCAATAACTTTTTTATAAAATTTTATTCTAAAATTTCCATTTATATATCATTTCATATCCGGAGATTTAAGGATACCGGGACGGCTGGGGAGTAGCAATAATATGGCCACATGCAATAGTGAGAGAACCATTCTGTTTTTTTATGTATACTATCTGAAAGAGCAATTAAATCAAGATAGAGAAGGAGATAGGATACCAATGACAGACTCGAGGCGGATACTCATTCCGCTTCATGAGCCTCGGGTTGCCTCTGTTGATACGATTCCATAAGTGATTTGTTTATTTACAATCTTGATATTCTCATATGCTCTCCAGGGAGAAGTTTATTCAACTCGTCGTTCCTTCTCTATAAAAAGGGTTATTGACATAAGTTATATAATTGAGGATGATGTCTGATACAACGGTTCGAGTCGGACTTGATTTAATCGAAAAATACTGGCCCCGTAAACTGAAAGGCTCCAGGGCAGGTCTTTTGGTACATCCTGCGTCTCTGAATAAAAGACTGGAACATGCTGTCAACCTTCTCATCCAGTCAAAGAAATTTCAATTAAACGCCCTCTTTGGTCCGCAGCACGGAATCCGCGGAGAGACGCAGGATAATATGGTCGAATGGAAAGGATTTCGTGACGTGAAGACGGGACTTCCAGTATTCAGCCTCTACGGTCATACCCGTAAACCCGAATCTGCTATGTTAAACGATATTGACGTATTGGTAATCGATGTGCAGGATATTGGTTCTCGCTATTATACTTTCATATGGACGATGGAACTCTGCATGCAGGCATGTTTTGAGTCGGATAAGTCAATTGTCATACTCGACAGGCCTAATCCTATTGGAGGATATATGACTGAAGGCCCTGTACTGGAAATAGCCTTTGAATCATTTGTCGGGCGTCGTCCTCTGCCGATACGACATGGAATGACGATAGGAGAGATAGCAAATTATTTCCGGAACGAATTCTATCCCTCTCTTGATTTTCATGTTATTTCAATGCAGGGCTGGAGCCGGAAGATGTGGTTTGACGAAACCGGACTTCCCTGGGTTATGCCATCTCCGAACATGCCAGCACTTGATACGGCTCTTGTATATCCTGGAATGTGTCTGCTTGAAGGCACGAATCTCAGCGAAGGAAGAGGGACGACACGGCCGTTTGAAATATTCGGCGCTCCCTTCGTAGAACCCGATATGCTGGTAAATCATCTTAATAACACAAAGCTCACGGGCGTTGTTTTCAGGCCGATGTATTTTCAGCCCGCCTTTCAAAAACATGCCGGCAAACTATGCGGAGGTGCGCAGATTCATGTTATCAGCAGAGAAAAATTTCAACCCTTTAGAACAGGAGTTGCTGTAGTTAAAACAATGCGCGATCTTTATCCTGAGCATTTCGGATGGAAGCAACCCCCATATGAATATGAAACAGAAAAGATGCCGGTAGATATCCTTGCAGGGACAGACAGATTGAGAAAGGATATAGAGAAAGGTGAAAAGCTTGATCGGATGGAAGAGTGGTGGAAAGAGCAGTGCATTGAATTCAATGAGAGGGTCAGGAAAAGATATTTGATCTATGGTTAAATAGTAATCCCCCTCAATCCCCCTTTAGAAAAGGGGGACAATGTCATGCAAGTTCCCCCTCTTTACTAAAGAGGGGTTAGGGGAGATTACTAAAATCTCAAAGATGGTGTATAAAAAAACCCAAACCATTTCAGTATTCATCCTCGCTGCCGGACTTGGTGAAAGGCTACGTCCGATAACAAATTATATACCTAAACCACTCCTTCCAATACTTGGCAAGCCTGTTTTACAATCCGTCCTTGAAAGCCTATCGGGTTTATCTATATATAAAATAGGTATAAACCTCCACCATAAAAAAGAGGTCATAAAAAACTGGATCAGTCAGTCAGAGTTTAACAAGGATATCGAACTCTTCCCCGAAGACCCAATACTGGGTACCGGAGGTGCTTTAAAAAATGCTGAGGTTTTGCTAAAAAACAGAACTTTTCTTGTTTATAATTCTGATATCGTTTCCGATATGGATTTGGGGAAGCTAATTGAATTCCATCTGTCGTCTGAAAATCTTGTAACCCTTGCCGTGCATGATTATCCTGAGTTCAATACCATTGAAATTGATGAAAAAGGATTGCTTAAAGGAATCCTTAAACACCCCCACCCTCTCCCACCACCATCAATGGGGAGGGAAATCAAAGCAAATCCCCCCAACAGATTGGGGATTTCGGCTAAAAAAAGTTCCTTCTCCGCTCGTGAGGATCCCGATAATAATCCCCCCTCCCCTGACGGGAGGGTGATAGGTGGAGGGGGTAGGTTTCTTGCCTTTACAGGCATTGCTGTCTATCAACCGGAATTCCTAAAATTTTTACCTACCGGCATTTCCAGTGTTGTGGATGCATGGCTAAAGTCTATGCGTGAAGGATTTAGAATCGGAACATTAGACGTAACCGGCTGCTACTGGAACGATATCGGGACTCCGCTCTCTTATGCTAAGGCTGCCATAAATGAACTCAGAAAGAACGGTGAGATGATATATATACATCCGTCGGTATTTTGGTGTAAAGATACTGACCTTGACGGATACGTAGTCATTGAGAATGAAAGTAATCCCCCGTTACCTTTCGCACCCGGGCGGATTCGCAGAGACGAAAGCAAAAGGGGGATGGGTAGATTTTCTGGCAAAAATGTGTATAAGCAAGGTATTTCTCTCAGAAATTGTATTGTGCTGCCGGAAGCCAAGATTGAATATAAAGAAGTCGAGGATGCCAGCCCTACTCCACCCTTCGACAAGAATATCCTCATTTCTCCCGCCCATGCCAAGGATACCCCCCCTTCTCCCCCCCTTACCAAGGGGGGGATGGGGGGGTCTTTTGAAAACTGCATCCTTGGTCCAGGATTCAAAATTGATTTCAGCGAGTTAGATTTGTTTGATTCGACAGATAGCAATACTTTCCTCATTGGCACAGGTGGTTCTGACAGGAAATATTATAGAGTCAGAAGTGATAACCACTCAGCAGTGCTCATGCAGTGTGCTGATGACGACCCTGACTTCCAGAGGCACATTGAATACACACGTTTTTTTCAAAAATATTCTATCCCGGTACCTGAACTGTTAGATGTGAATCCTGACAAGAAAAGCGCCTCATTCGAAGATCTTGGGGATATGTCTCTGCACAGATGGCTGAAATGCCCGCGTGGGCAAGAGGATATAGAAAAGATATACAAGCAGGTTATTGATATCCTGGTCTTAATTCACGCGGCAGCGACTGAGCCTCTATCTGAATGCCCCTTACTACGCAACAGGATCTTCGATTACGAACATCTACGCTGGGAGACAAGTTACTTTATACAAAGATTTGTTGAAGGGGTCATGAATATCAGAATCAATAATGCTTCATCTCTTGAAGAAGAGTTCCACAGACTGGCTATGAAAGTGAATTCCTTTCATAAAACCATAATCCACCGCGATTTTCAGTCACAAAATATTATGATTACAAAAGGTAGAATTCCAAGATTATTAGATTATCAGGGTGCAAGGATAGGTCCTCCTGCTTATGATCTGGCATCAATATTATGGGATCCATATTGCCGCCTTGCGGATAATTTGAGAGAGAGGCTCCTCGACTACTACATAGCTCAGATAAAAAAAATTACCCTCCCTACCCGTGCCTTGCCAGGAGAACCACATCCCCCCGCCCCCCCCTTGCCAAGGAGGAAAATAGGGGGGGTATCTGAACCCGAAAATATGCCCGAATCGAAGTCAGGCGAGAAATATCAGTTCGTTGAATCCGAATTCAGGGGGACCGTCCTTCCCTGCCGCCTCCAGCGCCACATGCAGGCCCTTGGAGCATACGGCTTTTTATCTTCTGTAAAAGGAAAAAAATATTTCCTGAAATATATTCCGGAAGGCCTGAGACTGCTCAGAGAGGACCTGGTTATCGCAAAAAATGAATTTCCGGTACTCGATGCCCTGGTTAGAGAATTATAGACGCCTTTCGGGGTCGCAATGACAATTTCCTATGGACAATTCTTGGAGTATCAATATAATGGAAATGGGTAATGATTTTTGCTATACTTTTTGAAAGTTTGAATTGATCGATAATCTTTTACTTAAGGGAGGTCAAAATGTTCAAGAGGGTATTAACGGCAACAGACATGTTAACGGCCTGCGATGCGGCAGTCATTACCGCTCTGGAAATCGCAAAACAAAATCAGGGAAGGCTCTTTGTTATGCATGTAATGGAACCTTCTTATTTCCATGAATGTGGGCCATTGGAGAAAGTCAAAGATTTCAGAACAGGTGAGGAGACTGCTACAAGTCAAGAGTACAAAGAGGCGGTTAAAGAGGAACTGGATAAGAAATGCGCAGGGGCACTGAAACCCTATGGCGACTACGAGATTGATATAGTCTATGGGCGTCCCAGCATAGAGATACGGAGATGGGCGAGGAAGTTCGGGGCAGAATTGATTGTGCTTGGCCCCCATGCAGGAAGGGCGGAAGAAGAAAAAGAACTGATAGGCACGCCTATCGGCAACACTGTGGAGGATGTGATTATGAATACCACGACCCCGGTGATGATCGTCGGTAGCTTAATTCCCAAAGAGAGATTGAATTTCAAAAAGATCATGGTTTGTGTCGATTTCTCCAAATCCTGTAAAAATGCCTTTGAGTTTTCAGTTAAGCTGGCACAAAAATACGGAGCAAAGTTATTCCTCTTTCATATGGCAAGCCGCACCGGGACAGAAAGCGCTCAATCCAAAGAAAGGATAAAGGAATTTTGCCGAGTGCCCGGAGGAATCGAGGCCGAATATGATATACGGGAAGGAACTCAACCTCATTGGGCAATCCTGAACTATGCGCGCGAAAAAGATGCAGACCTGATAGTTATGGGTTCCCTCACTAAAGAGACAGTAGAAAGACCATATGTTGGAAGCGCGGTAGAGCAGGTAAGCGCCGAGTGCTTCTGTCCGGTAGCTGTTGTCACTCATCCTGATGCATTGTTGAAGATAGCTTAGTTAAGTACGTCAGAGCGCGGCAGGCGGTATATATCGGAGATTAAGACTCTCACTGAGTAATATGCTCAAAAAAATTAATTATTTGTGTGCCCCGCCTGTCCAAGAAATCTTTCAGTTGTGATTCGGTCAAAGGCCTGACGTCATCCGGGCTTTCCTTATCAATCAGAACAAACATTATTCTTTTAATTCTTCCCTCCAGTACAGCAACGCACATCAAGATTGTCTGACCGTCAAAATCCGAAGAGAATTCAAGCTCGTCAAAATCACCAAGTGAGTCCGGCAGGTAGTTGCAATTAAATCCAGTGGCATTAAGGTATTCTGAATCCTTAATATTTTTAATTATGAGGTCTTTGCCGATATATTTTTTGAACCGTTGCATAAAACCCCCGATTAAGGTATTGACTCATAATGAGGATAGTCACCCACTATAGCCATACAGTTGACATCCATTTGCCGCTAATACGGATGGGTGCCGAAGATTACCTCTTTCTTGAACTTCCCCTCAATTG
>Ga0153915_10006611_pt1 | contig 10880 bp, 8 predicted proteins | sample Opewatmetagenome_2_FD_107003 | JGI IMG/M metagenome (GOLD analysis project Ga0153915, IMG submission 107003) | Freshwater wetland microbial communities from Ohio, USA - Open water 3 Core 3 Depth 3 metaG | ecosystem: Environmental > Aquatic > Freshwater > Wetlands | place: USA: Ohio, Lake Erie...
AGAAGGTGTCTTCATTAGGATCAAAAGGAAAAAGATGGCGGGGGAGGAATGGACCTTTTCGTCATCCATGGCATTGCCGAAGAGTGGAAGAGGGAGATTGTCGGCGGCTTCATCACCAAGATCTACCAGATGAACCGCACGGACCTTCTTATCCGGCTGCGCCGGCAGGGGGAAGAAAAACAGCTTCTCATCTCCACCCATCCTGAATTCCATCGCCTGCATCTGACGGAAAAAAAGTATGCCAACCCGATGGTCCCTCCGCGCTTCTGCACGTATCTCCGGAAGCACATTACAGGGGCAATCATCGCTGATGTATCCCAGCAGCCCTACGAACGGGTGATTCGCCTCGGACTGCAAAAAGGGATGGACGCCGGGGTGATTCGGCACCTCCTTTTAGTCGCTGAACTGGTCGGCAAAGGGAGCAACGTCTTGCTGCTTGAAGGAGGAAGAATTCTGGACTGCCTTCATTTCCGGAGGAGCGAAGAAGGGGCCATTCGGTTGGCGGCCCCAGGCCTGAGCTATGCTCCGCCCGATGCATCTGGCCGTTGGTTGCCGAACGAGGTGACCTTAGAGAGGCTGCAGGAAATGATTGGGGCCCCTGCCGGAGAATACTGGAAGAAGATGGTAGAAAAAATCTATGGAATCAGCCCGCTTTTGGCCCAGGAAATTGAGTTTTTAAGCGCCGGGACAACTTCTGAGCTTTGGAAAAATTTGCAGGTCCTCTTCGAGCGCTATGAGAGGTGCACTTTCGAGCCCCGGGTCGCCACGCTGCTGAGCGGGAAAATGGTTTTGTGCCCTTTCCCCCTGAAAAGTCTGGGGGCGACCGCAGAAGAATCTTTTAATTCCATGAACCAGGCGGCCGACGCCTTTTACTTCGAAACTGTCATGCAGCGGCAAATGGCCGACCGGAAGCAGGCTATGGCCAAGAGGCTGGGCCAGCTTCTTGCTCGCTTGCAAAGAAGAAGGGAAAACCTGCTTCTGGACCAGCAGAAGTTCAAAAACGATGTCGAACTCAAGGTCCATGGAGAAATATTGGTCGCCAACTATCCGAAGCTGAAAAAAGGAATGCGCCAGATTGAAGCCCTGGATTATCGCCAGGAACCGCCGCGTTCCATTTTGATCTCATTGGATGAAGCTCTGGACCCGGCGGGGAATGTCGAGCGGTATTTTAAAAGATACAAGAGGGCCAAGAGGGGGCTGGAAATCAGCTCGGAGCGCACCGCAAAGACAGAGCGAGAAATTGCCTATCTGGAATCAGTCTTATTTCAGGTAGAGGAAGCGGAGGATGCTGAGCAGTTAGAGGAAATTCGCAGCGAGTTGGAAGAGGGGAGGATCCTGGCCGTTCCCAAGAAGCAAGAGTCGGCCAAAGAAAAGAAAGAGAAAGCCGTCCCCGTCCGCCGATTCCGCTCTTCCGAGGGTCTGGAAATTTATTGTGGGAAACACAATATCGGGAATGATTATCTCCTCCGAAAAATCGCGCGGGGCAATGATCTCTGGTTCCATGCTCAAGGACTCCCGGGTTCCCACATCCTGCTCAAGGTCGGCCCACAGGAGCCAAAGTTCAATTCCATCGTGGAAGCGGCTATGATCGCAGCCTATTACAGCCGCGGAAAAGACTCCGGGCGGGTCGCTGTGGATTACACGCCTGTCAAAAATATCCATAAACCGAAGGGGGCTAGGCCCGGCTTCGTGACTTATTCCCACCAGAAAACAGTAATGGTCAAGCCCGACAAAGAAAAAGTCGAAAAACTAACGATAATTTCTCAATTTCAGGGTTCTGGAATTTAGCAACTACGAATTGAGAATTGCCCATTTAGGAATCGAGGAATATGGAACCCAAGAATTCTGGAATCCGGGGAATCAATCTTTTGCATCCTCGATTCTTAAATTTCGACATTTGACAATCCCTTTCCGCTTTGTTATAAGGGCAATAAACTTAGGGACCTGAATAAATCCGCTATCCTCTCTAGAAATGAATCTACTCTGTGTGGCCAGCATGGAAAACATCCCCAAGCAAATTGCAAGAATTTATTCCGGCCGAATAGCCACTGTAGCGAATCGGAAGCAGATAGAAAAGCTTGCCTTGATTCCACAGGCTCGATTTTAGAGAATCGTGAAATCGGTCGGGAGAAGGAGACGGTATGGAAAAATGGGCAGAGAAAGTGGAGGAACTGGTCCATCATGGCCGGATCAAGGTTCCCTATACCTGGTCCGTGGGAGAGGTGGGCTCCCGGTTCTTCATCGAGTTGCGAGACCATAGAAAAATCTTTGGCACACGCTGCCCGGCATGTAAAAAGGTTATCGTTCCAGCTCGAAAGCTCTGCGGACAGTGCTTTCGGCAGACCGATGAATGGGTCGAAGTGAGTCATGAGGGGACAGTCCAGACTTTCACGGTGGTCCGCTTTCCTTCGGACGTCCAGCCGCTGAAGCCTCCCTTCGGCTATGCGGTCATCCGGCTCGACGGGGCGGATACCGGGATGACCCACCTGCTGGCCGGCTCGGACCCCGCGACGTGGCGAATCGGGATGCGCGTGCGTGCGGTCTTCAAGGAGAAACGGGCGGGGAACATTCTGGATATGGCTTATTTCCAACCCATAAGGGGATGAGGGGGGAAAATGGAGCGCATCGCAATTGTCGGCGTAGGCCAGACGAAGTACGAAAGGATGAAAAGAGGGGACAGCTTCGCAGACATGGTCTTCGAGGCCACCTCCAAAGCGCTGGAGGATGCCCGGATGACCATCAAGGAGATCGATAACGTGGTCACGGTCTCCAACGATTTCTGGGATGGCCGGACGATCTCCAGCATGGCAGTGATGGATGCCTGCGGCGCGTACGAGAAGAATGTTTCTACGGTGGAAGGCGATGGAACCTTTGGGACCCTTTACGGTATGATGCGCATCCTTTCGGGTTCCTTCGGGACAACCCTGGTGGTGGCCCACTGCAAAGGATCGGAAAGCGTTTCCAGCCTGATCACCAACGGGATGTTTGATCCCATCTACCAGAGAGCCCTGGGGTTAGATGCCATTACCTCCTCGGCTTTGCAGGCCAAGCGCTACATGCATAAGTTCGGCATTACCGACGAGCAGTGCGCCCAGGTTTCGGTGAAGAACCACGGAAACGCCAAGAACAACCCTTATGCCCAGCTGGCTATGGATATTTCGGTGAAAGATGTGATGGCTTCTCGAATGCTCTCTGACCCCATCAAGCTCTTCGATGCCTCCCCGATTTCCGATGGGTCCTGCGCCATCATCCTGGCCAGCGAAGAGCGGGCGAAAAAGATCGCCCAGAAGCCGGTATGGATCAACGGCATAGGCCACTGCGCCGAAGCCTACTTCCTCGGGGATCGCGACCTGGCCGAATCCCCCTCCCTGGAAACGGCGGCCCGGAAAGCCTACGCGATGGCCGGAATTTCCAACCCCCTGAAAGAGATCGACGTCGCGGAGATTTATGATGCTTTCAGCTATATGGAGCTTCTCTGGAGCGAGGGGTTGGGCTTCTGCGGTAAGGGAGAAGGGGGAAAGCTAATCGACAGCGGTAAGACTCAGATGAAAGGCGGGCTGCCCATCAACCCATCGGGAGGGGGTCTCTCGGCCCATGCCGTTCTGGTCGCTGGCCTGGCGCGAGTCGCAGAGTGTGTTCTCCAGCTAAGGGGGGATGCTGGAACCCGGCAGGTCGAGGGGGCGAAGACCGCATTGGCTCATGGCATCAATGGACCTTGCGGCCAGAGCCACTGCGTGATCGTTTTAGGAAAATAAGCACTCAGCGATCAGCGGACAGCTGATACTCCTCCCCTTCCCCCTCTTTCCCTCGAGGGGAGAGGGATAGGGTGAGGGGGCCTGAAGGCTGACAGCTGATGGCTGAAGGCTTTTTCGTTTAGGAGGTTTTATGGGCAAAAGAGTTGCGATTGTCGGGACCGGGCAAACGTTTCACAAGAGTTCCCGGCTGGATGTCAACGGCATGGAGTTAATCAACGAGGCCGTGAACCGCGCCCTGGAAGACGCTCAACTGACCCTCCGCGACATCGATGCCATTGTCATCGGAAACATGGATCACTTCGAAGGAATAAATTACGTAGATACCTGGTCGGTGGATGGTTCCGGCGGGTTCATGAAGCCGATCCTGAAAGTGACCACGGGGGGAACGACGGGAACGACCGTAGCCATGGCCGGCTATTACCATGCTGCCTCCGGTCTGTTCGATACGGTCCTGGCCGTAGGGTGGGAGAAGAACTCAGAATCGGATACAACCGGCGCGATCATCACGGCCTTCGACCCAGTCTGGGACCGCCCGGCTTTTGCGGGAGCGGTTGCCGGCTTGGCCGTTGAAGCCTCCGTATATATGCATCAATATGGGGCAACGGAGAAAGATGCGGCCCGCGTTTCGGTGCGGGATCGAAGGCACGCTACCAAGAACCCGCATGCTCATCTGCGGGGGGAGATTACAGTCGATGATGTTCTCCGCTCTCCCATGCTTTCCTACCCCGTCAAACTACTGGATATGTGCCCGAGAACGGATGGAGCCTGCGCAGTGATCTTTGCCACTGAAGGCCGGGCGGAGAGGATCACCGATAAACTCGCTTGGGTTTGGGCCACGGCCACTCGTCATAACTACGTATATATTGGAGACTGGGAACCGATCGCTGGCCTCAAGACCTTAGAGTCTGCATCCAAGGAAGTGTATCAAAAAGTTGGAATCCGGGAGCCGCTGAAGGAATTCGATGTCATGGAGCTCTATCTTCCCTATTCATTTGCCGGACTGAGCTGGATTGAATCGCTGGGGCTCTGCAATAAAGGACAGGCTCCCCGCCTCCTCTGGGATGGCGTGACCGACATGGGAGGGGAGCTGCCCATCAACCCCTCGGGGGGAGTCATCTCCTGTAATCCGATCGGGGCTACGGGATTGATCCGGGTAGCCGAGGCAGCCATGCAGATCCAGGGTAAGGCGGAGCAGCACCAGGTTCCGGATGTCAAAGTCGCCTTAGCCACAGGGTTCGGTGGCTGCTTTTGGTCGGATATTATGATTTTGGGAAAAGAGAAAAGATAAAGAAGCTGTGAGCGTTCAACTTTCGGCTATCAGCCCTTTACCTTCCCCCTCTACCCCATACGGGAGAAGGATGGGGTGAGGGGGAACCCACTGAAAGCTGAGGGCTGATCGCTTTTCTAAAAGGAGACGGGCATGGAGAAAAAAGAGCTCTTGACCATTTCTTCAGGAGAAAAGGCTCAACCGTTCCAGTGGTCAGTGGGCCGGTACGGGAGTAAATTTTTGGCCGAATTAAGGGACCACAAGAAAATTTGGGGAATCAAATGTTCCTCCTGCGGCCGGGTCTACGTTCCTCCCCGAAGGGTCTGCGGGAGGTGTTTTGTGGAGATGTCCGATTTTGTAGAACTGCCTCCAAAGGGAACACTGGCAGCGTTTACGGTGTTGATGTTCTCCTTCATAGACCCCGACACAGGTAAAGAACGTCCAGTTCCATATGGGTATGGATACGTTAAATTTGATGGGGCTGACAACACTTTCCCGCATTTTCTGGAGGAGACGGATTATAAGAAGATCAAAATTGGAGCCAGGGTAGAGGCGGTTTTCGAGGAAAAGCGCCGAGGCCATCTCCTGGACATCAAGCACTTCCGATTAGTGAAAGAATAGAAACCGGCCTAAATGTGAAGATCATAAGCCGAAAGTGTGTAATTTTTTCTGCATTCCCGGTAATTATAATCACCCTACCCACAAAAAGGGGCGACCAGCCGGTCGCCCCTCGTATTTTCTGATTAGCCCTTTCTCTGTGATCTCTGTGGGCTCTGTGGCTAAAGTCTTTTAATCTGCCCACCTTGGGGGCCAGTCCATAATCATATTGCCCGCCGCATCAAAGGGGACATCCTGAAGTCCCGAGACCACTTCCAGGTTCGGGTTTGCCTTCGCTTCTTTGAGCAGGGGTTCGGCGGCCCAGAGGTATTCCATCTCCAGAGTGTTCTTAATCCAGACCAAACGTAAATCCTTGGAGTCGAGAACTCCGGAGTTGTCGAAGGCGGCCTGGAGAGCTTCGCGATCCTTATCGAAGGCGATCGGAATGCGTCCACATTCCGGGCCCATGCCGGTGATCGAATTGATCATCGTGGGTACAGGGTCGATCTTCTTGACCAGGCGGGTAGTGGTATACTCAGCGAAGCCGATGCCGATGGCATTCCCCTCGGTCTCAGGGGTTAAGTCGCGGACGAAGATCCGGGTGATCTTGGGTTCTTTGAGCGGGGGACTGCCGATGAAATAGAGACGCCCGGTGACATTGGGGTCCATTCCCGCGCCGCTGATGTTCTTCCCAATTTCATCCATCACCAGGACATCCATCTGTTTGAAAGGCAGGCGGGGCATGATCTCCCTGGCTCTTTTCAGGAGCGCCTTTTCCCCTTCATAGAAGTTTCCCGGCTCCAGCAGGTGGAGAGAAGCGGTCTGGTCATATTGATTCTCAATAATACCCACCCCAAAGAAAAAGGGGAGGGCCCTGCGAATCACCGGCAGAACCTCTTTGAAAATTGTGGGAAACCCGTGTTTAATGGTCAGACGGTGGGCCATGAGAGCACCCTTGTGCTTGCCCATACCAATGATAATCATCTTGCTAATGCCGCTTTCAACCTCATGGTCAAAATCGGTATGAGGCTTGATCCGGTTCACCACGATGATTTTATCGGCCTGCTCGCAGATATTTTTATCAATGAGCACGGGTGTACCGAAACTGGTGCGCCCGATCTCTTTCACCTCCATGGAAGATACGATGGGCGCGCCGACATATTCCTCGGTGATCCCCAGGTGATGCAACATTTTCACCTGGCCTTCTGCCGTGGCTCCTCCATGGGATCCCATGCTGGGCACGACAAAGGGTTTGGCGCCGATGGCTTTCAGCCGGGTGGCGATGACCTTCAATACTTTTGCCTTGTCGCGAATTCCCCGGCTCCCGGCTGTAAGGGCGATGCGCTCTCCGGGCTTGACCTTCTTAGATAGTTCAAACCGGTCGAGCAGGGTATTCATTTCCTTTTCGACATCTGCCAGTCGGGGGGAAGCGATCTTCTGCCGAATCTTAAAAATTCGGGGTAGGGGGTCCATCCATTAATCCTCCTTCATAGTGATAGAAAAAGTATAACACATTCTCAAATCCAAAATCCAAAAATCAAAAACTAAAATGACAAGGCGAAATTTAAAATTTGATACCCTCTAAAAAATCGGGGTGAAGAAATTTTGGATTTTGATTTTTGATTTCCTTTGATAACCGATTAAGGTGGGAATAAGACCCCTGTGGGCCAGCGCGGGGAAAGGAGTAAGCTTCCTCTTCGGTCCACGATGATCGCATGGACATTGGGCAACTGTTCCAGAAGGGCAAAGCCTTTCTTCGGACCCATTACAAAAACCGAGGTGGCCAGGGCATCTGCGTCCATCGCTGAAGGGGCCATGATGGTGACGCTCTGGCATTCGCGGGCCGGGAGACCGGTGGAAGGCGTCAGGATATGGTGATATCGTTCTCCTCCTTGCAAAAAGAATTTCTCGTAATCCCCTGACGTGGCCACGGCAGCCGGAGAAGGCCGAAGCTTGGCGATCAACTCGGAAGGGAGACGGGGATGCCGGATGCCGATGGTCCAGGGTACTCCTTTCGCTTTTGAACCGTTAACCGTGAGGTCTCCTCCAGCATTCACCAGAAAGTTCCCGACGCCTTCTTTCCGAAGGACTGCTGCGGCGAGATCTACGGCATATCCTTTGGCAATGGCCCCCAGGTCAATCTCCATCCCCCGGCTTTCCAGAAAGACGGAAGACTTGGCGCGGTCCAATTTGACTTTCCGGTAATCCACTTTCCTCAAGCTCTCTTGCAGGCTTCTCCTTTCTGCAATCTTTCCTTCCCGGAAATTCCACAGCCGGAAAACAGGGCCGATGGTGATATCAAAGGCGCCCTCTGAGATGCGGGAAAAATAAAGGGCCCGTTCGATCACCTCCAAGGTCTCCGGGGAAACCCGGGTCTCCCTTTCTCCCGCGTTGCGGGTGATCTGAGAGACTTCACTCCCTTCCCGGTAATGGCTCATAAGCAAATCAATCCGTTCCACCTCCCGGAAAGCTGCGGCCATGGCTTCCTTGGCCTGGGGAGAATCGGTTTGAGAAACGGTAATCTCCACGGATGTCCCCATGATCATGCGGGACTGGCGGAATACCCGTTCTTCCAGCCCTTGGCTTCGAGAGTCAAGGGGAAAGCAAAGCAGCGACAAAATGGAGGGCCCCAATAGGATGAAATTCCGGATTGCAGCGTGCAGATTGCGGACTTTCATGAAATTTTAAATCTTAATTCAACCCCATAGAATCAGACCCAGGGAGTAGGGGTTCGCCAGAAGGGGATGAAAAGGGAGGACGCGCACCCGAAAGCCAAAGCGGCCCACTTCCTGACAGGGGATCTCTCCCCGGAAAACCGTTCCATCTTTCTCCTGGATAGAATCTCGCAGAGGAATCGTCTCCCGGCCCAGGAAGTCGGCTTTGGAATCCACCAGTCCATAATAAATATCCACGGAAAGGTCCTTCGGCGAAAGCTGCCCCAGACGCATGCGTACTTCCACCCGGAGCGTCTCGCCGACCTGGATCATTCTCCGGGTATCGGCTCGTTTGCCCAGGATTTGCAAATGCGACCAATTCGCGCGCATTTTGTGGACCCAGGCAGTCAGTTGACGGGTCCCCTCAAAACTATTCACCCCGATCCGTTTCCAGTTGAGGGCCAAGGGGATATAAAAGCGGTGGACATAATCTTGCACCATGCGATGCGAGTTAAAGCGAGCTGCCAGGGTACACATAGAATTGCGCATCAAGCTGACCCATCCCCGGGGTAAGTTATCCCGGCCTCTCTCATAGAAGAGCGGAACGACGTACCGCTCCAGGAGGTCGCATATCGCCTGACTTTCTACCTGATCCTGATAATCAGGGTTGTCGTATTCTTCCCCGGAACCGATGGCCCATCCGACCCCGGTCTGGTACCCTTCAGCCCACCAGCCATCCAGAATGCTCATATTCAGGGCGCCATTCGCCGCCGCCTTCATTCCGCTGGTCCCGCAGGCCTCCAGCGGACGGCGGGGATTATTCAACCAAATATCCGAACCTTGCACCATATAACGAGCGACATTCAGATCATAGTCCTCAATGAAAGCCATCCGGTGGCGAAATTCGGGTTGATTGGCCAAATGAATGATGTTGCGGATGGCTTCCTTCCCGGTATTATCCTGTGGGTGGGCCTTGCCGGCAAAGATGATCTGTACGGGTCTCTGGGGATCGTTCAGGATCCGGGACAGGCGAGTCGGGTCTTTCAGGATTAGGTCTCCCCTCTTGTAGGCCGCAAACCGTCTAGCGAATCCGATGGTTAACGCCTCCGGGTGCAGGGCCTCGGAGGCCGCCTGAATTTCTATTTTTTGGCCGCCGCGGCGGAGGACCTGATCCTGCAGCCTTTGGCGAGTGAAGGCCACCAGCCTTTCCCGCCGCCGTTCATGCGTGCGCCAGAGCTCCGAGTCAGGAATGCGGTTGACTCGCTCCCAGACCTTGATGTTATCCGGGTCCTCGGCCCAACGCCTACCGAGGTAGCGGTCGAATAGGCCGGTCATATCATCGGAGATCCACGATGGAATATGGATTCCATTGGTCACTGCCTCGATGGGAATATCCACCTCGGGCAGAGCCTTCCAGTTCCCGCTCCACATACGGCGGGAGACTTTCCTGTGCAGTTCGCTGACTCCGTTGGTCAACGCTGAATTTTTGATGGCCATGATGGCCATATTGAAGGGATCATTCAGATTTCCGTCCTGCGTTCCCAGGGAAAGGAGTGTCTCCATGGAAATGCCCAGAGAACGGACGTAGTTGCCCAAATAAGTGCTCATTAAGGAACGATCGAAGATGTCGATCCCGGCTGGGACAGGGGTATGGGTGGTGAAGACGCTGCTGGCATAAACCGCCTCCCGGGCTTCGGCAAAAGACAGGTGATGTTCTTCCATTAACAGGCGAATCCTCTCCAGGAGGGCCAGGACGGAGTGCCCTTCATTCATATGATAGACCGCTGGGCGATAACCCAACCTCGCCAGGGCCCGAACTCCCCCGATTCCCAGAACGATCTCTTGTTTCAAGCGCAATTCCTTGTCGCCGCCATAGAGATAAGAGGTGACATCCCGGTCTTCTTCTATGTTTTCAATGGTGTTAGTATCCAGCATGAGAAGGGGAACCCGTCCGACCTGGATGCGCCAGATTCTTACCTTTACGTTTCGGTCTTTGAGGGGGACCTCAATCGTCACCGGGTTATTGTTCTGGTCCCGCTCCAGCGTTACAGGAAGAACGTGAAAATTATTATCTGGGTAAGTCTCCTGCTGCCAGCCGTCGGCGCTCAGGTACTGACGAAAGTAACCCTTTTGGTAGATCAGCCCTACAGCCACGATGGGGACCCGCAGGTCGCTGGCGGACTTCAGGTGGTCACCTGCCAGTACGCCGAGCCCCCCGGAATAGATGGGCAGGCAGTCGGTCAGCCCATACTCCGCCGAGAGATAAGCCACTGTAAAATCAAAGGGAATCTCCAGCCTGAATTCGTAGGCCTTCACATCTGCAACGTAGCGTTTGAACTCCTCGCTGACCCGGTCCATTTCCAGAAGAAAGCCTTCGTCTCCCAGAAGCTCCTCGATTCTATTCTTTTTTAGACGCCCCAGAATCGCCAAAGGGTTATGGCCGGTTTCGTCCCATAAGTTCTGGTCCACAGAGCGGAATAGATCGATAGCCTCTTGATTCCAGCAGAACCAGAGGTTTTTGGCCAAATCCATTAAGGGGCGCAAACGGTCTGGCAAACTAGGGCTTACTATGTAAACCTCAACTTCTTTCATTCTTCACCCCCCGCA
>Ga0153915_10006612_pt1 | contig 10879 bp, 7 predicted proteins | sample Opewatmetagenome_2_FD_107003 | JGI IMG/M metagenome (GOLD analysis project Ga0153915, IMG submission 107003) | Freshwater wetland microbial communities from Ohio, USA - Open water 3 Core 3 Depth 3 metaG | ecosystem: Environmental > Aquatic > Freshwater > Wetlands | place: USA: Ohio, Lake Erie...
AGCCAGCAAGCCCTGGACTATGCCCGGGAATTAAAGCACGCCTTCAGCCTGGCTTATGCCCTGACATGGTATGCGATGCTTCTCAACCATTTGGGGACATTCGAGGCCGGTCGCCAGTATGCAGAAGAGCTCATCGCGTTCAGCAACGAACAACACCTCCTTTACTGGCCGTTGGAAGGCAACTTCCTTCTCGGCTGGGCGCAGGCTGAGCTCGGGGAAGTCGAGGCAGGTATCCAGTCGCTCCGCCAGGTTATCCAGGACCAGCAAGACCAGGGATACAAGTTCAAGCTCCCCCTTAACCTATCCGTGCTGGGCGAGCAGGTTGGAAAACATATCCGTATTGAACAGGGCCTGACAGTCCTGGATGAAGCCCAAACAGCATTGGAGAAAAGCGAGGAGCAGTGGTGCGAAGCCGAGCTCTACCGCCGCCGGGGGATGCTGCTCTGGCAGCAATCCGACGAAGCGGGCGCGGAGCAGGCATTTCAACACGCCCTGGCTGTGGCCCACTCCCAGGATGCCAGGATGTTAGAACTGCGCGCTGCTACTCAGTTGGCGCGCTTGTGGCTGGCACAGGGAAAAACGGTCGAGGCCAATCGCCTTTTAGCGCCGTTGTATGCCTGGTTTCGTGAAGGCTTTGACATGCCCGATCTGCGCGAGGCCCGAGAACTGCTCGAAAAGGAATTATCAATTCCCGGAGGGAAATTGCTGGAATTGCCTAACGACTAACGATTTACTAACGCCTCCTTTGGTACATTGATAGAGAAAGCCAGTCAACATTTCATAAGCCCAAAGGAGAAAAATAGTGGGTATCAAAAAAACCTGTTCTAATGTGGCTTGCCAGGAGGCTGTTCCTGGCATTGGTCGTCGCCGGCTGCCACCCCTCCGGAGCCACACCGTGTATTATCGAACAACAAAAACTGTACCCATTCTCTTAATCATTATTCTGCTCACCATCTTATCACTGCTTAGCGGCTGTGACGCGAACTGGGCGCTGGCAACCTCATCAGCGACTAACGCGGTGAGTATAACCAGCATCACAATACAACCAACCATACAGGCGACCAACGCAGATGCTCGGGTGCCGGCGATAGCCAATGTTCAACCCACGGCAACGGTTGACGCTCAGGCTACAGCGACAGCTATTGCTAATGTTGTGTCAATGACACTTGCAGCAGACCAAGCAAGTAAGGATGCCACTGCACAGGCTGCCGTCGAAGCGACGGTTGAGGCGTACGCCCAGAGTACCCAGGCAGCTCTGTCCACCCAGATGGCTATAGACCAAGATAATGCTAGAACTACCGCTCAAGCAGCTGATGCGGCGCGGTTTAGCGGTCACTGGGTGACGAACTTTGGCTCAATGGATCTCGTCTTCAACGGAACTGATGTCACAGGTTTGTATTACGATGCCTTTTTGGATGAAAACAAACCGGTATCTGGCACCGTGTCTGGCAATATATTGGATGGAACCTTTCCTGAGGGAACAGTCCATTGGGTACTTGACGGTTCGGGAAATACATTCGACGGGAACTTCAACGGCTGGCTTAAATGGTGCGGCGCGCGAGAAGGTGTTCCTTTTCCTACGGGCTGCAGCTTTGCTGGTTCGTGGATGACGGGTCACGATTCGGAAAATGCCTATTGCAACATGGAACTGACGCTCATCGATACGATAGTGACCGGAACAGCATGTAACGATAGTATCAATGGTGCAGTTACCTACTGGCTCAGCTCGGATGGGCCAATAACAATATTGAGTGGTTACTATTACCAATCGTCAGGTCCCAGTTTGAGGATACATTTCTATCTGTTAGGACAGAATGCGTTGCAGTTTCAGGGCAATTATGACAATTTTTACCCATGGTGTGGTGCACGTACCGATCAGCAACTTCCAACGCCATGCTTGCGCCAATAGGCGTAGCTCGGTTCATGGGGCGAGGGACGCGTTAGCGATCCTCGCTAGACAGCTTACTCGGCGCGGGCAGACGTTCAACACTTGGTTGGCTTGGAGGCTATATGTCTAAAGGAGATCATTTCTACACCGTCTCGGAATCCGAACGCGACTTCGCAATAGCTCACATTGGTTATGTAGGTGAGGGCATCGCGTGTGCTGCCTTTGGTTCACAAACCGCCAACACTGTGCCGTTGCATCGCTTATTCAACACACACAGCGGCGATCACTTCTATACCACTTCGAACGCTGAGCGCGACAGAGCCATCGCCAGTTTTAGCTACCAAAGCGAAGGCATCGCCTGTTTCGTTTTTGATACTGCCGTGCCAGGTACCGTGCCATTGCATCGCCTGTTCAACGCGCAAAACGGCGATCACTTCTATACCACTTCGGACATCGAACGTGATAGCGCCATCGTTAACTCCGGCTTCCAAAGCGAAGGCATCGCCTGCTTTGTTTTGCCGCCGGGCACTCCGCGTGCTCTCTCGCTGCATCGCTTGTACAAACGATTCCACGCGCCAGTCAAGACTTCCTTCCGACCACAAACCGACGGCTTCGCTTTTCATAATCATTGGCACTTTGACGATGTTGAGCGTGACGAAATCAGGCGGCAGATTGCAGCGGGTTTGCCACTGGCGGTTGGTGTTCTTACGCCGATCATCATGCCTTTGTTGGGACCAGGCATAGCAATTGCCGACTTGATCGGAGCCATATTTGGAATCCCGCCAGGTACAGCTGAACTCGTTGCAGCAGCCGCGATTGCCGTCAAGCTGAAAGACTTCATAGACCAAACATTGAACGAGAGTTATGGTCTGTGCGGTGGGATGGCATTTACAACAATGGATTACTTTATGCAAGCATGGATTATTGCGCGCGGCTTCCCCGATGGTCCGAAAATTAACGACAGTGAATTCGCTTCGCACGGACAGCCAGACCGACAAACTCCCGAAGGAGCGGCCTTACGTACCTATATTTATGACCGTTTGATCGACAGTTTTAAGAACGGCGTGATGAAGACCACACTGGAGTGGATGGCGATTCTGAATTTTATTCCTGAAGATGCAGGTGGTGGCGCGCCTGAATTGCTAAAACGGTCAATAATAGAGTTCGCCCGGTTGAAAGAGAAAATTGACTCTGGCACGCCCTGGCCTATTGGGCTGATCGGCACAACCAACAACCCCTCTAAAAACCACCAGATCCTAGCTTACGGTTATGACGATCCCGGCGACGGCACAGGAGCGATTCTGGTTTATGACAACAACTGCCCCGATGAGGAGGGCTACATCGAAATAGATTTCCGTAATGATAAATTGTCCGCGAGCGAAAGTTGTCCGAGTGAAAATCGAGGAGAATTACGCGGCTTCTTCTGCGAGCCATACACGTCTAAGGTGCCTCCCATCGCGGTTGGCATGGCGGAAAGCCTGACGTCGAATCCCGCGGGTTCAGTAGCGCTCGGTCAACCCATTGCACTCACATTTGGAGTGAAGAACCTGGGGTATGGCGAGACGTCGCCGCTCGCATTGACAGTAAATGGGACGCTACTAAATGACAGCGGGACGCAGATCGATCATATTCCCCCGCCGTCGTCTCGGCAAAGCCTTTCAGGCAATGCTGCGCGAACCATCAATCCCCCGCTGAATATGAAAGTTGATATACCGGGTCTCTGGCAATTCTCTGCGCGTGCATCCTTAGGTACGGTTACGGGCGCAGAGATTGTAAAAACATTTCCGAATATCGAGTTGGGATTGACACCTGCAGTGGATATCATCGTTTTCGCTCCCACTGGACTAGGAGATCACTTTTATACGACGTCTGTTGAGGAGCGTGATCGAGCTATGGCTAACTTCGGATACCAGGATGAGGGGATTGCCTGCGAAGTGTTCTCCCACGTATTCGACACCCCCCCAGTCCCTGGGACTGTACCCCTATTCAGGCTGTTCAAATTGGACAATGGAGACCATTTCTACACCACATCTGAAGCGGAACGTGACCGCGCATTAGCCAGTTTTGGTTACCAGGATGAGGGTATTGCCTGCGAAGTGTTCTCTCACGTATTCGACACCCCTCCAGTCCCAGGGACTGTACCCTTATTCAGACTATTCAAGCTGGAGAACGGAGACCATTTCTACACCACATCTGGAGTGGAACGTGACCGCGCCATAGCCAGTTTTGGCTACCAGGATGAGGGGATTGCCTGCGAAGTATTTCCGCATGTTTTCGATACCCCCTCAAGCTCGGGGACTGTACCCTTTTTCAGGCTTTTGAAAATCGCATAATTGTGCGATTAGCCTGCACTAAGTTATTGAACAACTTTATTCTTGCGTAATGAGGCTAATATGGATGTGAGAGAGCATGTTCAGTCCAACAAATCAGAATCCTTTCTCGAAGATGCCGAAGTCAAGGATTTAATGGCACGGCTGCGTGGAAATTTGGTCCGCCCCGGTGATGAGGGCTACGACACCGCCCGCCGTGTCTATAACGCCATGATCGATCGCTACCCGGCCCTGGTGGTGCGCTGCGCCAGTATAGGCGACGTCCGCGAGGCGATCCAATTTGCCCGCAAGCAGCAACTGGAAGTGGCCATCCGCGGCGGCGGGCATAGCGCCGGGGGCTATGGCACCTGCGATGGTGGCGTGGTCATCGATCTTTCCGGCATGCGGGGCATCCATGTTGACCCCGTTGAAAGGACGGCGCGCGTTGAGGGCGGCTGCACCTGGGGCGAGGTCGATCGAGCTACGGGTGGCTTTGGGCTGGCCACCCCGGGCGGCCTCATCTCCACCACGGGCGTGGGCGGGCTCACTCTGGGCGGTGGTCTAGGACACCTTACCCGGCGGTATGGCCTGACCATCGATAACCTGCTGGAAGTCGAGATGGTCCTCGCTGATGGGAGCCTGGTCAAAGCCAGCTCTGCACAGAACGCTGACCTTTTCTGGGCGGTTCGCGGCGGTGGGGGTAATTTTGGGGTGGTTACCTCGTTTTTGTTTCAACTGCATCCTGTCAGCACCGTTTATGCCGGTCCGATGCTCTGGCATCTGGACCAGTCAGTCGAAGCAATGAGCTTCTACCGCGATTTCATATCCAACGCGCCGGAGGAGATCAGCGGCTTTTTTGCATTCATGGTGGTTCCCCCTGCCCAGCCCTTCCCGGAACACCTGCACCTCAAGAACATGTGTGGGGTGGTCTGGTGCTACACAGGTCCGCTGGAGCAGGCTGAGAATGTCTTTAAGCCGCTCCGCCAGTATCTCCCACCCGAGGTGGATTTTGTCGGCCAGATGCCATACCCAGCGCTGCAAAGCATGTTCGACCTCAGCGCCCCTCCCGGGCTGCAACAGTATTGGCGCGCCGATTTTGTCAGCGAATTGTCCGACGAAGCGATTGACCTGCACGCCAAGTATGGCGCGCGGCTGCCAACCCCGCTTTCGACTACCAATATCTACCCGATCAATGGTGCTGCACAGCGTAAGGACGCGAACGACACCGCTTTCAGCTACCGTCACGCTAATTGGGTGCATGTGATCGTCGGCGTTGACCCTGATCCATCCAATAACCAGAAAATCATAGACTGGACGAAGGACACCTGGTTAGCTCTTCACCCGCATTCGGCCGGTGGCGCTTATGTGAATTTCCTGATGGATGAAGGCCAGGGGCGGGTCAAGGCTACCTATCGAGATAACTACGAGCGCCTCGCAGCGATAAAAGGCAAATACGACCCTGATAACTTTTTTCACATCAACCAGAACATCCAGCCAACCGAATAACGCAATACAATTTAGGCTTTTCCCCATTATTCCGTACGAAACCAGATAGATCTGTAGTAGCTAGGCCAAAGGAGAGGATCATGTTAAGAATTATCGATAATCTAAGAGTGGTCCGGTCAACACGAGGCAGGCGTGTTTTATTGTCGCTGCTGCTCGCAGTCGTGTTGCTTGCCACGCTTGCGGGTGGAAATGCCCTGGCAAAGGGGAGTCCGCCCGATCATCACGAGACCAGCATGACCGTCTTTGCGACGGGATTGGATGCACCACGCGGCCTTAAATTTGGGCCCGATGGATACCTGTACGTGGCGGAGGGCGGCAAAGGCGGTTTAAATTCTACCGAAGGGCAATGTGAACAAGTAATCCCGCCTGTGGGCCCCTACACCGGAGATATGACCGCCCGCATTTCCAGGATCAGCCCAGATGGAGAACGGACTACCGTGGTCGACGGATTGCCTTCATCACAAACCAGCCCAGCGCTGGGCAGCCTGGTTAGTGGTGTGGCTGACGTAGCCTTTCTAAAGGGAAAGCTGTATGCCTTGCTTGCCGGAGCCGGCTGCTCTCACGGAATTCCCGATGTGCCGAACGGCGTAATCCGGGTAAACAAAGACGGGACCTGGAACTTGATAGCCGATCTGAGTGCCTTCCAACAGGCGCATCCAGTTTTGCAACCGGAAGAAGACGACTTTGAGCCGGATGGCACCTGGTACAGCATGGTTGCTGTTGGCAGCTCTCTTTATGCCATCGAGCCGAACCATGGTGAGTTGGACCGCATCACGTCCAAGGGTAAGATCAGCCGCATCATCGATATCTCCGCCAGCCAGGGACACATCGTTCCCACCTCGATTGCTTACTTCCGTGGTAATTTTTACGTGGGCAATCTGACCGTTTTCCCATTGGTCGAAGGTGCAGCTAAGATCCTGAAGATCAACAAGGGCGGGCGAATTAAAGCCTCGATGGAAGGTTTCACGAACATCGTGGCTGCCGTGTTTGACCGGAAAGGCAACCTGTATGTGCTGGAAAGCACGACCGGCAATCCAATGCCAACCCCTGATACCGGTGTGGTGGTTCGGATGGGCCGGGATGGGGGAAAGGAAACGATCGCCACTGGTTTATCCTTACCTACCGCCATGACTTTTGGCCCAGATGGTGCGTTATATATCTCCAACAAAGGCTTTGGTTATCCACCTGGGGCTGGCGAAGTGGTTAAAATCGAACTAGGTGATTGATTGTTGTGTCTTTTCAGGGAGTCGGTGAGGGTCAAGCAGAGAAGTAGTTAAGACATTTGAGCGGTTTCGTGCGGAATAACAGGGAAAATGAATAGTAAATCAGCAACCCGCCCTTTCACCGGGCGGGTTTTTTCCCTTTGACTGATTGAATGATCAAGAATTTTGAGCTAGCACCGCCGCACCCAGCAAGGCCGCATCTTCCCCCAATTGGGATAGCTGGATCTCTGAATCCTCGTACCGGTTCAATGTGATCTCATCCATGGCGTGGCGCATCGCCTTCAGCCAGATTTTACCAGCCTGGGCGACGCCCCCACCCAAGATGATCAACTCTGGGTCGATCAGGTTGGCGGCGATACCCAATCCCCTGCCCAGGGCGTCACCACCAAAAGCAACTGCTTCGCGGGCAAGCTCCCCCACCGGCCCGGCTTGCTCCAGCCATCGGGCGATCTCCTTTAGGTCGGGCAGCGGGGCTGCCAGCTCGAGACCGATCTCCGCTGCACGCCGCTGAAAGTGAGCTGCAATTGCCGGACCCGAGGCATAAGCTTCCAGGCAGCCTCTCCGCCCGCAAGCGCAGGCAAGCGCCGTTGGACCCGCTTCAATGGGGATATGGCCAATCTCGCCGGCACTATGCTGCGCCCCCCGGTATGGTTTTCCACCCAGGAAAAGCGCCCCTCCCACCCCGGTGCCAACCGCCACGAACAGGAAATTTTGGCAGCCCTTGGCCGCGCCAAAGTGGCTCTCGCCCAGGGCGTGCAGTCGCAGGTCATTGTCGATGAACACAGGCAAGCCGAGCAGCTCCTCCAGGCGTTGGCGTAAGGGGTAATTTTGTGCACCGGGGAGGTTAGCGGCAAAGCGGATTTCACCCGCAGCCGCGTCGATCAGGCCGGGCGCGGCGACACCGCAGGCCCTCGGCTGGAGATCCCTGGCTGTGTGCGCCAGCTCACGCAGTAGCCCCGCTAGGCGTTCGGTCACCGCCACAATGCCATCGCTCGCCTGGGTCGGCACCGCCTTCCGGTAGGCAATCTGCCCCTCCGCGTCGATCACAGCTGCAGATATCTTCGTCCCACCCACATCTGCCACAAGATTCCACTTGGCCATCTTTACACTCCTGGGAGCTCTACAGGAAGGATCCCGGCAAAAGGGATATACCCCAGCAACGCCTCGGCCAGTGCCTGCAACGACGGGGGTTGTATGCTGTAGGTGCATGCGTACACGGGCGCGGCGTTGAAACTCAACAGATCGAACGGTGCTCGCAGGGCTGCCACTGACGTGGTGACGCCGCTCTCCAACAGCCGGTTGACCAGGGCAGCCTGCCCGGGGTGGTCCAGGGCATTGATCGTCCCAACGATAACCTGGCTGTAAGCCTGCCCCCGCTGGACCAACGCCGCAACCTCAGACTCGGAAGGGTTCATGGGGATAAAGATCTCTTCGGTCGCTGCATGGTAAGGGCGCAGGAATTCCGCCAATGATGGATTTAGGTAGGAGGACGTATCAGCCGGGGTGAGATCAACAGGCTTGGGCAGGACGACCAACAGGCGTTCATCGGTTGACAGGCGCACGGGGATCTGCCCACCGGCGTTGCGCACCAGTGTTACTGCTCTACGAGCAATCTCCAACGCTAAATCCTTGTGCTCGGCGCAACCGACGATATCCAATGGGGGTTGTTCATATCCTGCCAGCCAGCGCTTCAAAGCCAGCACGCGCCCGGCGGAAGCCTCTAATTCACCTGCGCCGATCAGCCCTCTACGAACCGCCTGGACCAACCCAGGAATGATCGCTTCCCAATCTCTGGTCGTCGGGCCAAAAAGGAATAAATCCACCCCGGCAGCCGCGGCAGCAATCGCATCGATCGTCAGCCCCAATCCCTGTCCCACGGGTCCCATATCCAGTGCGTCACTGGTAATCACCCCCTCGAAGCCCATTTCTTGGCGCAACAACCCTTGCAGGATTGCCAGGGAGAAAGTGGCGGGCAGGTCAGGGCTCGTGGTGAGAGCTGGCACAGCCACATGTCCAGCCATCACAATTCTGGCACCAGCTTGTATGGCAGCTTCAAACGGCTGAAGCTCAACCCGGCGCAGGCGCTCGCTGTTGTGCGGGATCACTGGCGTGGCGTAATGCGAGTCAATCGCTGTATCGCCAAGACCGGGAAAATGCTTGGCCGTGGCAGCTACCCCCGCGGATTGCAGTCCATCGACCAGCGCCGCCCCCAGGCGGGCTGCCAGGGATGGGTTGCTTCCAAATGAGCGCACTCCGATAGCCGGGTTATGCAGGTTAGTCAGCACGTCGCACACTGGCGCGTAGTTCACGTTGATGCCCATGGCCGCCAGCTCGCCTCCGATGGCCTCCCCGCTCCGGCGAGCCAATTCTTCCGAGCCGGTCGCTCCCAAGGCCATATTGCCGGGGAATTGTGTGGCACCCTGACCCACCGCCATCAACTGCCCGCCTTCCTGGTCGGTAGCGATCAGCAACGTGGGCAAATTCGCCTCTCGCCTTGCTTGCTGAAGCGCCTGGGTCAACCGCCTCACCTGCGCCGGGGTATCCACGTTGAGCGAACGGTAGAGCGTGACGCCGGCTGGTTGGTAGCGCCTCATGGACTCAAGGATCTCGGGCGAGGGCCTATCCTTTCCGGCAAACGATAGCAGGAGCTTCTGCCCGATGGCTTGTTCCAGTGTCAACGCTTCACCCATAGACGCAGTTTCCCTCGACCCGCTTTACCCTTTTACCGCGCCTGTCAGGCCACGAATGAATTGGCGTTGCAGGGCAATGAAAAAGAGCATGATCGGGATAACCGTCATGGTCACGCCTGCCGCTGTGCCGCGAAAATCGGAGCTAAACATGCCTTGCAATGCAGCCAACCCGACGGGTAAAGTCTTATTCTCCATGGTGGGCAGCATCAGCGATGGCCACAAGAAATCATTCCACGAACCCACGAACGCAAAGATGGCTACGGTAGCCAGCGAGGGGCGAACCACCGGCAACAAGATGTTCCACCAGATGCCCAGCTCGCTGGCGCCATCCATACGCGCCGCGTCAATCAGGTCGTTAGGCACTGACTTGAACGCCTGCCGTAGTAGGAAGATGTTAAACACGCTTGCCATATTGGGCAGGATCAATGCTCGAATCGAGTCATAGTAATGGAAGACCCTGACAGCCAGGACGAAGCTGGGGATATAAGTTAGCTGGACCGGAACGATCAGCGTCGCCAGGAGCAGGTAAAAGATCACCTCTCGACCTGGAAAATTCATCTTGGCAAATGGATAAGCCGCCAGCGAAGTGAACAACACGTTCAATCCAGTCGTACCTACCGCCGCGATGATGGAATTTAAGAAAAAGTTATCCACCGGCAATTGTTGCCATACCCTGATAAAGTTGGCGAAGGTTGGATCGTGTGGGATGAGTTGGGGCGGAGTGGAATAGACTGCATCCGTCGGCCCCTTAAATGCGGTGAGAAATATCCATAAGAATGGGAAAATCGTTACCAGGCTCACAAAGATGAGCAGGGCGTACCACAGAACACTTTCTAGTAAGCGCCGTGTTTCTCGGGTAGATTTCTTTGTGGTTTGGGTAGATGCCATCCTACACCTCCACGCCCCGCTCTAACATGCGCACGTTTACCACTGAAAACGCCAGGGTGATCGCCAGTAGCACCAGGGCTATTGCCGACGCATATCCTGCATGAGATAGCCTGAATGCTTCTTTCCACAGCAAGAAAACCAGTGTCACGCCGCTATCCAGTACCCCGCCACTGCGCAGGGTGAGCACATAGATCTCATCGAACACCTTGAGCGCCGCCAGGCTTGAGATCACCGCCACAAAAGTAATCTGCGGTCGCAATCCAGGCAGGCTGACGTACCAGTGCTTCTGCCAGTTGTTACAGCCGTCGATCAAGGCCGCATCGTACAACTCCTCGGGTATGTTTTGCAACCCGGCGAGAAAGATCACCATATAAT
>Ga0153915_10006613_pt1 | contig 10878 bp, 12 predicted proteins | sample Opewatmetagenome_2_FD_107003 | JGI IMG/M metagenome (GOLD analysis project Ga0153915, IMG submission 107003) | Freshwater wetland microbial communities from Ohio, USA - Open water 3 Core 3 Depth 3 metaG | ecosystem: Environmental > Aquatic > Freshwater > Wetlands | place: USA: Ohio, Lake Erie...
AAGTCAGGGGAACCACCTGGCAGCCCGGCAGTGGGCACAAAAAGCGATTTCGTTCGCTCCCAATTGGGAAGAGCCCTGGCTTTGGCTGGCTGCAGTTTCCAGCCCAAAGGCCAGCCTGGCATACTTGAAGCATGCTCTTGAACTGAACCCGCACAGTCTGCGCGCCCGCCAGGGAATGCACTGGGCGGTCCAAAGGTCGCGCGCTCTCACAGCTCTCCCGAGGCCTCCCAGGCAGGTTACACAGGCTGAAATCCCAACGCGGCCAATCTCACCTCCCATTCGCGGCACCTTCAAGGTCACCCGCCTCCAGGCTTTCAGCGTAGTCTTGATCGTTTTGCTGGTTTCTATGAGCTGGCTATTCTTATCCGCGCTATCCCAGGCAAAAGGTCAGTATGATCCAGCGAACTCCTTGAAGGTAGCCCTGGGGCAGATCTTTTATACGCGAACTCCTACATCAACACCGACTTTCACTCCTACCCCTACTTTTACACCCACCCATACACCGACGAGTACCCCGACCTCCACGCCGACTTTCACCCCTACCGCCACCTCGACGCCGACCGCGACACCCACACCGACCGATACACCATTACCTACCGACACACCTCTTCCCACCGATACTCCTTACCCTACCGATACTCCCTATCCTACCGAGCCACCCCCTCCGCCGGAGCCGAGTATTCCAGAACTTCCGTCAGATGTGGGAGGTGGTGAGCGCTGGATCGATGTGAATATCTCTGAGCAGCGCATCTATGCCTATGAGGGTGACCAGGTGGTGAACTCCTTTCTCGTTTCGACCGGGATTTGGCAATATCCTACGGTGACGGGTACCTATTCGGTGTATGTTAAATATCGTTATGCCGATATGTCAGGACCGGGTTATTATTTACCGGATGTGCCTTATGTAATGTATTTTTATAAAGGATATGGAATCCATGGTACGTATTGGCATAATAATTTCGGTACGCCAATGAGCCATGGCTGTGTAAATTTAAGTATCCCGGACTCGGCCTGGATGTACGATTTCTCTTCTGTGGGTACTGTAGTAAATGTGCATTACTGATGAACACTGGTAAAAGCTACTTGAGATATTCGCACGATATTTCACGGCGCTCTTTTCTGAAATTAAGCGCCCTTGGGGTGGCGGGTGTATTCATGCCACCCTATGGGAAATTGCCGGATGAACCTCACTTTGAAAGGGTCGCCCAGACCTGGGTGATAGGAGCTGGAAGCCAATGGGAGCCTCTTGCGCAAACTTCCAGCCTGGATGCTGCCCAACAGGGTCGAGTTTTGGACCCTTTCATTATCTTGTACGATCGCCCTTCTGAAGACGGGAAAAAGATCAAGAATCTTTGGAAAGATGCCGTTTTTCCCATAACCGGCGTAACCTTCCAGGAAGATACTCCTTCGCATAATAAGGTTTGGTATCGAGTCGGGGAAGATGGGTATGTCCATTCCGGCGCGGTTCAGCCAGTAAAAACGGCGCTTAATGAACCGAATCCTGCTATTCCTGAGGGAGGCATCCTTGCTGAAGTGACGGTTCCGTTCACCGATGCTTACTGGAATCCGGGTAAAAATCAGCTGGTAGCCTATCGCTTCTATTATGAGACCACTCACTGGGTGGTCAGGTTGCTATATGATGACGATGGGGACCCCTGGTATGCTGTCTTGGATGATAAATGGGATCTGATCTTCTATGTCCCTGCCAGTCACCTGCGTTTTATTCCGGATAGCGAGCTTGAACCCCTGTCACCCGCGCTACCTTCCAGCCTGAAACGCCTGGAAGTACGTTTGGCTGAACAACTACTGGTAGCTTATGAAATTGACCGGCCTGTTTTCATGGCACGCGTGGCTACCGGAGCTAAATTCAGGGACGGTGATTTTTCTACGAAACCGGGTTGGTATTCCACTTTTCACAAGCGCTCGTCGCGACACATGGCAGCCGGCAACCTGGCAGCCAATGGTTACGATTTACCCGGTGTCCCCTGGATCAGCTACTTTACAGAAAGTGGTATATCCTTCCATGGAACTTTCTGGCATAATAACTTCGGACGCCCGCGCAGTCATGGCTGTGTCAACCTGGCACCCCAGGCAGCGAAATGGGTATATCGCTGGACAATACCTGTGGTTCCACCGGAGCAAAAAATGGTGTACGAGGATATGGGCACTCTGGTCCATGTCCTGCAGGATTCAGAGGCATAGTCATATTTAAGGAGATATTGCATGTTGAGTGTATTTCAATATGAACGTTACTTGCTCCGCCGTCAAGTTTTTGCCTTGACTGGGAAATTTCGTTTATACGGACCCAATGACGATCTGGTGCTTTACAGTGAGCAGAAAATGTTCAGGCTCAGGGAAGATATCCGTCTATATTCCGATGAAACGAAAAGTCAAGAGTTGATGCGTATTCAGGCCAGGCAGATTCTGGATTTTTCGGCCGCTTATGATGTCATCGATTTGACGATGGACGTCAAAGTCGGTGTTCTGCGTCGTAAAGGAATGCGATCGATTATGCGCGATGAGTGGGACATACTCAACGCTGAAGACCAGCCATTGGGGACGATCTTTGAGGATTCTGTGGCTTTAGCTTTGTTGCGCCGCCTTCTTTTGGGATCGTTGTTGCCACAAAATTACGATGTGCAGATTAACGGTCAGCGTGCCGGTGACTTGAAGCAGCGCTTTCACCTATTCCGTTATGAGCTAGACATGGATTTTTCAATGGATACAGCCCACCTCTTTGACCGCCGGTTAGGCATCGCCGCGGGAATATTGTTGGGCTCGATTGAAGGAAAGCAAAATTGAGGGATTGACCGTGCCGCATGCACCCTTATTTCCAGGATTAGTGGTCGATGAATTCGACCGTCCAGTGGGCGTCGCCTTTGTAGGGGATGAGCCTTGTTATGTGGTGGACGATAATGGTTTCCGCCGCCATATCCCCTCGGAGCAAGTAGATCGCCAGGTACTCCAAATCATGAAAGACATGATCAATGGGCATGAAGGATTGCTGGCAGACCAAGCATCAAAAATGCTGGGCCAGGACGATATTTTCTCACGAGCCATGTTGGAGAAGCAGCTTCAGAACATCGAGAGCCAGTTTGATCAGGTTTTAAAAAGCGGAATCCCTGAGGAAGGTCGGGCTTATTTGGGAATGATGGGCTTCCGCATTCGCATTAATTACCATGGCGAGGTGCTTGAGGTTAACCAGCCGGGGGTGGAAGATTCTGGGGAAGAATGACCTTTCCGTCAAGCCTCCCCAGGGTAATATCTGGGGATTGATCGAACCAGGCTGAATTTCATATAGTTTGTTAACGTTCTTTTGATACAATTTCCATCGAAACAGAGATAAATGAAGAAAGTATCGGTTTTATTTTTGGGAGTGTAAATTATGATGGCCTCTGATCATATCATCAAGGTTACTGAAGCAGATTTTGAATATGAGGTTATCCAGTATTCTAAGCAAGTCCCGGTAGTAGTTGATTTCTGGGCAGAGTGGTGCGTTCCTTGCCGCAGCTTGGATCCGATCCTCGAAAAACTGGCACAGGAAGCCGCAGGGGCTTTCCGCCTGGCAAAGGTGAATGTCGATGAGAACCCGAACCTGGCAGCCTTATACAGCGTGCGCAGTATCCCGAGCGTCAAAGCCTTTCGCGATGGTCAGGTTATCGCCGATTTCGTTGGAGCTCAACCAGAATCTCGAATCCGTGAATTTTTACGCACTCTGGCCCCCAGTGAAAATGATCTGACCTTCGAAAAAGCGATGGGAATGCTGGCAATAGGAAATTGGAAAGAGGCTGAAGCCCTTTTCCGGAAGTTCCTGGAAAAGGTTCCTGACCATCCGTCAGCCTCATTAGGATTGGTACGCAGCTTGCTGATGCAGGGTTTCTTGAGTGAAGCTCAGAATCGGCTGCGTAATTTTCCACCGAGCAAGGAATACACCTCTGCGGAAACGATGAGTGTAATGGTGAAAGCCATTTCTCGCGTCCCCGATGCCCCACCTTATGTCGATGAACCTCTCGAAGCTGCCTATCTGAATGCCTTGCGCCTGGCTTACCGGGGTAACTTTGAGGCAGCCATGGATGGCATGTTGGATGTGCTCCGTCAGGACAAACATTTCCATGGAGACGAAGTGCGGCGGGTGATTCTGGGAATCTTCGAACTACTGGGTGATGAAAGTTCGGTTACCCGGCAATATCGCAATGAGTTAGCTTCGGTTTTGTTCTAAGCTGATTTCGTAGAAGCTGTAGCCAGGCTGTGGGAACCCTTTCCAGCAGCCTGGTATATTTTTAAGCGCTGAGCAATTTATCAATTGCGCTGGTCAGCTCTGCCAGGTTGCTCACTTGCAAGATCGAATTGCATTCTGGGGCATAGGCGAGCATGTCGCTGTCACCGGTGCCCCATAAAGCAGGTGGCTCTGGGTTGAGCCAGATGGTTCGTCTGCTACGCCGCGTCAGCATATTGAACAGGTCCAGGCGCGGATTGTTGTAATTGTTCCGCCCGTCTCCTACGATGATCAGGGTTGTCCGGCTGTCTACCAGATCCATATGAGTATCCACCAGGTTCTTGAGGCTGCGCCCGAGGTCTGTGTTATAGTGACCGGATGGCATCCGCTCCAGGACCAGCTCCACCGCGCCGGCAGGATCTCGGTTGGTAAAATCTGGGGAGATATACTCCAGGTGACTGATAAAGGCAAAGGCGTGGGTTTTGCTGATTTGGTCTTGCATGGCATGCAGGAAGCTCAACATCAGCTCGGAACAATATCGCATCGAGGTGGAGAGATCACAAATCGCCACCAGCTTGGGTTTGATGTCTCGATCACGGTGCTTGATCTCGATGGGGACATTTCCATGTTTCAAATTATGGCGGATCGTCGCTTTTGCATCTAACTGTCCACTCTTGGCATGCTTTTGACGGAGGGCGATGCGTGTACGCAGGATCGCAGCCAATCTTTGGACTTCTTTGTGCAGCTTTTTGATATCGCTCTCCGAAAGAGCCTGGAACGGGCGGTTCAAAAGATCTTCGTTGTCTTCGCCAGGGGGTTGATGGCTCATTTTTTCTGCGATCCGCTGCCCGGCATATTGGTCAAGTTGATCTCTTAGAGCCTTTTCGTTGGCTTGCATAAGATGGCGAAGCTGTTCGACGCGTTGCCGGTTCATACCCATCTGTGCAAGAAGCTCGGCCAATTGTTGAATGGCTTCACGGACTTCACGGAAGCCCAGGGCGCGTTGCATCTGGCGGGACATCCATTCACGATAACGTAAATCGTTCGCCCGGTTGATCCCGATGATCTGTCCCAGACGGTCTAATTCCTCTTGACTGAGTTGTTGGCCTTTCAGTAGCCTGCCTAGCATTTGCCTCAAATGTGCGTTAAATTCCTGGAGAGCCTTCGCTAGCTGCCTGGCTTCCTCTGGGGAGAGAGTCTCGGAAAGGTTCATCATGGGCGGGGTGGAGGCTGTATTGAAGAATAGCGGGAAGAGTTCTTCAAAAACAGGGATATCCCCGTTGTCCTTTACAATTGTGGTGCGCAAGCTAAACTTGAATGTCTCCCGGTCATGGATGCCCAATTGTTCCACTGCTTGAAATGCGTCCGCGCTCTCTGCCAGGCTGATGCGCACCCCGGCAGCGCGTAGTGCGGTTATAAATTGTACGATGCGCTCATCCATATTAGTTTCGCCGGTTCAGACGCGAATAATCGGTTAGGTCGTCGTAATCCGTCCCTTGAGAGGGACGTTGTAACAGGCGTTTGGCGCGTTGCAGGTCAGTCTCGTGCTTGAGTAGGACACTTAAGGTAGTCTCCAGGACTTCCGGGTCGATATGCTTGGCGTTGATTGCCAGCAGGGCTTTTGCCCAATCGATTGTCTCGCTGATGCTGGGTGATTTGCGCAGATCCATCGCCCGCAGGTTTTGTACCAGCTCAACCGCCTGGCGGGCTATTTTCGGTGACAGTTCGGGTACTTTCAAGCGCACGACAGCCAGTTCTTGTTCGATACTTGGATAATTGATAAACAGGTACAGGCAGCGGCGTTTTAGCGCCTCGCTTAGCTCTCGGGTATTGTTGCTGGTCAGCACGACCAGCGGTCGGTGGATGGCAGTTAAAGTACCCAGCTCAGGTACGCTAACCTGAAAATCACTCAACACTTCCAGCAGGAAGGCTTCAAATTCTGCATCTGCGCGATCGATTTCATCAATCAGCAGCACTGTGGGTTCTTCACTAAGGATGGCTTTCAGCAGGGGGCGTTGCAGTAAAAAACGCATGGAGAAGAAGACGTCCTCTTCGTTTGCCAGTTGGTCAGCAGCTTCGGCCAGGTTCGCCGACCCGGAAAAGGTATCCTGGAGCTTGTCACGCAGCAATTGGGTATAAAGGAGCTGCTTGGCATATTCCCATTCATAGAGTGCTTTGGTCTCATCCAGGCCTTCATAACATTGCAGGCGGATCAGTTGTCGTCCAGTAGCCCCGGCAATGGCTTTCGCCAGCTCCGTTTTTCCCACGCCGGCGGGTCCTTCAGTTAACAGCGGTTTACCAAGCTGCTGGCACAGGTACATGATCGTAGCAATTTCATCGCTGGCGATATATTGCTGTTCACCTAACGCGGCTTTTAATTCGTTTGGGGACTTAAAGGATTGAGTCGGTGCCATAAAAAATACCTCTAATGAGCCATGTCGGTGACTGGCTTGTAGGTGGGAAAGATACCGGTAAGGGGGTTGGTGGAGCTAGAAAGGGTCGGATTACCTTATTCAGTCCGCATTGGTGGGCTCTTTCTTCTCCCATCCAGGTGCAGCGCGTACCAGATCTTGATAAGAAACCCGGTTGATTCTTCGGCAGTGCGGGCATTGAGCATTATAGTGATGCAGTCCCTGCTCAACCATCATATCCAGCACTTGATAGACAGTCTCTTTATTCAGAGCGAAAGGTTTGTGACATTGCTGACAATGAATTTGCATGTTTGGATCCCTTTCTAGATGCCGGAGAATAACTTGCATTCAGGTCATGGCTCTTAACCTAAGTATACAACAACTATCCGATTAATAACAACCAGTTTGGTTAGAAAATGTTAATCGATTTATAGGAACAGGTATAATTCCTGGCTATGAAACGCTATTACACCCAAACAGGAGACGATGGCTTTACTGGATTATTAGGCGAAGGGCGGGTATCCAAAGATGATCTTCGCCTTGAAGCGGTTGGAACGATCGATGAAGCTTCGGCTGCTTTGGGGTTGGCGAGAGTGTTTTGTACCTCCGCAAATACCCAAAACCTGATATTGGAGGTACAGCGAGACTTGTACCGTATGATGGCTGAAGTAGCCGCTACCCCAGAGAACGCTAAACACTTCAGGGAGATAGACGAGTGCAAGATAAACTGGTTGGAACGGCAGATCGATGGATTTAGCGAAGGGATTCAACCTCCTCAGGAATTTATCGTTCCAGGCGATTCACAAGCCGGCGCAGTACTGGCACTGGCTCGAACGATCGTCCGTAGGGCAGAAAGGCGCCTGGTGCAAATGTTGCACACTGGGAAGATAGAGAATAAATATTTGACCATCTATCTGAACCGGTTATCTTCTTTGTGTTTCTTGCTAGAGCTGGTTGAAAATCAAGCTGCGGGTTTATCCGGTCCGACCCTGGCAAAAGAAGGGGAAGAATGACCGGTACTCTCATCAATATCGCAACGGTGTTGGTTGGCGGCTTATTAGGATTGTTATTTGGTTCTCGTCTGCCAGAGCGAATTCGCCAGACAGTGATCGCCGGTTTGGGGCTTTTTACCGCCGTGATCGGCATCCAGATGTTCTTAAAGACGGAGAATTCGATCATTGTGCTGGGGGCTCTGCTGGTCGGAGGGGTTCTGGGGGAGCTATTAAAAATAGAGGATGGCTTGCGCGCTCTGGGCGGCTTTCTGGAAAAACGGTTTATGCCATCAACAGGTACTTCCCCGGAAGGATTGCCCATACCGAACCGTTTTATCCGCGGTTTCCTTACCGCCTCATTGGTTTTCTGCGTTGGTCCAATGACGATCCTGGGCTCGGTTCAAGATGGCCTGACCGGTGATTACAGCTTGCTGGCGATTAAAGCAGTCCTGGATGGTTTTGCGGCTCTCGCCTTTGCCTCCTCCCTCGGCTTGGGGGTGCTGTTTTCAACGCTGGTTATCTTGGTTTACCAGGGAGGTTTGAGCTTGCTGGCCGCCCAGGTGCAAAGCCTGGTGACCCCGGCGATGATGAATGAAATGACCGCGGTGGGTGGAATCCTGCTGGTTGGGATCGCCGTAAGCAACCTTCTTGAGTTAAAGCCCATCCGGGTGGGCAACTTCTTACCTGCCCTGGTGCTCGCCCCAGCCATCGTAGCCCTGCTGGCCTTATTAAAATAATTTCACAATAACAACCGCAGGTTTCCTTTGGCGCGCTGGAGTCTATCTAATCGGGGCGTGGACTTACATTTCAATGAGAGAGCAGTCGCTTATCCTGCCCTATCCTTCATGTGTTGAAAGTATATACCTCAGCAACTGAGAAGCCCGCCAAAGGCTAAGCTTATGGTCTTGGAGGTATAACTGGTTAAATCGCTTATCTTCGATTATTTATTCAGAATTGCGTCAACTGCTTGCGATATTTGTTCGTAGGTGGGTACATACCCCGGGGCTACGATTTTACCATTGACAAACACCGACGGAGTGCCGTTGACGCCCATAGCCTTCCCCTCGCTCTTGTCTTGCTGGATTTGAGTTTGGTAACGGTCCTCTTTGAAGCATGTGTTAAAAGCATTCATATCCAGCTTTAAAGCTTCTGCGAAAGCAGTTAGCCGGCGGTCGGTGAAGTTACCAGCATTTTCGCCATTCCAGTTCGTAAAGAGCATATCGTGGTAATCCCAAAAGCGCTCCTGTTCAGCAGCGCACATGGCGGCATTCGCTGCCTGGGTAGACTCTTTCGTGGCGCTGTTATCGTCTATGAAGGGAAATTGGCGGACCACATAATAGACCTTGCTTGAAGCCACGTAATTATCCATGACTTGCTTCTCGACAGTCTGAGTGTAATTCATACAGGCCGGGCATTGGAAATCTACAAAAACATCAATCCTCACTTTGGCATTAGGATCACCTGCCGCCGTGCCTTTCGCCATTGGGCGAACCACGGTTGAGATCGGTTTAATTTCACCAACCGGCTTGGATTTTTCCACTAATGGGGGCACCACAAACAAGGCGGTAATTAATAGGATTCCGCCTACCATTAACAGGATCGCATTGCGTCGTTCTTGCATCCTTTTCTGGCGGCGTTTGGATTTCATCTCTTTGCGCAAACTTGATGTCATGTTTTACTCCCTAAATGATGAGTGAGTTGAAATTTTGCCATGAGCTAACCCCTTTGTCCAGGCTTGCCTGTCCTTCTTGGACACCTCTAACCCCCGGTTAATCTCCTTTCGAGCCATTGAGAGAGATAATCGAACACCTCATTTTGCTCGGGCTCGTTATGGATTTCATGATACAAACCCTCCCAAAGCCTGAGCGTACACTGGCTTCCGGCTTTTTCGGCAAACTCAACACAGGCCAGGGCAGATACCAGATGGTCATCACTTCCATTCATCAACAGCAAGGGCAGGGGAAATTCGACAGCATGCTCTAGAATCCAGTCGCCAGCATTGAGCATCTCGATGCCCAATTGAGCGGAGAGCCGGTTATGAACCAGGGGATCCTGGATATAAGCGCGGACCACCTCGGGATCTCTCGAAATCGCCTGGGGATTCACCTCGTTAGACATCGTAAAGGTGGGCATGATTTTAGCCATGATTTTTCCCAGGGACAGCTTCCAGGCTGGGGGTTTGAAAGCTGTCATGATTAAGGGTCCGGTTGCGATGATGCCAGCCAGGATGCCATCGTGCCGAATGGCATAGTCCAGGACCAATGTGCCTCCCAGAGAGTGCCCATACAGGAAGATTGGCTTGCTTTCATATCTCTCTCTGTTTAATGCGATGAACCTTTTTAAGTCATCGAGCAGGGTATCGAAATCGGGTGTGTGCCCACGCTGTCCTCCAGATTTCCCGTGGCCTCGTAAATCAAATCCGGCGAGTACATATCCCTTTTGGTTTAGGAATGCAGCCAGGTGTGTATATCTCCCGCTGTGTTCTCCTACCCCATGCACCAGGCAGACCACCGCTTTACAGGGTTGGTCTGGTTCCCAATTCTGGGCAAAGATTTTCACGCCATCCACAGTGTTCCAGTTATATTCCGAATGTTTCATAGGGTTCTTTAGCCTAATGGAGATCCCACTTCGAACCGGCAGTACTCATCGCCTTTGGCCAGACAGTGGGTTTCCCGAATTTCGTGATCTACGCCAGTAGCCCACCGCACAGCTTCGCCTACCGAGCCAACATAAAGGTAGCAAATTGGCGTCTCACTTTTTCGGTTATAGCAGACCGCACAGGTACTTTCGATGAACGCTACCACACTATCTCTATCTTCAACCCAGGCATCGACCTGGGGATTCGTTTTCTTGAGCGCGCTGGCCATATTGTTTAATACAAAGTGAATGCGCTGTTTTTGAGGAAGGAGTTTCAAAGCCGCTCCAGCAATTCCCATTAAGGCAGCCTGTTCGCGGACAGCATATTGAAAAGAGGCTTTCCCTATTCTCCGTAGCATACCCCGAGCGCCCCGTCCATAAAAATCCTCAATCGCTTTCCCCAGCATGGCATATTCAGCGGCTGAAACACCAGGATTCAAATCGTCCGGGGGCATTTGACCGATAAAACGGCTCAAGCCTGATGTGCGCAATACAGCATTTAATCCGTTTTCGCCCATTACCTCTTTTGCCGCGACCAATGCTTGCCTTACCAGGGTATTTACAATAACCGCATCTTCTAAATGAGCCACGTGATCCTCCCAAAAACATGACGAGTTGTCAA
>Ga0153915_10006614_pt1 | contig 10877 bp, 8 predicted proteins | sample Opewatmetagenome_2_FD_107003 | JGI IMG/M metagenome (GOLD analysis project Ga0153915, IMG submission 107003) | Freshwater wetland microbial communities from Ohio, USA - Open water 3 Core 3 Depth 3 metaG | ecosystem: Environmental > Aquatic > Freshwater > Wetlands | place: USA: Ohio, Lake Erie...
ATTCCAGAGGATCACCGGAGAAAAAACGAGCATTCCCAAAAACAAAGCCAGGTAAGGGTCTTTACGGTAAAGCCACTTTCTTCCATCCGCCGAAGAGAGCAAGAAAAGAAAGATACACGGAGCCAATAGAACCATCGTGTATTTGGACAGCAGCCCCAGCCCAAACCATATGCCCGTCAGGTACCACCAATAGCGGCCTTCCCGCTCAACGGCTCTGTAAACTGAAAACACGGCCAGGGCCCAGAATAAACCCTGGGGCATATCCGGGGTAACGATCACGGAACCCACAGACCCAAGCAGGCTGATGTTTATCAGGAGGGCGCAATAGAAACCCACGCTCTCCTTTTTGAACATTTTCGTCCCCATGCGGTATAAAAGGAAGGTCAATAGAGCCCCCATGATCACCCAACCCAAGCGGACGCCGAACTCTCCCTGCCCGCCGATGGCTGTACTAACCCGGATTAAAAAACCAACCATGGGCGGGTGATCATAGTAACTCCACTGCAAGTTCCGCGACCAAGTGTAGTAGTAGGCCTCATCCGGCGCCAGCTCCACCCATTGGACGTAGAATAGACGAAAGACCACGGTGGCGACTAGAAGGACATAGAAGGCGTTTTGATATTTCTTCGGTGAATGATTCCTGGGAATTGTTTCAGGCACTTTTTTTCTTAATTAATACAAACGCAATAAGAAAAGTGTCATTGCGATCCCGCCGGGGCGGGACGCGAAGCGCGGGACGACGGAGCAATCCCAATAAAAACGAGATTGCCGCGCCCTTCGGGCTCGCAATGACTTGTAACGATATTTATTGCGTTTATGTTATTACCCGCCCCCCTCGGGAAAATCCGAAAGGACTATGGTCGATTCATCAGGATGATCGGAATCCCGACCCCTATCATTTGCCCCATTGCAGATTGCTTTGAAAGCCCGACGAACACCCTTTTAATTTTCACTCTGTCCAGATGGTGCTGAAACCTTACCGGATCAACCAATAGCCCGGAAAAACCTGCGCAACAAAAATTTCACAAATTGAAAAATGTTGGGATATTTATACAAGTATAGTTTCCATAAATGCCAAAGATATTCTCTTTGAACCCTTAAATCTAATTTACTCTTTCCGAATTTACGGTCTGCAAAAACAATCGGAATTTCCTTAAATCGCGAATTTGTCTTTACAATGACCTCCAGAACAATTTTCCATCCTACGGGATCCAGTTTTATACCCTCAAGTACGCTCTTTCTTATCGCCATGAAACCACTTGTGGGATCTGAAAGGTTCGTCAAACCCAAGGCCAGAATCCCGGACCCCTTGCTGGCAATTTTTCTGATGAAGGACCAGTTTTCGCAACCTCCCCCGTCTATGTACCTACTGCCAACCGTGGCCTCGTAATTCCCTTGGACGACCGGGTTTATCATTTCGGGTATTTTTTCCACCGGATGACTTAAATCAGCATCCATGACTAAACATATTTCTCCTCTAGCCAATTCAAATCCTTTCATCACTGCGGTAGCCAATCCTCTTTCTCCCTTACGTACGTAAACCCTTACAGGATATTGCTGTGACAGGGTGTGAGCTACCTCAGCTGTGCCATCGGGCGAATTATCGTCTACGACAACGATCTCCCCTGGAATATCTTCGTCCCGAAACAATTTTGAGATTTTCGGAACGATGAGCTTAATATTCTCAGCCTCATTATAAGTCGGTAAAATTATTGATACCATATTTCTCCTCTTTCTATGACCCTTGAAGAAAAAGGGAATGGGAAGAGGAATTTAAAATATTCCGTCCCGAGCCTAAATAGCCAGAATTAATTTTCGTCCGTGTTCCCAGAATGCTCTAAGGGAAATGATTACCTCTATGAGACTTTCCGTTCAGGGTAGTTCCAATATTTCCAGCGGATCTTGACTATCATCTTCAGGGCGTCGAGCATGATCTTGCGGTTGAAGGTAGATTCTCCGGCTTTCCGTTCTTCCAGGATATAGGGCACTTCTTTGATCCGGAACCCCCGTTTATAAGCTTTGTACAGAACCTCTTCGACAACAGAGGGCCCCTTAGACATAATTTCATCCAACTCGACGGCCTCCAGAACCTCGCGCCGAAAGACCCGATAGCCGGAGGTGCAGTCCCGGATGGGCAGGTTGAGGATGAGGCGGATGTAAGAATTGGCCAGGCGGGTGATCCATTTTCGCAAGAGATGTCTTCCTCGTTCCCCACCCCCTTCCACCAGGCGCGAACCGATGAGCAGGTCGCAATCCTCCATTTGCCTCAAAAATAAAGGAATGTAAAATGGCTGGTGGGAAAAATCGGCGTCCATCTCAATGACCAATGGAATCCCCTGTTCGACGGCGTACCGGAAACCGACGATCCCCGCTGTTCCCCGCCCCCGCTCTTCCTGGCGCAGGATAAGATGCACCCGTGGATCTTCCTGGCGCAGACGTTCAACAATGGCCGCGGTTCCATCCGGGGAGTCATCATCCACCACCACCGCACCGATGTCCGGACCTTGCTTGAGGATCTCTCTCAAGAGCTGCCCAATGTTCGGCGCCTCGTTGTACGTTGGCACCATGGCCATGGCTCTCATAAGGGCTCCTCCGCCCGGCGGGCAACCCGCCCCAGAGAAAGGTTCCCAGCAAAGACCAAAGCCACGCCCAAGGAAGTTTCGATCAAAAAGGAAAGGGCATGCAAGACGATGGCATATCCCAAGGCCACCTCCTTGCTTACCTGAAAGGACATCAAAACCAGGAGGACAAGGTAATGAAACGTGCCGATGGCTCCGGGGGAAGAGGGGATGATCTTCCCGAAAGCCGCAAAGACCACCACCATCACAGCCGCCCGGAACGGCAGGAAGAGGCCGCAAGCTAGTAAAACCAGGTAGGCGACTCCCATAGCCATGAGCCACATGAATATTAGGGCCGCCAGAGCATAAAAGATGTAGCGGCCGGTGACCACCCGCATTCCTTGTAGAATATTACTCAGGATAGATTGAATTTTCCCCCCGAATCGGTCCGGGAGATGGGTGAGCAGATGGGCGGTCCAGACCAAAAACTTTTCCTCCCGGCGCATCACCAAAAAAAGAACCAAGATGATCCCCAGGGCGGCCAAACCCACGAGCATTCCGCTGGTCTGGAGCCAGGGGGGGAGCGACACCGAAGGCAAAAGAATCAACAGAAAAGTGGTCAGAACCAAAATGTCCAGAAGGTGTTCCACAGCCACTGTAGAAAGGCAGAGGGTCTTGGATAGATTCTCCCTCTCTCCCATCAGGTAACCCCTGGCCAACTCTCCCATCTTGGCCGGGAAGAGATTATTGACCATCAACCCGATGATCAAAACCGTGATGGTAGAGGTCGTCCGGATGCCTTTTTTGGCCGGCAGGAGCAGAAACCGCCATCCAGTGCCTTTTAGCAAAAAGCAACCAAACTGGCCAGCCACCGCCGGAATTAGAAATAATAAATTGACCGAACGGAGGGATGCGCCCAGGGTATGGAAATCGATTTTTCTCAAAGAAAGGTAAACGGCCACAGCGCTGATGAGGATGCCGATCAGAAAATTCAGGTGGGTTCGCCAGAAGGAAGCCATCTGCTTCAAGCCCGCCTCGTTCGCCCAGGGTCGGGAAGCAAGGCCTGAATTTTTTTCATCACCTCCTCCGCCGGGATCGCTTCCATGCAACTGGGCGAGACCGAGCAGCTTCTCCGGTAACAGGGCCCGCAGGAAAGGGGCGTAATACTCTTCTCTCCCCGCCCGTAGAGCTCGATCTCCTGGGCGCAGGTCGGCCCGAAAAGGGCTACAACTTTCCTCTTCAGACCGATAGCCAGGTGCATGGCAGTTGTATCCCCGGTGACCACTACGTCACAGAGATTGATCAGGGCGGCGAACTGTCCGAGCGTATTATCACACCCCGCATCGATGACGGCCCCCTTTGTCCTCCGCATGATTTTGCTGTTCCGCTCCCTTTCATTTGGGCCTCCCAGGAGAAGAAGGCGGGTTTTAGGCCTCTTCTTCAGCCCCGAGATAACTCTTAAGTATCCTTCCACGGTCCAGGCTTTGTTGGCGAAGACATCCCCGGCGCCGGTGTTGAGCCCGATAACCGACTCCCCTCTCTCCAGTCCCACCTTTTTAGCAAAGGCCTCGGCAAAGGCCAGGTCCTCCGGTGAGCAAAAGAAAAGATATTCGTCCTTCTGGTAATCCAGCTCCGCCGCCTCGAAGATCAGCTCCGGGTAAGTTTTTTGGTTCTGAAGAAACTTGAGGTCATCGGAAAGTCCGAGGACGAAGGCGTATTCGCTGGCTCGATTCAGGGGATATACGCTCCCTTCCGGACTCAGCCCAAAGCCCCTCTTCTCGTGAGCTTTCACTTTCGAGGCCCAGGCCGCACCGCGGGGCTCCTTTTCCAGCCCGATGACCAGTTCAAAGGTCTCCAGTTCCAGGGGCAGGAGAGAGGGAAAATCGAAGGTCAAGAGGCGGTCGATATGCGGGTTGTTTTTCAAAAGCGGGAAAGCTTCTTTGTCGGTCACCCAGGTGATATGGCTCTGGGGGTAGGCCCTTTTTAAGCCCCAGAGCAAAGGCGTGGTGCGGAGGACATCCCCGATGGCCGCCAGCTTGATGATCAAGATGCGCTTGCCCATCGGGTGATATTGATTGCACCCCTCACAGGTTCTTTTGAACTTGCAGGGCCGATCTCCCAGGAAGTACCGACAATCCAACCGCCAAGAATTCATAAGTCTATATCGTAAGGGGCAAGGCGGGAGACCGCGAGGCGTAAGAGAGAATGATTTTTTTCAACCTGCTCACGCCTTACGACTTGCGCCTTGCGGTAGTTCATTTACTCTTCTCCGGCACCCAGTCAAAATGATGGAACTGCATGGTGAATGTTCCCCGCCCTTGGGTTAAGGAGCGCAGGTCCGTGGAATAGCCGAACATTTCCTTCAGGGGGACAAAGGCCTCTATGACGTTGACTTTCCCCTTGGACTGAACCTGCTCGATCCGGCCTTTTCGGGCGCTCAGGTCGCCGATGGCCTCTCCCAGGAATTCTTCCGGCACCAGCACCTCGGTTTTCATGATGGGCTCGAGCAAAACCGGCAGAGCTTTCTGGCACCCCTCCCGAAAGGCTATGGCCGCGGCCACCTGGAAAGCCAGGGGTGTAGCCTGACCTTCCCGAACCGTTCCCCCTAGCAGGCCGACTTTCAGGTCCACTACAGGATACCCGGCCACCACGCCGTTCCCCGTAGATTCCTTGACCCCCGCTTCGATGCTGGGGATAAACTCTTCGGGGATGGCTCCATCAGTAGAAGAGTTACTGAATTCGACCCCTGAACCCCGCGGGCGGGGCTCCAGCCGCAGGCGGACGTGCCCGAAATGCAGCACCCCTTCAATTTCTCTCTCGAACTTCCCCTCCGCTTCCACGGTTTGGGTGATGGTCTCCCGGTAAACCACCTGGGGCTTGCCCACGTTCACGGAAACGTTGAAATCTTCCAGGAGTCGTCTGACAATCACCTCCAGATGAAGCTCGCCCATTCCGGAGATGATCGTCTGCCCCGTGTCCTCGTCAAATTTCACCCGAAAGGTGGGATCTTCGTCGGCAATCTTCTGCAGGAAGAAATTCAATTTCTCCTGGTCTGCCCGGGACTTCGGTTCGATGGCCACGGAGGTCACCGGCTCGTAGAAATCGATCCGTTCCAGGGTGATCGGGTGATCTCCATCACAGAGGGTATCCCCGGTGGTGGTCTCCTTTAACCCGGCAGCGGCGACAATGTCCCCCGCCCGGACTTCCGGGACCCTCTCTTTCTTGTTGGCGTGCATGCGGAAGAGGCGGGCCACCCGTTCCCTCTTCCCCTTAGTGGAATTGTAAACCTCCTGCTCCGGGCGCAGCACTCCGGAGTAAACCCGGAGGTAGGTCAGCTTCCTCCCCTCATCCATCATGATCTTGAAGGCCAGAGCGGCAAAGGGTTCCTGGTCGGAGCTGCGGCGGGATTCCGGCTTTCCGGTCTTGGGGTTGAATCCTTCGACCGGGAGGATGTCTACAGGAGCCGGAAGGTATTCCACGACCGCATCCAGGAGCGGCTGGATGCCCTTGTTCCGCAGGGCAGCTCCACAGAGCACGGGCACGAGCTCAAATTTCAGCGTAGCCTCGCGCAAAACCGTTTTGATCTCCGCGGAGGAAATCTCCTGCCCTCCCAGGTATTTTTCCATGAGCGGATCGCTCCTCTCGACCAATGTTTCCAACAACAGATCACGATATTTCCGGGCCTCGGGGAGAAGCTCCGCTGGGATGTCCACTTCCTGAAAGGTGGCCCCGAGCGTTTCCTCGTCCCAGATGATTGCTTTCATCTTGATTAGGTCTATAATCCCCTGGAAGCGTTCCTCTTCCCCCAACGGAAGCTGAATGATGAGGGGCCGGGCACCCAGCTTTTCCTTCATCATCTCCACCGTCCCTGAAAAATTGGCTCCCACCCGGTCCATCTTGTTGATGAAGGTGATTCGCGGAACACGGTATCTGTCGGCCTGGTGCCAGACTGTTTCCGATTGCGGCTCCACTCCGCCCACCGCATCAAAAAGGGCGACCACCCCATCCAACACCCTCAGACTTCTCTCCACCTCGATGGTAAAGTCCACATGCCCGGGCGTATCGATGAGGTGAATTTCATGCCCTTTCCAGGGGCAGCTGGTCACCGCGGAAGTGATGGTAATGCCCCTCTCTTGCTCCTGGGACATCCAATCCATGACGGCTTCCCCGTCGTGGACTTCACCCATCTTATGGGACCGGCCCGTGTAGTAAAGGATGCGTTCGGTAACCGTGGTCTTCCCAGCATCGATGTGGGCCATGATCCCCATGTTCCGAATTTTGTTTAAACGGCCTTTGCCCTTGGGTGAAGCCATTCGTTAAGCCTTCAGCGATCAGCAATCAGCTATCAGCTTCCGGCGAGAATCGTCTTTTGCTGACCGCTGATAGCTGATCGCTCAATTAAAATATTTCTCGCGCAATCTTCTAGAGAGTTCGGCCAGAAGAGTCATGGCCTTCTCCGCGTCTTCCACGGACATTAAACCCATGCCGCAACTGGAGGTCAGAAGACATCTTTCTCGCAGGGTTTCCTCGCGAATCCCCCTTCCTACGAGTTCCCGGAACCCCCCCTCCAGCCTTTCCATTAGACCCTCAACCGTTTCTCTCCCGCTAAATTCCGAGGTGGGCACGATCCCCCACGCCAATACTCCGCCGCGGGAAAGGAAAGCGTTCACCGCCTCGGGGTAAAGGGAAAAGCGTTCCCAAAATCCCCAGGCATCAAAATTAACGATGTCCGCCCTGCTGGAAAGGAGCAAGGACCAGTCCGTGTTCCCGCAGCAGTGCACCCCCACCCGGGCGCCCTGGGCCTGATATTCTTCAATCGCTTCGTTGAGCCGCCGGGCGATGGTCGAACCATCCACGCTGAAAAGAGCGGATCCGTAGCCAGAAAGGCCCGGCTCGTCGAGAAAAAGGATGACCTCTTCGCAGACGGTCTTCATCTTCTGAATAATCCATCGGCCCCTAAGCAGGAGGCCTTTAACGAGAGCATCGAAGGCCACTTCGTTGTGAATGACGTTCTTCCCGTTGCCATCCCGCACGGCCAGGCCGAAGGTTATGGGTCCGACGATCTGCCCTTTGAAAAACTCCAGGGGAACAAGCTCTTTCCGCCCCAGATGTTGCATCATGACTTCAAAGCCACCCCCATACCCTGAAGGAATGCGGTAGGAGTCCACATCTCCGGCCAGGTAGAAGTTGTAGACCTTTTCTAATTCCTTGGCTTCATCGAGAGTGGCGTCAAAGTGAATCTCTCCTTTCGATTCCTCGACCTTAAGGAAAGGCAGGCCGGGACTCACCTGCAGGTTCATACTTTCCAGGATGCTGTGCTTGGGCAGTTGGGGCCAGAAGGGGGTTTGGGGTAGGGCCCGGGCGATGAGCGCGCAAGCCCGCTGCAAGTCCGCATGGGGTAGGCTCCCCACGCCGGTGGCCAGAAAGCTGGGGGAAAATATTTTGCGGTCCTTGGCTTCCATTTGATCCAGTCTTTAGAACTCTTGCCCACGGTCTGGAAATGTTCCCCTGAATCTTTCCCGAGTACCATAAAAGATTAAGGGAAAGGTATTGATTTATTTTAATAATTTATATTAGGCAATTTCCCCCACCTTGTCAAGATAAAGATAAGAGATCTCTGGAAAACCCCTTTTTGTCACCGCCAGCGTAGCGAAGCAGTCTCGCTTTTTTTGATATTTCAATGAGATTGCCACGTCGCCCGCCTAAGGCGGACTCCTCGCAATGACTGATATGGGCCTTTCTCAGAGATCTATATAAAGGGGGAAAAACCAAACGATTGAAGGAGGGAAAGAAGGGCGGCGGCGACTTAAAAAAGTCCAAGGAAAAAAGCAAAAAAATGGATAGAAAAATTACTTTCCTTTTTCTCCGTAGGATTCCCGCAACTGTCTTTTGAGTACTTTCCCCAGGGCGTTTCGGGGGAAGGTATCAACGAATTTCACCCTGGAAACTCGTTGGTACTTAGCCAGCTTGGGGTTGGCCCATTCCTTGAGCTCCTCTTCTGTTCCGGAACTCCCCTTTTTCCGAATCACCAAGGCCACAGGGGTTTCCCCCCAGATTTCATGAGGGATGCCGATCACCGCTACATCCATAACCTCTGGATGTCTGGCAAAAACTTCCTCGATGTCACTAGCAAAGATATTAATCCCGCCGGAGATGATCATGTCTTTCTTCCGGTCCAGGATGTAAAGGAAGCCATCCTCATCCAGCCTCCCCACGTCCCCGGTCTTCAGGTATGTTCTTCCCCGCTCATCTCTCCATATGGTCTCGGCGGTCTTTTCCGGCTGCTTATAGTAACCTCGCATCAACGTGGCTCCGTACCCTGCGATTTCCCCAATTTCTCCCCTGGGAAGCTCTTTCCCCTTGTCGTCGATGATGCGAATATCTCCTCCCATGATCGGGGTTCCCACCGAAGCAATCTTTCCCTCCATCTCTTCCGGCTTCAGGGTTGTGCCAATTCCCTCGGTAACCCCGTAGAGCTCCAAAAGGCCGCATTGAAATGTCCGCAGGATCTGTTCCTTCGTCTCCTGCCGCAAAGGGGCGGCGGCAGAGATCATGATTTTCATGGAGCTTAAATCATATTGCTTCAGATCGGGCAGGCTCATGATGACGATGAATTGGGTGGGCACCATGAAGGTATGAGTACACTTCTCTTTCTGGACTAGCTCGAGAAAAGCCTTGGGGTCAAATTGCGGCATGATGACCACCGTACCCCCAGTCAAAATCGTAGGAAGAAAAGTCATCCAGGTGCCGTTGGCATACATGGGCGTGGTAAGGATCGAGATGGAGCTCGAGTCAATTCTGAAATCGGCAGCGAGGCCCAGAGCAAAATGGGCTCTGGCAAAGTGCGTATGGACGATCCCCTTGGGAACGCCAGTAGTACCGGAACTATAAATGATGTTAAAGTCGTCCTCATAGGTAAGCCGGATCATAGGTTCTTGATCCGAGGCATCGCCAAGCCAACTTTGGTAAGAATTCCAGCCTGCGCCCTCGAACCCCACGGAGAAAAAATTTTCTTTAGGGATATTCTGCAAACGATCCCGGTAAGGGTTGATGAGTCCGTCCAACTTTGACCCAACGAACAGAACCTTGGAGTCCGAATCGTTGATCATCATGGTCAGCCCCTCGCCCGGCACCATAGAAGAAAGAGGAACGATCACTCCCCCAGCCTTGATCGTGCCAAAAATAATTTCGGCCATCTCAACGCTGGTTGTCAGCAAGGCGCTGACCTTGTCGCCCTTCTGGATGCCAGATTTGATCAGCCCGTTGGCTACCCGGTTGATCCGCTGATTGAATTCCCCCCAGGTGAGTCGTTTCTCTCCACAAACCAGGGCCATTTTGGTGGGACGTCACTTGGCATGACTGGCGATTACGTCGGTGAGTACGATGTGAAGAACGTCAAACTTTTCCATAGATCCTCGCACTCCTGTTAATTTTTTATACTCCCAGATATTTTTCCTTTTTCGTTCTTCTACCTTGATAGGAACCCCTGTGGGGCGATGTGAGTATACTTGGGAAAGCGATTAGGTGTCAAAGGGAATTTGAGCCCAAGATGTTTTCTTTGCTTGGATATCCCCCTGCGAAAGGTTTTTGACAGGCTCTTCCCCGGACGACTTAAGGAAGCATCCCATATTCCCTGGTCTTTTTGATTGACTTATGCCTCCGTTTTTCATATCCTCAGCCTGACTGAGGATCATCGCAGGTTCATACCCGAGGGATCGATCCGTTGCCCGGGATATCCCGAAGGGGGCTGAGCGCAGGCCGATTGATCCACCAGACCCATAAACCATAAAGGAGGTATATTGATGTCTAAGATTATCATCACCGCGGCGATTACTGGATCTGTCCACATCCCAACCATGAGCGATTACTTGCCCCTGACCCCTGACCAAATTGTCGAGGACGCTGTGAAGTCCTACGAGGCGGGGGCGGCCATTGCCCATATTCACGTGCGCAACCCGGCCAATGCAATGCCCTCCCCCAGTCCGGAGCTGTTTCACGAGGTCCTCAGCAAGATCAAGAAGCGGTGTAACATCATCCTGCTTCCCACCACCGGCGGTGGGATGGGGCAGACCATCGAGGAGAAGCTCATCCCCATAAGAAACCTCAAGCCCGAGATGTGTTCTTTTGACCCGGCGCCGTTCAACCTCGGGCTTTTCCAGCTCGCTCAGCGGTTCGAGAAATTCAAGTTCGAGTGGGAGAAGATGTATCTGGACGCCTGCAAGCGCGGCACCTTCGCCCCGACCTTCGAGGACGACCTCAAGTATGCTCAGACTTTCCTGGAAACCGACACCAAGCCGGAGTTCGAGATGTATGAGCTTG